>Ga0114984_1000585_pt1 | contig 13918 bp, 6 predicted proteins | sample Shrwel1BS1Day1_FD_96987 | JGI IMG/M metagenome (GOLD analysis project Ga0114984, IMG submission 96987) | Subsurface microbial communities from deep shales in Ohio, USA - Utica-3 well 1 S-1-Day1 | ecosystem: Environmental > Aquatic > Deep subsurface > Shale gas/oil reservoir > Produced water/Flow... | reverse complement strand
GTCGAACTGTTTCAGACCAAAATCGGGCAGATCCAGTTTGGTCAGATCGAACAGCGACAGGTCCTGCAGTGAGTTCAGGCTCTGCTCGAACAGGCTGGAGATCTGTTCACGCACTTCATTCAGCGCGGCCAGTTCTTCCTTGGTAACCTCAGTCCACTTGGCTTCCCGCTGTTTGATGAAACCCATCTGCAGCTCCAGGGCCTGCTGCGGCTCCCTCACTTCGGTCAGCGCCTTGACCTGAGCCAGGCTGGCATTGATGCAATCGGCAAAATAGCCGGACTGCAGGGCGAAAATTTTCTCAACGGCTTTCTTGTTCACTTCAGCCAACTCGGTGACAGGCTTCATCTTGTCCTGCATCTCTTCTAACATGTTGTCATACGCAGTCATAATCACTCACCTTTAATAACGGTACAAAAACCGACTGCAGCGTTTTCGCTGCGGTGCAATACAGCATGGCGGCTCAATCCGGCGAATCCGCTGCTGTCAAAGCGGCGGCCGCGCTGCCATGCCCGGGCCCGCGCCTCGGCACGAGCCCGTTCGGACGAATTACTTGGTGCCTTTGCCGGCCATATCCATCGGTTTCATGAACTTCTGCAGTTCAGCCATGAAGGGAACATCCTTCAGGTCACCGATTTCGGCCACGCTTTTCTCGACCAGCTCGGTGAGTTGCTCTCTGGCTTCCAGCAGAGCGCCCATCTCTTTTTCCGCCACGTCGCTCAGTTTGCTTTCGATCTCCTTGAGGTATTTGACCTGAAGCTCCAGTGCGGTCTTGGGATCGCGCGATTCAGACAGCGTCTTCATCTGATTCAGGCTGGCATTGACAAACTCAGACACGTAGGCAGACTGCAATGCAATCAGCTTTTCGGTAGTCTTTTTGTTGATTTCAGCCATATCCATGACCGGCTTCATTTTGTCTTTCATATTCTCGTACATAATGTGTCACCTCTAAATGCAACGGTTACAAAATCTTAACAACGATTACAGCACCCAGCTGCAGCTTTGTGCAGTGCAGCAATGGGGTTACTCTAGTGCCCGCCGGGATGGGTGTCAAGCCCATTTTTGTGCACCGCACAAAAAAATTCAACCACCTGAACTGCTCAAACAAGCCGGAACAACAAGGCGTTCCACCGGTCAGCTCCGAACGAGTCGTTATCTGATGGCAGCAAAATGCGGCGCTGCAGCAGGCGGGAGCCGTGCGGGCTGAACTGTAATGGTGATCCAGAATGGTTACAATGCGGTGAATACCTCATAACTTCCGATACAAGGCCCACTATGCACACCGAAACCTGTCATCCCGGATTCCGTTTTTTGCGCCATAAGAGGATCGGCTCACTCGCCGTCGAGGTGGCGGAGTACGAGCATATTGCAACCGGTGCGCTGCACTACCATATCGCCTCGGAGCATGATGAAAATGTGTTTCTGGTGGCGTTTCGCACCATGCCCCAGGACTCCACCGGCGTGGCCCATATTCTGGAACACACCGCGTTGTGTGGCAGCGAGCGCTACCCGGTTCGCGACCCGTTTTTCATGATGACCCGCCGCTCGCTCAACACCTTCATGAACGCCTTTACCAGCAGCGATTGGACCGCTTACCCCTTTGCCAGCCAAAACCGCAAGGATTTCTTCAATCTGCTGGAGGTGTACCTGGATGCGGCGTTCTTCGCCCGTCTCGATCCGCTCGATTTTGCTCAGGAAGGCCACCGCATCGAGTTCAAAGAGACCACCAACCCGCAGAGCCCGCTGGTTTACAAAGGGGTGGTGTACAACGAAATGAAGGGAGCGATGAGCTCGCCGGTGGCCACCCTGTGGCAAACCCTGACTCGCTACCTCTTTCCCACCACCACCTACCATTACAACAGCGGCGGCGAGCCGGACTGCATCCCCGATCTCAGCTATGCCGGACTGCGGGCGTTCCACCGCAGCCATTACCATCCCAGCAACGCGGTCTTCATGACATTTGGCAATCTGCCGGTCGAAGCGCTGCAGCAGCGCTTCGAGGCGCTTGCGCTGGCCCGCTTCGAACGCCGGGATGAGCTGCTGAGCGTGGCCGATGAGAAGCGCTACTTCGCCCCGGTGCGCGTCGAGGAGGCCTACGCGCTGGAGCAGCCGGATCTGTCGGGTGCCACCCACCACGTCATGGGGTGGCTGTTGCCGCGCTCCATCGACCTGGATCAGCTGATGCGGGCCCACCTGCTCAGCCGCGTTCTGCTGGACAACTCCAGCTCCCCGCTGCGGGCGGCACTGGAATCAACCAACCTGGGCAGCGCCCCCTCGCCACTGTGTGGGCTGGAGGATGACAACCGCGAAATGAGTTTCATGTGTGGCCTCGAGGGCAGCGAGCCGGACAGGGCCGCCGCCTTCGAGCAGCTGGTGATCGACACGCTGGAACAGGTTGCAGAGGAGGGGGTGCCCCAGGCAATGGTCGAAGCCCAGCTCCACCAATTGGAGTTGAGCCAGCGCGAAATTACCGGTGACAGCTATCCGTTTGGGCTGCAGTTGATTCTTTCCGCCATGCCGGCTGCTGTTCACCGCGGCGACCCGATCGCTCTATTGGATATCGACCCCGCCCTGGAGCGGCTGCGCGAGCAGATCAAGGATCGGGCGTTCATTCCGCAGCTGGTGCGCCGCTGGTTGCTGGACAACCCCCACCGGGTGCGTCTCACGCTGCGCCCGGATGCCGAGCTGGCGGCACGCCGCGATGCGGCCGAGGCGGCGCGGCTGGAGCAGATCCGGGCCGGCCTGAGTGAAGCCGACAAGCAAGCGATCATCACCCGGAGCGAGGCGCTTGAAGCACGCCAGCAGCAGGTTGATGATGACAGTATCCTGCCCTGCGTCACGCTTGAAGATGTGCCGGCGGAACTTAACCTCCCGACCGCCAGCGAGCTGTCCACAAACCCACTGCAGACAACTTGGTTCGCCGCCGGTACCAATGGCCTGGTATACCAACAGGTGATTCTGGACTTGCCTGAACTGAGTGAGCGTGAGCAGTCGTTGCTGCCGCTATACACCTATTGCCTGACGGAGCTGGGTTGTGGTGAACGCGACTACCGTGCCAATCAGGCCTATCAAAGCCAGGTGACCGGGGGGCTGCACGCCTACACCAGCCTGCGGGGGAGCGTCGACGATGAGCAGCAGGTCAGTGGTTACCTGGTCCTCTCCGGCAAGGCTCTCACCATCAACAGTGAAAAACTGATCGCACTGATGGCAGAAACCCTGGCTGCTGCACGCTTTGATGAAACCACCCGCATCCGTGAAATCGTGGCGCAGCAGCGTAGCCGGCGCGAACAGAGCATCACCGGCTCAGGGCACACCCTGGCGATGCTGGCGGCAAGCGCCGGTTTCAGTCCCGTGGCGCAGCTATCCCATCGCACCCGCGGCCTGGCCGGGGTGCGCTTCAGCAAGCAGCTGGACAGCAGCCTGGAGGAGGAGGGCGCATCGATCGCCCTGGCGGCGGAGCTGGCGGCGCTGCATCGGCGCATGCAGTCGGCGCCGCGCCGTTTCCTGCTGGTGGGTGAAGAGGAGCACCGCGACAGTTTGCGGCAACAGTTGGCGCAGTTCTGGTCGGGGGGTGTGGTCCCGAGTGGGACCGATTTCAGGCCGCTGGCACTGCCTGGAACCCGCTCCGCCGTACAGCAGCTATGGCTGACCAGCACTCAGGTGAATTTCTGCGCCAAGGTCTACCCCACGGTGCCCACCGGCCACCCGGACGCGGCGGCTCTGACGGTGTTGGGAGACTACCTGCGCAACGGCTATCTGCACCGTGCCATCCGTGAAAAGGGGGGAGCCTACGGCGCGGGAGCGGGGCAGGACAACGGCGATGCGGTGTTCCGCTTCTTCTCCTACCGGGATCCCCGCATCGAAGGGACGCTGGATGATTTCGACCATGCACTGGAGTGGCTACTCAGATCCGGGGGGGATTCGCAGCGGCTGCAGGAGGCGATCCTCGGTGTGATCAGCGCCATGGACAAGCCCGGTTCGCCAGCCGGAGAGGCCAAAACCACCTATCTCAGCAGTCTGTTCGGCCGCACGCCTGAAGTGCGTCAAGCCTTTCGCCAGCGTATCCTTTCGGTCACGCTGGATGACCTCGAGCGGGTGGCAACCACCTGGTTGCTGCCCGAAAAGGGGAGCCTGGCCGTGGTGACCAGCCCCAAAGCTGCCGCGGCGCTACCGGCCGCATGGCAGCGGATCGAGATCTGACCCGTTCGTTTCCCGCCGGGGTAGGCGAGGGCGGCGCCGCAGCCCTGCGGCAAGCGACAAAAAAACCCGGGCAAGCCCGGGTTTTTCTGCTGGGTGCGCGTTAGCGCTTGAACTCTTCCAGAATCCTGTTGAAGGTGGCGCTCGGGCGCATCACCTTGAACACGGTATCCAGATTGGCGTGATAGTAGCCATCCAGATCGGCGGGTTTGCCCTGTACCGCGTTCAGCTCATCCAGAATGGCCTGCTCGTGCTGGCCCAGCGCATCCGCCAGCGGCTTGAACTTGGCCGCCAGCTCGGCGTCCTCGGTCTGCGCGGCGACCGCCTGCGCCCAGTAGAGGGCGAGGTAGAAGTGGCTCCCCCGGTTATCCAGCTCGCCCGCCTTGCGAGAAGGGGACTTGCCGTTTTCCAGCACCTGTTCGGTTGCCTTGTCCAGTGCCTTGGATAGCAGCCGTGCCCGCGCATTGCTGTGCTTGATACCCAGCTCATCCAGCGATACCCCCAGCGCCAGAAATTCACCCAGCGAGTCCCAGCGCAGATGGTTTTCCTGCATCAGCTGCTGCACATGCTTCGGTGCCGAGCCACCGGCGCCGGTCTCATACATGCCGCCACCGGCCAGCATCGGTACGATCGACAACATCTTGGCGGAGGTGCCGAGCTCTATGATCGGGAACAGATCGGTGAGGTAGTCACGCAGCACGTTGCCGGTTACCGAGATGGTGTCCTTGCCGCGGATCATCCGCTCCATGGTGAGGCGGATCGCTTCGTTGTAGGACATGATGCGAATATCCAGCCCTTCGGTATCGTGCTCCTTCAGGTACGCTTCGACCTTTTTGGTCAGCTCCAGGTCGTGGGCACGCTCCTGATCCAGCCAGAAAATGGCCGGGGTTTCGGACTGACGGGCACGGTTGACCGCCAGTTTGACCCAGTCGCGAATCGCGATATCTTTGGTTTGGCAGGCGCGCCAGATGTCACCCTGTTCCACCTCATGCTGCATCAGAACGGTGCCATCATCCGCTTTCACCACCCGCATGGTGCCATCCACATCGATTTCGAAGGTTTTGTCATGGGAGCCATACTCTTCCGCCTTCATCGCCATCAGGCCGACGTTGGGCACGCTGCCGATGGTGGTGGGATCGAAGGCGCCGTTGGTCTTGCAGAAGTTGATCATCTCCTGATAGATGCGGGCGTAGGTGGACTCCGGCATGACCGCCTTGGTGTCCTTGGTTTTGCCATCGCGCCCCCACATCTGACCGGAGTTGCGGATCATCGCCGGCATGGAGGCATCGACGATCACATCCGATGGAATGTGCAGGTTGGTGATCCCCTTGACGGAATCGACCATCGCCATTTCCGGCCGGTGTTCGTAACAGGCGTGGATCGCCTCTTCGATCTCGTCCTGAGTGGACTGGGGCAGGGACTTGATCTTCTCGTAAACGCTGCTCATGCCGTTGTTGGGGTTGACCCCCAGCTGATCGAACAGCTCACCGTACTTGTCAAACACCTCGCGGTAGAACACCCGCACGGCGTGGCCGAACACGATCGGGTGAGACACCTTCATCATGGTTGCCTTGATGTGCAGGGACCACAAAATACCGGCTTCCTTGCAATCTTGCAGGGTCTCTTCGAGGAACGCATCCAGCGCTTTGGCACTCATGAACATACCGTCCAGCACTTCGCCCTCTTCCAGGCTCAATGCCTTTTTCAGCACCGGTTGGCCACCGTTTTTGGGAATGAATTCGATGCGCACATCGGTCGCTTCCGGCAGAGTGACCGACTGTTCACTGGAGAAAAAGTCGCCACCGCGCATGTAGTCGGCGTGGGAGCGTGAAGCCTTGCTCCATTTACCCATGTAGTGGGGATGCTTGCGCGCATACGCCTTGACTGCGGCCGGGGCACGGCGATCGGAGTTGCCCTGACGCAGCACCGGGTTGACCGCGCTACCCAGCACACCGGCATAGCGGGATTTGATCTCTTTTTCCTCTTCGGTCTGCGGGTTTTCGATATATTCGGGCAGATCGTATCCCTGCTCCTGCAGCTCCTTGATGGCGGCGCGCAGCTGGGGAACGGAGGCACTGATGTTGGGCAGCTTGATGATGTTGGCGTTGGGGTCCTGGGTCAATTTGGCCAGATAGGCCAGACCGTCTTCAACGCGCTGCTCGGGGGTGAGGCGCTCGGGGAAGGTGGCGAGAATACGGCTGGCCAAAGAGATATCGCTCAGCTCGACCTCGATATCGGCGGTGGAGGTGAAGGTACGGATGACCGGCAGCAGTGAGGCGGTTGCCAGTGCCGGAGCTTCATCCGTCAGAGTGTAGGTGATCTTCGATGGTGTAGGCATGTTTTTCCCCGAAATGATTTATGGCTGGATTACCAAGGGCTCGTTCGGGCGATGGATCATCTCCCTGCGCGGTTGAAATGAGCCTGGCGCTTTTGTAATTCGGTTACAAATTATAAAGGCTGAAGGGGGTTTTTGATACCCGGACAGCCTCGACTTAGGGCTAACGTCACCGGGCATACGGCCACTTCAGTTTGCCCCGGTCCGAACCTTGCGCCAGCGCCGCTCGGCCTGGTCGCGACGGCGGCTCGAAGCGCGGCGCTTCAGTTTTGTTCCGGCTCGTATCCGAGGTTGGGCGCCAGCCAGCGTTCCACCTCCGCCTTGCTCATCCCCTTGCGTTTGGCATAGCTTTCGACCTGATCCTCGCCGATTTTGCCCACACCAAAATAACGTGCTTCAGGGTGGCTGAAATACCAGCCGCTCACCGCCGCCGTCGGCAACATGGCAAAGCTGTCGGTCAGCACCATGCCGGCGTTGTGCTCCACATCCAGCAGCTCCCACAGCAGGGCCTTTTCGGTGTGATCCGGGCAGGCGGGATAACCCGGCGCGGGGCGGATACCCTGATACTGCTCGCGGATCAGGGCGTCGTTATCGAGCTGTTCATCCGCCGCGTAGCCCCAGAACTCGGTGCGCACCCGCTTGTGCAGGCATTCAGCAAAGGCTTCTGCCAGGCGATCGGCCAACGCTTTGACCATGATGCTGTGGTAGTCGTCGTGATCGGCCTCATACTCGGCGATCATCTTATCGATGCCGATCCCCGCCGTGACGGCGAACGCCCCGATGTAGTCCGCGACGCCCGAATCGTGGGGGGCGATATAGTCACTCAGGCAGTGGTTGTAGCGCCCCTCGATCTTTTGCGTCTGCTGGCGCAGGTGGTGCAGCCGCATGCACACCTGATCCCGCTGCTCGTCGGTGTAGATCTCGATGTCATCGGCGTGATAGCTGTTGGCCGGGAACAGGCCAATGACACCGCGGGCGCGCAGCTTTTTGCGCTCGATGATCTCGCGCAGCATCTGCCGGGCATCCGCATACAGTTTGCGTGCTTCTATTCCCACCACGTCGTCCTCGAGAATGCGCGGGAAGCGTCCGGCCAGCTCCCAGGCCTGAAAGAAGGGGGTCCAGTCGATATAGTGGCTCAACTCCTCCAGATCATACTCCTCGAACACGTGGATGCCGGGCCTGGCCGGCGCCACCGGCGTGTACCGGCTCCAGTCGATCGGCTGGCGGTTGGCGCGGGCGGCCTCCAGGGGGACGCGGCGCTGCTCGTTCTGACGCGCCGCATGGCGTTCGCGTATCGCCTGATATTCCTCCTTTATCGCTTTGATAAAGTTAGCCCTTTTTGTATCAGACAAGAGCGATGAGGCGACGCCCACGGAGCGGGAGGCGTTGGTGACATGGACCACCTGATTGTTGCTGTAGTTGGGTTCGATCTTGACCGCCGTGTGCGCCTTGGAGGTGGTGGCGCCACCGATCATCAGTGGGAGGGTGAACCCCTGGCGCTGCATCTCTTTTGCCACGTGCACCATTTCATCCAGTGACGGGGTGATCAAGCCGGAGAGGCCGATGATATCGGCGTTGTGCTCGCGGGCGGCCTGCAGGATCTTTTCCGCCGGGACCATGACACCCAGATCGACGATTTCAAAGTTGTTGCACTGCAATACCACGCCGACGATATTCTTGCCGATATCGTGCACATCACCTTTCACGGTGGCCATGATCACCTTGCCGGCGGAGCTGCTGGCGTCGTCGGCCTTTTCCGCTTCGATGAAGGGCATCAGATAGGCGACCGCCTTTTTCATTACCCGGGCGGATTTCACCACCTGGGGCAGGAACATTTTGCCGGCGCCAAACAGGTCGCCCACGATCCCCATGCCCTCCATCAGCGGGCCTTCGATCACCTGCAGTGGACGCTCATACAGGTGGCGACACTCCTCCACATCCGCTTCCACATGGTCCGCAATCCCCTTCACCAGAGCGTGGGCAAGGCGCTTGTCGACCTCCCAGCCGCGCCACTCCAGATCCTGCTTGACCGATGATTCAGACGCGCCACCGCGGTATTTTTCCGCCAGCTCCAGCATCCGCTCGGTGGCATCGGGGCGCCGGTTGAGAACGACATCTTCGACCCGTTCGCGCAGATCCGCCGGCAGGTCGTCATAGATCGCCAGCTGGCCGGCGTTGACGATTCCCATATCCATGCCGTTTTTGATGGCGTGATAGAGAAAGACACAGTGGATCGCTTCCCGCACCTTGTCGTTGCCGCGGAATGAGAAAGAGACGTTGGACACACCACCGGACACCTTGGCGTAGGGCAGGTGGCGCTTGATCCAGCCGGTGGCCTCGATGAAGTCGTTGGCGTAATTGTTGTGCTCTTCGATACCGGTGGCGATGGCAAAGATGTTGGGATCGAAGATGATCTCCTCCGGTGGAAAGCCGACCTTGTCCACCAGTACGCGGTAGGAGCGCTCGCAGATCTCGATTTTGCGCTCATAAGTGTCGGCCTGCCCCGCCTCATCGAACGCCATCACCACCACGGCGGCCCCATATTGGCGGACCTTGCGCGCCTGTGCGATGAAGTTCTCCTCCCCCTCCTTGAGACTGATCGAGTTGACCACCCCCTTGCCCTGTATCCGCTTGAGCCCCTCCTCGATCACACTCCAGCGGGAGGAGTCGAGCATGATCGGCACCCGGGAGATATCCGGCTCCGAGGCGATCAGGTTGAGAAAGCGGTTCATCGCCGCCTCGGCGTCCAGCATCCCCTCATCCATGTTGATGTCGATGATCTGGGCGCCGTTCTCCACCTGCTGGCGGGCCACCTCGAGCGCGCCCTCGTAGTCCCCCTCCTTGATCAGGCGGCGAAAGCGGGCGGAACCGGTGACGTTGGTGCGCTCGCCGATGTTGACGAACAGGGTGTCGGCGCCGATGTTCAACGGCTCCAGACCGGAGAGGCGGCACTCCACCGCCAGCTCGGGAATCTCCCGTGGCGCCTGATCGAGCAGCGCCTGGCGAATTAGGCGGATATGCTCCGGGGTGGTGCCGCAGCAGCCACCGACGATATTGACAAAGCCGGATTGCGCCCACTCACGGATCTCCGCCGCCATCTGCTCGGGGGTCTCGTCGTACTCGCCAAAGGCGTTGGGCAGCCCAGCGTTGGGGTGGGCCGAGACGTAGGTATCCGCTATCCGGGAGAGTTCCTCCACATATTGGCGCAACTCCTTTGGCCCCAGCGCGCAGTTGAGGCCGATGCTGATCGGGCGCGCATGGCGCACCGAGTTCCAGAACGCCTCGGTGGTCTGGCCGGAGAGGGTACGCCCGGAGGCGTCGGTGATGGTGCCGGAGATCATGACCGGCAGGCGCTGAGCGTGCTGCTCAAAATAATGCTCGATGGCGTAGATCGCCGCCTTGGCATTGAGGGTATCGAAAATGGTTTCGAGCAAAATCAGATCGACCCCCCCCTCGATCAGGCCATCGAGCGACTCGGTGTAGGCTTCCACCAGCTCATCGAAGGTCACGTTACGATAGCCGGGATCGTTCACATCCGGCGAAATACTCGCGGTGCGGTTGGTTGGGCCGAGCACCCCGGCCACATAGCGGGGGCGCTGCGGGGTTTGTGCCGTCACCTTGTCAGCCGCGGCGCGCGCCAGACGGGCGGCGGCCAGGTTGATCTCCCGGCTCAACGCCTCCATGGCGTAGTCCGCCAGCGCGATGCGGGTGGCGTTGAAGGTGTTGGTCTCGATGATGTCGGCCCCCGCCTCGAGGTAGGCGGTATGGATCTCGAGGATCAACTCCGGCTGGGTCAGCGCCAGCAGGTCGTTGTTGCCTTTGAGATCGAGCTGCCAGTCGGCGAAGCGCTCGCCACGATAATCTGCCTCGGCCAGCTTGCGCGCCTGAATCATGGTGCCCATGCCGCCATCGAGCATCAGGATACGCTGGTTCAGCAACTGGCTGAGCTGGGTGTGCAGGTCGCTTCTTTTCACGGGTAGATCCATCGCCTTTACATTTGAAGGGGCGCCATTGTAGTCCAAACGAAGGGGGCTTTCTCGGCGAGCGGGTCATGGCGGATTGAAAAAATTTTGAGATTGTCCCGTTGGCCAACTTTTCCTCCGCCTGCACTTATAATCTGGAACAGACGTGCTAGAATGCCTCCGCTTTTTCAGATCACTGTTTTTTTCGGGCCCGTTCGAGGTCCACCCCCCCTGATACCCTCAGACTTCCAACCGGAACCTGTGGGGTCGCTTTGCCCGCCGAGCGAAGGGGAGGGGATGGCCGCATCGGGTCCCGGTATCGCCCCGATACCAGAGAGCAGTGTTAATAAGTACCGGTGCGCCGGTCATACAGAGAGAAGACGCAGGTTTTCAGTATGCTGCAGACATTCTTGAAAGCGAAGCTGCATCGGGTAACCGTTACCCACGCAGAGCTTCATTACGAAGGCTCATGTGCCATCGATGGTGAGCTGCTGGAGAAATCCGGTATTCGTGAATATGAGATGATCCATATTTACAACATCAACAACGGGGAGCGCTTCACCACCTATGCCATCACGGCTGAAAATGGCAGTGGCGTCATTTCCGTCAATGGAGCGGCCGCGCACAAGGCGCAGAAGGGCGATCTGCTGATCATCTGCTCCTATGTCCAACTGGACGAGCAGGAGGCGGAACGTCACCAACCAACCCTGTGTTACTTCGAACACGCCAGGTCGGACAACGGCGTTGGCGTCGATGATGACGAGCTGCGTGCGCGTAACCGGCTCACCGATATAAAATCGGCCATCCCGGTGCAGAGCAGCGATATGTAACGCGACCTCGAAGGGAGAAACCCGCCCGGCAGCCGCTGAGCGGGTTTTTTGCGAGCGCCCCATGTCGACAGGTTGCGCTCCGTTGTCCCGGTCACGGCAGATATCCAGCGCTGAGTTGCAACATGGCACAGGCTCGCGTTTCGCGCCCTGTGGCCCGGGCAAAGAAGCGATTTGCGCCTTTCGTCGTAGTTTACTCAGCGGGAACTTTCGCTAGAGTGTCGACATACCGCTTCAGGGACTGTCAACAGAATAATACCAACCGCACCTCCTGAGCCGTTCATCAACCCGAGAGTGAGAGGCCGCTGCGATGTCCTACCATGCAGAGTACACCCAATCGATTGAAAATCCGGAAGCCTTCTGGGCCGAGAAGGCGGCCGACCTGCCGTGGTTCAAACAGCCCGAAACCATCCTTTCCAAGGATGAGAACGGAATCGATCGCTGGTTTGCCGATGGCGAAATGAATACCGCTTACATGGCGCTCGATCACCATGTGGAAACGGGCCGCGCCGATCAGATCGCCGTGATCTACGACTCCCCCGTCAGTAACACCAAGCGGCAGCTCACCTACCGGGAGATGCGTGATCAGGTGGCGCTGTTTGCCGGGGTGCTCAAGGCGCAAGGGGTCGAGAAGGGTGATCGGGTCGTGATCTACATGCCGATGGTCCCGGAAGCGCTGATCGCCATGTACGCCGTCGCCCGGCTGGGTGCGATCCATTCGGTGGTCTTTGGCGGCTTTGCGCCCCATGAGCTGGCGGTGCGTATCGATGACGCCGAGCCCAAGGTGGTGGTAACGGCATCCTGTGGCATCGAAGTCTCCAGAGTCATCGAATACAAGCCGATGCTGGATGAAGCGATCGAGCACTCCGCGCACAAACCCGAAAAGTGTATTGTGTTGCAACGCCCGCAGGCGAAAGCCAGCCTGATCGCCGGCCGTGATCTGGACTGGCAGGAGGCGATGGCCAGCGCCGAGCCCGCTGCGTGTGTCCCGGTCAAGGGGACCGACCCGCTCTACATCCTGAATACCTCCGGCACCACCGGCAAACCCAAGGGGGTGGTGCGTGACAACGGCGGCCACGCCACCGCGCTGAACTATTCCATGAAAGCGATCTACAACCTCGATGCCGGAGACCGCTTCCTGACCGCCTCCGATGTTGGCTGGGTGGTGGGGCACTCCTACATTGTCTATGCGCCACTGCTGGCCGGGGCCACCACCGTCGTGTACGAGGGCAAACCGGTACGCACCCCGGACGCCGGCGCCTTCTGGCGGCTGTGCGAGGAGTACCAGATCAAAGCCCTGTTTGCCGCGCCGACGGCGTTTCGCGCCATCAAGAAGGAAGACCCAGACGCAAAAGAGATCGCCAAGTACGATCTCTCCAGCCTGGAAACCATTTTCATGGCCGGCGAACGGCTCGATCCGCCCACCTACTACTGGACGGTGGAGAAAACCGGCAAGCCGGTGGTCGACCACTGGTGGCAAACCGAGACCGGCTGGGCCATCTGTGCCAACCTGATGGGGATCGAGCCGAAACCGCCCAAACCGGGCTCTGCCACGTTGCCGGTGCCCGGCTTCAACGTGCAGATTCTGGATTCAGATGGCAACCGCCTACCCCCGGGCGAGCAAGGCTCCATCGCCATTGAGCTGCCGCTACCGCCGGGCTGCCTGCCCACCATCTGGGGCAACCATGAGCGCTTCCGCGCCGGTTACCTGTCTGACTTCCCCGGCTACTACACCTCCGGCGATGGCGGCTACAAGGATGAGGAGGGCTATGTGTTCGTCATGGGGCGCACCGATGATGTGATCAACGTGGCGGGCCACCGGCTCTCCACCGGCGAGATGGAAGAGATCGTTGCCGATCACCCCGCGGTGGCCGAGTGCGCCGTGATCGGTGTCAACGACGCTCTCAAAGGGCAGGTGCCGATCGGGCTGGTGCTGCTCAAGGATGGCGTTGATATCGACGAAGCGGAGCTGGAGAAAGAGCTGGTGGCGATGGTGCGCAAGGAGATCGGCCCGATCGCCTGTTTCAACCGCGCCATTGTGGTGCAGCGCCTACCCAAAACCCGCTCCGGCAAAATTCTGCGCAAACTGCTACGCCAGATCGCCGACGGTCTGGAGTACAGCGTACCGTCCACCATCGACGACCCGGCCAGCCTGGCTGAAATCGAGGGGATCATGGACAGCCATGGTCTGGTTCACCACGGCTGATCAACCCGGCTGAGCGGGGAACCGGAGGGGCCGCCAGCGGGTGGCCCTTTCTGTTTTCACAGGAGGCCGACTCGGTGCGATCTGGTGGCAGGTGCCCCATCTGATAGACTGTCTGCTTAACGATACTCTTCGAGGCCCAGCGGCGGTTATGCGAACCATTTCCTTTCGCGCTCTAGTGATCATCTCCAGCCTGTTGTTGCTGGCGATGTTTTTTGGCATGACTCTCTACAACCTGGACGAGCGTCAACATCTCTTCCAGCAACGGCTGCAACGCAAGGCTGACTCACTGCAACAGAGTTTTGCGCTGGCACTGAATGAGCAGGAGCACAAAATGCTGTTGCTGGCGTCGATGGTGGCCGCCGACCCGATGGTTCAGGAACTGTTCTACCGTGGC
>Ga0114984_1000584_pt1 | contig 13919 bp, 12 predicted proteins | sample Shrwel1BS1Day1_FD_96987 | JGI IMG/M metagenome (GOLD analysis project Ga0114984, IMG submission 96987) | Subsurface microbial communities from deep shales in Ohio, USA - Utica-3 well 1 S-1-Day1 | ecosystem: Environmental > Aquatic > Deep subsurface > Shale gas/oil reservoir > Produced water/Flow... | reverse complement strand
CGCTGGGGCCTCTGGCCAAGGCGCCAGTGCGAAGGTGTGGTGGTTCCACATCAAGGGCTGGCAACACCGGCCAGAGGCCCCAGCGGCTCGCCCTTCGGGAGCCACAGAGGGCCTTGATAGCCGTGTTGCGCTGGCTCGATTTGGAACCACCAAACCTTCGCCACCGCGCCTGGCTCTCAAGGCCCTCTGTGGCTCAGTAGATCAGCGAATTAACCAGACGGAACACTGCCTCTTTGGTAAGCGTCCGGCCATCACACCTTGTCAGGTGTAGCCGACTTCCAGTTGTGGGGCAATAGCTCGTCGATGGCGTTGTTCTTCTGCGTCGGCAGGCGGGTCAGCACATCTTTCAGATAGGTATAGGGATCATGCCCATTTATGAAGTTGCATGGGCCCACTCAATGGGGCAAGGGGTCTTAGAAGGAAATTGCTTCGAAATATACCGGTTTATTTACGGAGAGGTACCAACTTTATTTATATAGGTGATACGGCGCCATAAAAATGTGGCTGGGGATCCGTTTTGTTACCACCTTTATTCCAATCGTACAGCCACCTGATATGCTGTGAGGATTATGGCCGCCTTGCCGGCCCCCTTTGCCATCTCCCTGCCTGCCTTGATAATGGTGAGAGCCTGGATATTTTTGTCATCCGCCAGTGGCAGTATCTCGCATTGCAGATGGGAGAGGGGAAATGAGAACTCTGTTGATCAACGCCGACATGGGCGAGAGCTTTGGCCCCTGGGTCATGGGCATGGACGAGCATGTCATGCCCCATGTCGATCTGGCCAATGTGGCCTGTGGCTTCCACGCCTCCGACCCGCATGTCATCCGGCGCACGGTGCGGCTGGCCAAGGAGCATGGTGTGAAGGTGGGTGCGCATCCGTCCTACCCGGATCTGGTGGGCTTTGGCCGCCGCTCCATCGCCTGTTCGCCGGACGAAGTGGAGGATCTGGTGCTGTACCAGATCGGGGCTCTGTCCGGCATTTGCCAGGCCGAGGGCACGCGGATCCACTATGTGAAACCCCACGGTGCCCTCTACAACGACATGATCCGCGATCCCGGCCTGTTCGAGGCCGTGGTCAAGGCGGTCAAGGATTTCGATGGCAGCCTGCCACTGATGACCATGGCCTCCTGTAATACTTCGATGGAACAGGAAGTCGCCGATCGCTACGGCGTTACGCTCTGGTTCGAGGCTTTTGCCGACCGCGCCTATGACGGGGATGGTCGTCTGGTATGCCGGCGCTCGCCCGGGGCGGTCCATGAGGATCCCGACGAGATCCTGGAGCAGGCCGTTCGGATCGCCAGGGGCGAACCGCTGACCGCCATTGACGGCAGTGAGATCGTATTGAACGCAGATACCCTGTGTGTGCACGGGGATAACAACGAATCCATCGCCGCGATCCAGTCGATCCGCGAGGCGATCCTGGCGCTGGGAAACCGGGCATGAGCCGCAGTGCCAATGCCTTGCCCCGGCTCGAATCCGCCGGTCTCGATGGCTGGATGATCCGGTTGTTCGAGGAGATCGACGAGGCCAATCTGCCCTGGATTACGGCCCTGGCCCGCCAATGCGAGTCGGCGTTTGCTGATACGCTGGTTGATCTGGTGCCTTCCTACACCACGCTGCTGGTGGTCTTCGATCCTGTCCGGCTGTCTCCGACCGAAGCCCGGCAAAAAATTGTCGCGTTACTGATGGAGCTGGCACCGGACGAGGACATGGGTACCGGCCAGGTTCACGAACTGCCGACGTTTTATGACCCCGGCGTCGGGCCGGACCTGGATCGGGTCGCCCGGTACACCGGCATGGCCGTGGCTGACGTCATCAATTGCCACAGCAGTAAAACCTACCGCGTGTTCGCCTTGGGCTTTGCCCCCGGCTTTGCCTTTATGGGCCTGACCGATCCACGACTGGAGTGCCCCCGACTCGATACCCCGCGCAAGAAGGTGCCTGTGGGCAGCGTCGCCATTGCCGCCCGCCAGACGGCCGCCTATCCCACGGCCACTCCCGGTGGCTGGAACCTGCTCGGCCGTACCAGTGCCCGGCTGTTCGACCGAGAACGGGAAGGTTTCAGCCTGCTGAGAGTGGGGGACGAAGTGCGCTTTGTCTCTGTCAGCCGTGAGGAATTCGAACGCCAGGGCGGTGATACCACGCCCATGGAGGCGGCGGGATGACAGCACAACGCAGGACCGAAACCGCCGTCCGGGTCCACCGGGCCGGGCCACTGGCGCTGTTACAGGATCGGGGTCGTTTCGGCGTACGCCATCTGGGCGTGACCCAGGGCGGGCCGGCGGATCTGTATTCCTGGGCCTGGGCCAATTACCTGGCGGGCAACCCCTGGGGCACGGCAAGCCTGGAGATCACCTTTGGCGGGTTACAACTGGTCGCGGAACGGGATCTGGATATCGCCATTGCCGGCGCCGATCTGGGCGCCACTCTCGATGGCCAGCCGTTACCCTTGTGGCAGCGGGTAATTTGGAAAGAAGGTCAGAAACTGGCCTTTGCCTCGCCGGTGAGTGGACTGCGGGCCTACCTCTCGGTTCGGGGCGGTTTTGCGGCCGAACCGGTGATGGGCAGCGTTGCCTGTGTCAGTCGCGAGCAGCTTGGCGGGTTCGACGGCTGGGGCAGCAAGCTGGCGGAGGGCGATCAGCTGGCAGTTTATATCCCCGATGGGGAGTCGGCAGAGGGGATGAGCGAGGCGCCGGACCATGCCCGGAAGTATTTCCGGGAGGCGCCTGTCCTGGAGCTGCTGCCTGGCGCCCAAATCGGGGAGTTCACTGGCCGCAGCCTCTACGATGCCTTCAATACCTGGTGGAGTGTGGATGACCGGGCGGACCGGATGGGCGTGCGATTGCTTGGCCCCAAGCTGCATTGCCGGATTGGCTCGCTGATTTCCGAGGGCATCAATCTGGGCGGCGTTCAGGTGCCGCCGGACGGCCAGCCCATTGCCTTGCTCAATGACCGCCAGACCATCGGCGGCTACCCGCGGCTCGGGGCCCTGTCTCCGCTGTCGGCATCCCGGCTGGCCCAGTGTTTGCCGGGCCAGGAGATTCGGCTGGTGGCCCGGAGCAGCGGGCCGGTGCTCAGGGACTACCGGGATTTTCTGGAGCTGTTCGGGCCGGCCGGTTGAGCGCAATTCCCGAAGCGTCAGTCGGCAGGGTTCGCAGCCCCCTGGGTGATGTCCTCGGTTTCGGACGTCATAGATACGTTGGACAGGTCCCGCTGGAGTTTCTTGAGCAGGTGCAACAGGCTGACGCCGTCATCAAAGCTCATTCCTGGCAAAGCCTGGCGGTAGAATTCGGTGATGGTGTCCTGCAACTGATTCCAGAAAGCCCGGCCGGAATCCGTGAGCACCACCAGTCTTGCGCGACGGTCCTGGGGATCGGGAATGCGGATCACGTGGCCGTCCCGTTCCATGCGCTTGAGGACGCCGTCCAGGTTCTGGCGGCTGACATACAGGTACTCCTTGAGCTGGTTGAAAGAGGTGCCTTCCTCGAAACCCTCCCGGGCCAGGGCAGGCTTTCACCGGCACCCCGAATCGCGGAGGACGTGGGGCGCATCACCTCGGGAGGTACTCGCGCGCGATGATGTTCTTCATGATCTGCGCGGTACCGTCACCAATCTGCAGGCCCAGGACATTCCGCAGCCGCTGGGCAAACAGCAGGTCTTCGCCCCGGCCGGTGTGGCCATGGGCCAGCATGCACTGTTTCACCACGTCAAAGGCGAGCTTGGGGCCCCACCACTTGTTCATCGCCGCCTCGGCGTTGTGGGGCAGGTTGTTGTCCTTGAGCCAGAGCGCATGGTAGCACTGCATGCGCGCGTCATGAACGTAAGTCTGGTATTCCGCCAGCGGATGGGTGAGGCCCTGGAAGGAGGGCAGGTTCTGGCCGAAGGCGGTACGCTCGGTCAGCCGGTTCCGACCCGGCGTAGGAGCGCACCATGGATTTTGAGCTGAACGAAGAACAACAGATGCTCATGGATACCGTCGAGCGTCTGGTCCGTAATACCTATGGCTTTGGGCAGCGGGAGGTTGTCTGCCGGAGTCCCCGGGGTTACAGTCCCGAGTTCTGGCACCAGCTGCCGGAGCTTGGCATCAGGTCCGTTCCGATTGCGACCGACTACGAAGGTTTCGGTGGCACAGGTGTCAAGAACATGCTGGTGATGAAAGAACTCGGCCGCGGCCTGTGACCTGGCCCGATTGCCGAGCAGTCGATCCAGCTTCGCGGCGGCATCGGCATGACCTGGGAATATTCACTGGCCCACCACGCCAAGCGCCTGGTGATGCTTACTCATCAGTTCGGGGATGACGATTTCCACATCGGACAGCCTTCGGCGCTGCTGGAATTACCCCGGCAGGCTTTACAGCAGATGGCCTGACAGCCAGCCATCAAGACAAGATCAACAAACGGAGACAACCAACATGGCCAACCAAGCAAGTTTCAACTGGGAAGACCCCCTTCTGCTGGACCAGCAGCTGACCGAAGACGAGCGCATGGTGCGTGACAGTGCCCGCCAGTTTGCCGAAAGCAAGCTCCGGCCGCGGGTGCTGGAAGCCTTCCGCAACGAACAGACCGACCCGGAGATTTTCCGGGAAATGGGTGAGAGTGGCCTGTTGGGTTGCACCATTCCGGAGCAGTACGGCGGCAGTGGCCTGAACTACGTGTGTTACGGTCTGGTCGCCCGGGAAGTGGAGCGGGTCGACTCCGGTTACCGTTCCATGATGAGTGTGCAGTCGTCCCTGGTGATGGTACCCATCCACGAATTCGGGAACGAGGAAACCCGCCAGAAGTACCTGCCGAAGCTGGCCTCCGGCGAGTGGATCGGCTGTTTCGGGCTGACCGAGCCGGACCACGGTTCCGATCCGGGCGGCATGAAGACCCGGGCGCGCAAGGTGGACGGCGGTTACCGCCTGACCGGCAGCAAGATGTGGATCACCAACAGCCCGATCGCTGATGTGTTCGTGGTCTGGGCCAAGGACGACGACGGCGCGATCCGCGGCTTTGTGCTTGAGAAGGGCTGGGAAGGCCTGAGCGCGCCGGCGATCCATGGCAAGGTGGGCCTGCGTGCCTCCATCACCGGCGAGATCGTGATGGACGGCGTGTTTGTCCCGGACGAAAACGCCTTCCCGGACGTACGAGGCCTCAAGGGACCGTTCACCTGTCTGAACTCCGCCCGTTACGGCATTTCCTGGGGTGCCCTGGGCGCTGCCGAGGACTGCTGGCACACCGCCCGTCAGTACGTGCTGGATCGCAAACAGTTCGGGCGGCCCCTGGCGGCCAACCAGTTGATCCAGAAGAAGCTGGCGGACATGCAGACCGACATCACCCTGGCCCTCCAGGGCTGTCTGCGCCTCGGCCGCATGAAAGACGAGGGCACCGCGGCGGTGGAAATTACCTCAATCATGAAACGCAATTCCTGTGGCAAGGCCCTGGATGTTGCCCGCCTGGCCCGGGACATGCTCGGTGGTAACGGCATCAGTGATGAGTTCGGCGTGGCGCGGCACCTGGTGAATCTGGAAGTGGTGAACACCTACGAAGGCACCCACGATGTGCACGCCCTGATTCTGGGTCGTGCCCAGACCGGGATCCAGGCCTTCTTCTGACAGTCTTTTATCATTTTTTTTCAGAAAGCGACCGCATTTGTCCGGAAATCGGTTAGAATGCGGCCCGCCCCAGTCGATCCGTGCACCGATATATAAATATCAAGGAAGATTCGGGCCCTTAGCTACATAATTGCAACTATTCGTTTTCTCAGAAGATCTCTGCAATGCCCACTACCGTGTTTTCCGGCTTTACCCACAATTTCCTTGGCAAGGCGCCTGTCCGGTACAAGCAGGCCATCCTGCTGTTCCTGATTGCCAACCCGATTGTGATGTACGTGCTTGGCCCGGGGGTGGCGGGGTGGTTGCTGATCGGCGAGTTCATTTTCACCCTGGCCATGGCGCTGAAATGCTACCCGTTGCTGCCGGGCGGCCTGCTGGCGGTGGAGGCCTTGCTGATCGGGCTGACCACGCCGGATGCGGTGTATCTGGAGGTACTGACCAACTTCCCGGTGATCCTGCTGCTGATGTTCATGGTGGCGGGCATCTATTTCATGAAGGAACTGCTGCTGGTGACCTTCACCCAGATCCTGGTGGGGGTCCGGTCGAAATCGGCGCTGTCCCTGCTCTTCTGTGGCGTGGCGGCGGTGCTTTCGGCCTTTCTGGATGCCTTGACCGTAACTGCGGTGATCATCTCCGTGGCAGTGGGGTTTTTCTCGGTTTACCACAAAGTGGCGTCCGGTAAGGGCTACCACCAGTCCGACAACAAAAACAACAGTGACGACGAAGTGATCGAGCTGCACCGGGAAGATCTGGAAAACTTCCGGGCCTTCCTGCGCAGCCTGTTGATGCACGGGGCCGTGGGGACCGCGCTCGGAGGGGTGACCACGATGGTGGGTGAGCCCCAGAACCTGCTGATCGCCAAGGTCGTGGGCTGGGATTTCGCCAGTTTCTTCCTGAGCATGGCGCCGGTGAGCCTGCCGGTGCTGGGCGCTGGTCTGGTCACCTGCTGGGCTCTGGAGAAGCTGCGCTGGTTCGGCTATGGCGGCCGTTTGCCCAGGCCGGTACGCCGGGTATTGGTAGAGTTTGCGGAAAACGAGCGGGCCAAACGCACCAAGGCGGATCAGGCCGCACTCTGGGTTCAGGCCGTCACTGCGCTGATTCTGGTGGTGGGACTGGCTTTCCATATCGCTGAAGTCGGTCTGATCGGCCTGCTGGTGATTATCCTGATAACTTCGTTTACCGGCATCACCGACGAGCACCAGATCGGCAAGGCGTTCCAGGAATCGCTGCCGTTCACCTCGCTACTGGTGGTGTTTTTTGCCGTGGTTGCCGTTATCCACGAGCAGCATCTGTTCAAGCCGATCATTGATTACGTGCTCGCGTTGCCGGAAAGTGAACAGCCGGGCATGTTCTTCCTGGCCAACGGTCTGCTCTCCATGATCAGTGACAACGTGTTCGTGGCCACGGTCTACATCAGTGAGGTCAAACAGGCCCTGGATGCCGGTGCCATCAGTGTCGAGCATTTCCGGGACCTGGCCGTTGCCATCAACACCGGCACCAACCTGCCCAGCGTGGCAACCCCCAATGGCCAGGCCGCCTTCCTGTTCCTGCTGACCTCCGCGATTGCTCCGCTGGTACGGTTGTCCTATGGCCGGATGGTCTGGATGGCGCTGCCCTATACGCTGGTGATGGGCGGGCTCGGCCTCTATTTTGTGGTGTACCATATCTGACGTATCACCGGAATTGCGCGATGGCCCAGTTCCGGCTCCGGAAGCCTGCCGCTGAGCTCCGATTGTTCAGGGGGTGAGGGTGAGGTCCCGGTACCAGGCGGTGGCCTGCTCCCCGGTATTGTCCGAGTCGGACATGATGGCAATTCCCACCATAGGTGGCGGGTCTTCGCCAAAGGCCTTACGGTAGTCCGCCACGATATCCCGCTCCACACTGACCCATTGGCCGGCCCGGCCGGCACCGGAGTTCACCGCCACCATTACAGTCCGGTCGGTGTAGGAATTGGCGATGAATTCTCCCTCGGGCAGTTTGTTGGCCCAGATGTAATTCAGGGCATTGCCGGGCAGGGTTTCACCGAACAGCACTTCCACCGCCTTGCGTTTGGCCCGCTCGAAGAACCCGGCTTGTTCGGGCCGGAACTCGAAAGCCACATAGATCCGGGCCGGGTAGTCATCGCCCGATTTCTCCCGGGCATTGCCGCCCTCGAACACGTTCGATACCCTCCACTGCCACGCCAGTTTCAGGCTGTTATCCGGCGCCAGATTCAGGCGGGTAATCAGACCGGAGGCGCCGCCCACGGTGGTGGCCCTGACCACCTGTTGGCCATCCTCCTGCACGAGTTCATAGCGGGTGTGCTGCTCGATCTTGGGGAACTGCAGGGGTTCCCAGCCTTCATCCAACGACCGCATCTGCGAGAAATGCGGTATCGGGTTGTCCGTGGCCAGGGCCTGGGCGCCCAACGCCGCAGACACGGTGATGCCAGCCAGCCAGTACCAGCGAGATTTCATGGCCTACCCCTTGTGATGGTGTGTCAACGAAGACAGGGCAATGGCGGAAAAGTGCCTTGTCCCGATCCTGTTACGTGTATATAGTGTTTCAATCCTTGGTCAACTACCAGATGTTGTGATAATTCTTTGATCACCTCCGGTAGTCGGGAATCCGGTGAGAGTCCGGAACTGACGCGCAGCGGTATTGGGGAACGAGCGTGACAAAAAGACACTGGTAAGGAGCCTCCTCAGGTAATGAGAGGCTCGAAACCGGGAAGTCGCCACGCAAGGCCGGATCGCAAGATCCACGCCCCTGAGTCCGAAGACCTGCCAGGGATGCAACCGCACCTTCGCGTTTCAGGGTGAGCAGGTAAGGATTCCGTGGCTGGAAACATCTCCTGTAAACGCGAAGGCTGCGCCATCAACGCGTTTACAAGGAGAAGTCCCATGTCTGCCACCGCTCTCGCTGAACCACCTGCTTCCGCCGCCGAAACCGAATCCCTTCAGGTCATCAAACGCAACGGTCAGTTGGTGGGTTTCAATCCCTCCAAGATCAGTGTCGCCGTTACCAAGGCCTTTCTTGCCGTGGAGGGGGATCAGGCCGCCGGCTCTGCCCACATCAATCACGCAGTAAAACAGGTCACCGACCAGGTGGTGCAGGCCATCAGCCGACGACTCAAAGCCGGCGGCAAGGTTCATATCGAGGATATCCAGGACCAGGTGGAACTGGCGCTGATGCGGGCCGAGGAACAGAAGGTGGCGCGGGCTTACGTGCTCTACCGGGAAGAACACGCCCGCAAACGTGCCGTCGAGGAACCGGTGGAAGCGCATCCCCACCTCACCGTCCGCAAGGCGGATGGCAGCACGGCTCCGCTGGACCTTGGCCTGATGAAGCTGCAGGTTGAGCAGGCCGCCACGGGCCTGGAAGGGATCAATGGTGAAACGCTGGTAGAGGATGCCCTGCGCAATCTCTATGACGGTATCGAGGAAACCGGAGTCCTGTCTGCCCTGATCATGACCGCCCGGGGCCGCATCGAACAGGAGCCGGACTACAGTGCCGTGACCGCCCGTTTGCTGCTGGAACAATGCCGGCTGGAGACCGCCACAGCGCTGGGCCTGCCCGCCAACCTGCCCCTTGCAGAGGTGTACCCCCAGGCCCTGAGCGCGTTTATCGAAGCCGGCATCCGTTACGAACTGCTGGATGAAGCGCTCGCCGCCTTTGACCTTGAGCGCCTGGGTGCGGCACTCAAGCCCGAGCGGGACCACCAGTTCGGCTTCCTGGGTCTGCAGACCCTCTACGACCGCTACTTCCTGCACTGGAACAAGGCACGGCTGGAACTGCCCCAGGTGTTCTTCATGCGCGTGGCCATGGGACTGGCGCTTCATGAAGACGAGCCCAACGAACGGGCCATCGAGTTCTACAACCTGCTGTCCGGCTTTGACTACATGGCCAGCACCCCGACGCTGTTCAACAGCGGCACCCGCCATTCCCAGCTTTCTTCTTGTTACCTGACCACCGTGCAGGATGACCTGGAAAGCATCTACGGCGCCATCAAGGACAATGCGCTGCTATCCAAATGGGCCGGTGGCCTGGGCAACGACTGGACACCGGTGCGGGCGCTCGGCTCTCACATCAAGGGCACCAATGGCCAGAGCCAGGGTGTGGTGCCGTTCCTGAAGGTGGTCAACGACACCGCCGTCGCCGTCAATCAGGGGGGCAAACGCAAAGGTGCCGTGTGCGCCTACCTGGAAAGCTGGCATCTGGACATCGAAGAGTTCCTGGAACTGCGCAAGAACACCGGCGACGAACGCCGTCGCACCCACGACATGAACACCGCCAACTGGGTACCGGACCTGCTGATCGAACGTATGCGCGAAGACCGGGACTGGACCCTGTTTTCCCCGAGCGACGTGCCGGACCTGCACGACCTCTACGGCAACGAATTCCGGGAACGCTACGAGCACTACGAAGCGCTGGCGGAACAGGGCGAAATCACCCTGTTCAAAAGAGTCTCCGCCAAACAGCTCTGGCGCAAGATGCTCACGGTGCTGTTCGAAACCGGCCACCCCTGGATCACCTTCAAGGACCCCTGCAACCTGCGTTCGCCGCAGCAGCACCAGGGCGTGGTGCACAGCTCCAACCTGTGCACCGAAATTACCCTCAACACCAGCGCCGAGGAAGTGGCCGTATGCAACCTCGGCTCGGTGAACCTGGCAGCCCACATTGCCAACGGCGAACTGGACGTGCAGCGCCTGGAGCGCACCGTGAACACCGCCGTGCGCATGCTCGACAACGTCATCGACATCAACTACTACGCCGTGCCCCAGGCGAGAAACTCCAACCTCCGGCACCGCCCGGTGGGGCTGGGCCTGATGGGATTCCAGGACGCGCTGTATCAACTGGGCCTGCCCTACACCAGCCCGGAAGCCGTGGAATTTGCGGATGTGGCCATGGAGCAGCTCAGCTACTTCGCCATCCGCGCCTCGGCCACTCTCGCCGGTGAACGAGGAGCTTACGAGACCTACGAAGGCTCCCTGTGGCACCAGGGCATCCTGCCCATCGACTCCATCGACCTGTTGAAGGAAAACCGCCGGGAAGGCGACCTGGCTGTTAACACCAACAGCCGTCTCGACTGGACCCCGGTGCGGGAACTCATCGCCCGGAATGGCATGCGCAACAGCAACGTCATGGCCATCGCCCCGACCGCCACCATCTCCAACATCATCGGCGTATCCCAGTCCATCGAGCCGGCCTATCAGAACCTGTTCGTCAAATCGAACCTCTCCGGCGAGTTCACCGTGGTCAACCCCTCCCTGGTGCGCGACCTAAAGGCCGAAGGTCTGTGGGACAACGTGATGGTCAACGACCTGAAATACTTCGACGGCAGCGTGCAACAGATCGACCGCATCCCGAGTGAACTCAAAGCCCGCTACGCTACCGCCTTCGAAATCGACCCCCGGTGGCTGGTGGAAGCCGCCGCCCGCCGCCAGAAATGGCTCGACCAGGCCCAGAGCCTGAACCTGTACATGGCCGAACCCAGTGGTAAAAAGCTGGACGCCCTGTACCAGCTCGCCTGGGAGCGTGGCCTGAAAACCACCTACTACCTGCGGTCACTGGGTGCCACCGGTGCCGAAAAAATCGCCCCTGTGGCCGCCCCGCAACCGCAGGTGTGCAGCATCGACGAGCCAGATTGTGAGGCTTGTCAGTAACTGATTTTTTTAGCCGCGGAATCCGCGGGAAAACACGGAAGGAAAAGATGAAAAGATCTTTTAGCCACGAAATCCACGAAAGAACACGAAAGTAAAAGACAAGAAAGCCTTTTTCTTTTCGTAGTGAATCTTTGTTCGTGTTCTTTCGTGGGTTTCGTGGCCAATAACGTCTTTGTCTTTTGTTTTTTTCCGTGTTCTTCCGTGGCAAACAAACTCTTTAAGGAGTCATAACCATGCTTAACTGGGAAGACGACCCCAAGCCCCAGGCCGGTGCCCCCGAAGGCCCGGCCCCGGTCAACGTAGATGACAAGCGGGTCGTCAACGGCGACACCGACATCAACCAACTGGCACCCTTCAAGTACCCCTGGGCGTGGGAGTACTTCATGAACGCCAACAAAAACCACTGGACCCCGCTGGACGTGAACATGGCCCAGGATGTTCACGACTACCATCACCGCCTGAACCCGGCGGAAAAACACGTCTATGAAAACGTATTGGCCTACCTCACCACCTCCGACATCCTCGCCATGCGCAACATCGGCCTGGCGGTGATGGAGAAAATGAGCGCCCCGGAACTGCAGATCTACCAGGCAAGACAGGTCTATGAAGAGGCCGTGCACACCTGGGCCTACCAGCACTGCATCGAAACCCTCAACCTGGATCAGAGTGAAATCTACAACCGCTACCGCGTGGTACCCGCCATCAATGGCAAAATACAGATGGCCAACCGCCGCCTGAATGCCGCCATGCGCTCCGACCTGAACCTGCGCAACCGGGACGACCTGCAGGAATTCGTCATGTCCTACCTGTTCTTTGCAGCAGTGTTCGAAGGGGCCTGGTTCTACAATGGCTTCAGCCCCATCTTCGCCCTGCAGCGCCGGGGCCTGATGCGCGGCACCGGGGAACAGCTGCAGTACATACTGCGAGATGAGGCCATGCACTTTTCCTTCGGCCTCAAGGTGGTAAACCAGATTCTCGAAGAAGAAAACATCACCCTCGACCCCAAAGCCGTGCGCGACATGTGGGACGAGTCCGAGGCGGCCGAAACCGCCTACGCCAACTACATCCTGCGCGATCCCATCCTGGGTTATTCCGCCGAATACCACAGCGAGCAGTTCCGCTTCGTGGCCAACCGCCGGGCCCGCACAGTGGGACTGGAAGAACCGTTTCCGGGGGCGAAAAACGTCTCCCCCTGGCTGGATGAGCAGGCCACCCTGCGCAAGGAGAAGAACTTCTTCGAGACGCGGGTGATCGAGTACCAGACCGGGACCCAGCTGGAGTGGTGAGTGCTCACTGACTCTCAGCCCAGGGGACTGCGCACCCCCGCAAATCCCTGCCCCAGAACGTGGGTGTAAATCTGGGTGGTGCGCAAGTCTGAATGGCCCAGCAGATCCTGAACGGTGCGGATATCATTGCCGCGCTTTAGCAGTTCCGTGGCAAAGGTGTGGCGGAAAGTGTGGCAGCCCGCACGTTTACCAATACCTGATTCACTGACGGCGTTTCTGACGGATTTCTGGACAGAAGAAACGTGACGGTGATGGCGGACTGCCTCACCGAACTGGTCCGCGCAAAGACTCAGCGAGGAAAACAGCCATTGCCATTCCAGCGACCGGTTCGCCCCGGGATATTTGCGTGACAGGGCATGGGGCATGCTGACCGGGTGTGCGTATTCATCCGACTTTTCCTTAAACCGATGGCGAATCTCCTTGATCCTGCTTTGCAATGGCTCGACCAGCGAGGCCGGTAGCAAGGTGGTGCGATCCTTTGCTCCTTTCCCATCCCGGACGACGATCAACTGAAGGTTGAAATCAATGTCTTTTACGCGAAGACGGCAGGCTTCCGTAACCCTTAAACCCGCTCCGTACATCAAAGACGCAATCAACTGATCCGGCTGACCAAGACGATTTATGATAGCCATGGCCTCGTCATGGGTTAAAACAACCGGTAGTTTGCGTGGCTTCTTCGAGCGGACTATTCCTTCAATTTCCCCCAAAGGCTGCCCTAGCACGCTGTCATAGAGAAACACCAACGCATTCAACGCTTGCGCCTGGGTCGCCATCGCGACGTTCCGTTCGACGGCCAACCAGGTCAAAAAGTCCCTAACATCCTTCTGCCCCATGTCTTTCGGATGCTTCATCTGGTGATATCGAATGAAAAAACGAATCCAGTACCAGTAAGCCTTTTCAGTGCGAATGCTGTAGTGATTAACGCGAACAACCGCGCGCACCTGATCTCTGAGTTTGGGTTGCTTTCCTTCCATGGGTTGGCTCCTTTTGATGCTGTACAGATATACAGTATTATTGAGCGAGTGGTCCATAGAAGTCAAACTATTCCATGGCGGTATACGAACAGGTGAGCTAGGATATTGGTTTTAAACGAATCAGCCGAGACCCCGTTCCACATTTTCGCGGAATATTGGAGAAGTCGCACTTTTGCAATATTGAGGAATTCGGTCTAGTTTCTGTTAGTGGGTAAAGGAAGAACCAACAGGATGGCGATTTTGGGAAAGTTAATGATCAAAAAGTACACAATATTTTTGGCTTGTATGGTCTTCAGCGTTACCTATGCTGCAGCCGAAAGTGCGGCGGAATGCGAGGATCACTTTGGCAAAATAGCCCAAAGCAGTGACGAAACTTCTGAAAAGATAAGTCGCTGGAAGGAGTTCTCTGAAAGTTGTGCGG
>Ga0114984_1000583_pt1 | contig 13924 bp, 9 predicted proteins | sample Shrwel1BS1Day1_FD_96987 | JGI IMG/M metagenome (GOLD analysis project Ga0114984, IMG submission 96987) | Subsurface microbial communities from deep shales in Ohio, USA - Utica-3 well 1 S-1-Day1 | ecosystem: Environmental > Aquatic > Deep subsurface > Shale gas/oil reservoir > Produced water/Flow... | reverse complement strand
GATTACCGCTAGCCTGATTGCGGTCTACCGGGTTGTGAAGGATGGGACTTTCCCGCTCGATGCCTTTGTCCATGCGCTTTTCAACGTGACATCGGTGGTCACCACCACCGGATATGCCTCACAAGATTATTCCCTGTGGGGGCCTTTCGTTATTGTTCTCTTTTTCTTTCTGACCTTTGTGGGCGGGTGTTCCGGTTCTACCAGCGGCGGCATGAAGATTTTCCGGTTTCAGCTCTCGATGTTGCTGCTCAGGGAGCAGGTTTTACGCTTGCTTCATCCCAATGCCGTGTTGGCGCGTCACTATAACGGCCGGATCATCAGTGACGAGATCGTCGCATCCAGCGTGGCCTTTTCCTTCATCTTCCTGGCGACGCTGGCGGTTGTTGCGGCAATCCTTGCTGCCCTTGGGCTGGACCTGGTGACCAGTCTGACCGGTGCTGCGACAGCCCTGGCTAACGTAGGCCCCGGGCTTGGCACTGTGATTGGTCCGGCAGGAAACTTCCAGTCGCTGCCCGACGCCGCCAAGTGGGTCCTGATGGGGGCAATGTTACTGGGCCGACTGGAGCTGCTGAGTGTGTTTGTGATGTTCTCGCCGCATTTCTGGCGGAGCTGAGTTTCGGGCGAAAAAAGGAAGCGGGATATCACAATCGCAGAAATGGCGGGGTGGTACCCCCGGCAGGACTCGAACCTGCTACCTTCCCCTTAGGAGGGGGACGCTCTATCCAGATGAGCTACGGGGGCAAATCTGCGAGAAGGCCGGTATGATAGCGGGCGAAAGCTTGTGGCTCAAGGTATAGCCGTGCTGACTGGTCTTCCAGGAGAGTTATTTTGTCCGAGCCGTTCTCGTTAACCGTGATCGTTCCGGTGTGGCAAGAGGCCGGAGCCATCGTCGAAACCCTGCAGGCGCTTGGGCCGTTGCGCAAGGCTGGCCACGAGGTGATCGTGGTGGACGCCGGCAGTCCGGACGGGACCGCTGAGCTTGCTCGCCCCTGGTGTGACCGGGTGGTGGTATCCGGCAAGGGCCGGGCGGTGCAGATGAATGCTGGGGCTGCCGTGGCTGCGGGCAATGTGTTGCTGTTCCTCCACGCTGACACCCGGTTGCCAAGATCGGCCCTTGTCGAGCTTGAGAAATTCTCCAGGACCCGGTGTGGCTGGGGCCGCTTCGATGTGGCCCTGAGTGCCCGTCGCCGGATCTTCCGGGTTATCGCCTGGTTCATGAATCGTCGGTCCCGCCTGACTGGAATCTGCACCGGCGATCAGGCCATGTTTGTTCGGCGGGATGTGTTCGAGGCCCTGGGCGGGTTCCGCGAGATCCCTCTGATGGAAGATGTGGAGTTCTCCCGGCGGTTGCGCCTGGTGTCCCGCCCCTGGTGCATCGCAGATCCGGTGGTCACGGACAGCCGGCGCTGGGAACAGAACGGCCCCTGGCGTACTATTTTGCTGATGTGGCGATTGCGTTGGCGTTACTGGCGTGGCGAGTCGCCGGAATCCCTGGCGAAGGCCTATCGATCGGATGTCCGAAATGCCTCTGAGTAATCCTCCCTCCGCTGTTTTTCTCCAGTTTGCCAAGTGGCCCGAGGCTGGCAAGGTCAAGACCCGGCTGATGCCGGAGTTGGGCCCTGTCGGAGCGCTCGAGGCCCATATCCGTCTGACCCTGAACGTGCTTGATAACCTCTGTGCCACCGGTTATCCGGTCGAGTTCTGGTGGGATCGGGAGGTGGACGAACCGACCGGCGAGGTCTTGCCCATTCTCGAAGAGTTGGAAGGCGCGGCACTAGTTCAGATGGTGCAGCAGGGCAGCAGTCTCGGTGAACGAATGGAGGCTGCCTTGGGCCAATCCTTACAGGAATATGACCGGGCCCTGGTCGTTGGTAGCGATTGCCCGTCAGTGGATCCCGATTATGCCCGGCATGCGGTGGCGTGCCTGGCGGATCATGACGTGGTGCTCGGTCCCTCCGACGATGGCGGCTATGTGTTGATTGGCGCTTCCCGGGTAGTCGACGGAATGCTGGAGGATATCGAGTGGGGAACCCCGCAAGTGCTGAAGCAGACGTGCGAGCGACTCGAAAAAGCGGGGCTCAGCTACTTCCTGCTGGAGCCCCGCTGGGATGTGGACGAGCCCGAGGACTGGGCCCGTTTTCTGGGTAGCTGTTGAGTCCGTCAGCTGGCCGGCACCGGCGGCAACTCAGTGAGTTTGCCCAGCGCGCGATCGGCCTCCAGGCCATTGCCCCCGGTGACTACACGCAGTGCCTGATCCCTCGCCAGTACGGATTCACGATAGGTTGAAAGCAATTGCTCTTTCTTGACGTTCTTCACGGCTTCGGCAAGCTGCTCCCTTGAGTTGAAGCTTGCCATGCCACGGTCGATTTCCCGCCAGTAGCGACTGGAGATGTCCCCCAACTGCCGATCCTGTTCCAGCAACTTGCTGATCACGGCCTGTTTCTCCTGATCCAGGCGTTCTTCGGTCAGGCTGGTCAGTACACTCTCAAAGCCTTCCGAGAACTCCCGCACCGCGCGATCAATCTCGCTTTGAGAGGCTGAGGGAGACTGCACCACAAAGCCCAGGGCCGGGGTTTCCAGCATTTCGAACGGGGTCGCGTAAACGATATAGCCGAGCTGACGGCTGGTGCGGATTTCCTCGTAGAACGGGCTGCTGATGATCTGGCCCAGCAGGCGATAGCGGGCCCGCTCTTCGAAGCTGGTGTTGTCCCCCTGCATGTAGAGGGTATAGCCGGTATCGGGGTGATCTACGGCCAGAGATACTTCGGTCTCTTTCTCCGGCAGCTGGCGTACCTGGCTGCGGGGCACTTCGGCAAGACGGCTGTCATCCAGCACAATGGCTTCCACCTGATTGGCGAGATTCAGAGCGTAGGCTTCGGTGACATTGCCGTGGGCCAGCATGACCGGGTCAACCTCGGTCAGCAGGTTGCGGGCGAAGGAGCGCAGCTCCTCGAGGGTAATCTCCCGAGCAGCGGCCAGTTTCTCATCGGTGCTCCAGGCGCCTTCGATCAGGGCGGTCTGGATAAACTCGGAGGTCTGCTCCACCGGGCGGTCCTTGGCCTGGTTCTGCAGGTTGTCGATCAGGTTCTGGCGGGCAATCCGGAATCGCTGTTCGGTCAGCAGCGGATCACCCATCTGGAGCAGAATCCGGTTCAGGAGGCTATGGAGTTTGTCGTTGTAGCCGCCCACGCGGATGGTGATGCCTCGCAGGTGCGAATAGACGCTGTAATCCAGGCCTGCAAGGCTGGCGGCATAGGAGGAGGCATTGAGGTTACTGTTAACCGCATCCACCAGAACCTTGGTGAGCACGGCACTACGGGCACTGGCCCGGGCGGCTGGCGTGCGCAGGCTGACGAAAACGTTGGCCTTGGGTGTGCCAAACCGCGTATCCCGGGCAAACCAGATTTCCATCCCGTCCTGACTCCCCAGTTGCACCGGATTCGCCATGGTGTCGCCGGAAACCAGTCCAAGGTTCTCCGGAACAAAGGGGTTGGGCTGAGGCAGTGCCAGTTGGGCTACCAGCTGTTGCGGCGCGCCGGTGTTGATATCTGTAGGCGAAAGCTCGGTCATTTGCCAGGCGGCGTCGTACCACTTGGTGGTATTGGGCTCTTCCAGTTGCGGCTCCGGGGCCAGCACGAAGACCATCACGTTGTCCGGAGTCAGCCGGTCCAGAATGTCGCGGTATTGCTCAGGTGCATAGCGTTCCATCAGCCAGGGCGCACTCAGGATGTCTTCGGCGGGATAGTGCTGGAGCTGGCCGGCCAGGCGCATGGCCTCGTGCAGAGGCTCTCCCTGCTCCCGGAAGCGGAAATCGATGGTGGCAAGCTGCTGCATTTCCCGGAAGCGGTCCTCGCTGATGCCGGACTGGCGAATCCGCTCGATGTAGTCGAACACCAGCGGCAGGATCTCGTCCTGGCGCTCCAGGCCCTCCGGGGTCAGCGCCATGCTGATTTCCAGCGTCGCGTTATCGCCGGTGTCCATGCCCAGCCCGGCGGAGAGGCTGTCGGCCAGTCCGGCGCGCTTGAGTACATCGAACAGGCTGCCGGGGCCTTCATGACCCAGCAGGTTGGCAATATAGCTTGCAGGCTTGGTCCGGTAGTTGTCCTGCTGGGACGGAATCGGGAAGCTCAGGGTAAGGCTACGGACATCCTTGATGGCATCGGCCGTAACTTTGGACGGCAGGTCGGAGGCGCGGAACATTGGCTCCGGGTGCGCTTTCTGCTCAAGGTTTCGGTTCTCGATGGCACCGAACTTCGGACGAACCATGGATTCAAGCGCGTCCAGGGACTGGGGCCCATAAACCGAGAGCGTCATAAGGTCGGCGGAGTAGTGATCTTCCCAGAACTCGACCAGATCCGGGCGCAGCGGATTCTGTTCGGTATTTTCCAGGGTGCTGAGGTTGCCCACGGCAAACTGACTGAACGCATGATCCGGATTGGCCACGGCTTTTTTCACGGAGTAAAAACGTCGGCCATCATCTTTCTGCTTGGCGCTGAATTCAGAGTGCACGGCATTGCGCTCGCGGTCCACCAGTTCCGGGGTGAACAGCGGAGCGGAGAACTGCTGGGCGAATCGGTCCAGGGCGGGTTCCAGGAACTGCGCCTGCACATCGAAGAAGTAGTTGGTGTCCTGGAAGGCGGTGAACGCATTGTGACTGCCGCCATGGCTCTTGATGAACTGCTGGTATTCGCCGGGTTCCGGGTACTTCTCGGTGCCCAGGAACAGCATGTGCTCGAGGAAGTGGGAGAGGCCCTCGCGCCCCTTCGGGTCGTCTCCGCTACCCACGGCGACGTTCAGCGATGCGGCCGCTTTGTCCGCTTCCGGGTCGGAAACCAGGATTGCCCTGAGGCCGTTGTCCAGTTCCAGATACCGGTACCGGTTATCGTCGTTCGGGCTCTTGCGGATGTCTCCGGCGGCCAGTGCCAGGCTGCCCAGAAGCAGCAATGCCAGGCATGACAGTACTTGAGCAAATTGGCGGATCGGCTTTCCGTGGGTCATAGGGCCTCTGCGGTCTGTGGATTCGGTGGCTTCAGTGCATCAGCGCGTTGCGGGTGGCCTCGGGCTGCTGGTCCAGGGTTTTACGTGCCAGATCGGCTGCTTTCTCACTGTCCAGTTGGCCCGATGCAATCCGCTCAAGCACGGTGGCCATGATGGCGACGGACTGTCGGTACTCGGAGAATTCAGCCTGGAAGGCCTGATCGATGGCCTCGTACACGGCCTGGATTTTTTCCTCCCGGGAGCCGGAGTTGGCGGCGGTATCGTTGATAGCCTTCAGGCATGCCCGGGCGATGGCGATGTAGCGTTCAGTGTTCGGATTGTCTTTTTGCATGGATGTGGTTTTCAGGGAACCTTGTTGACTGTGACATGAAATGACGCCGGAAAGCGCAATAAGTTCCTGATTATGGCATTGCCGGCCAAGGGTTTCATGGCTTTCTGTGACGGGATTTTCAAGGCCGGCAATACGGCCACCGTGTGCTAGTCTCAGAGACAATGTGTCGGAAAACTCGCCAGGCCCGTTGTGGGGCCTGTCCGGTAATTAGAGTAATGGCTCTATATAAAACAATAGCTTAAAGAGTAAATGCTCTAAAAAAGTTCGATACATGAACGTTGCAATTAAGTACAATGCCGGCGTTTTCGGGTGGCTACGACTTTAGTCGAATGGCGTCCGGCATGGATAGACAAAAACAGAGCAACAGGCAGGGTGGAATTTAATGAACTACTTCCTTACTGGTGGTACCGGATTTATTGGCCGTTTTCTCGTTGAGAAGCTTCTGGCGCGGGGCGGCACTGTTCACGTACTGGTGCGCGAACAAAGCCAGGACAAGCTCCAGAAACTCCGGGAGCGCTGGGGTGCGGATGAATCTCAGGTCAAGGCGGTGATCGGTGACCTGACCAGCCCGAATCTGGGGATCGACGCCAGTGCCATGGCTGGCCTCAAGGGCAAGATTGACCATTTCTTCCACCTTGCCGCCGTCTACGACATGGGCGCGGATGAGCAGAGCCAGCAGGCAGCCAACATCGACGGTACCCGTGCCGCCGTCCAGGCCGCCGAAGCCATGGGTGCGAAGCACTTCCATCACGTTTCCTCCATTGCGGCGGCAGGGCTGTTCAAGGGCACCTTTCGCGAGGACATGTTCGAGGAAGCGGAAAAACTCGATCACCCCTACCTGCTCACCAAGCACGAGTCCGAAAAGGTGGTGCGGGAAGAGTGCAAGGTTCCGTTCCGCATTTACCGTCCGGGCATGGTCATCGGCCACTCCAAAACCGGTGAAATGGACAAGGTGGATGGCCCTTACTACTTCTTCAAGATGATCCAGAAGATCCGCCAGGCGCTGCCCCAGTGGGTGCCGACCATCGGCATCGAGGGCGGTCGCCTGAATATCGTTCCGGTGGATTTCGTGGCCGAGGCGCTGGATCACATTGCCCACCTCGAGGGCGAGGACGGTAACTGCTTCCACCTGGTGGATTCCGATCCCTACAAGGTTGGCGAGATCCTCAATATTTTCAGCGAGGCCGGCCACGCTCCGAAGATGGGCATGCGCATCGACTCCCGGATGTTCGGTTTCATCCCGCCGTTTATCCGCCAGAGTGTCAAGAACCTGCCGCCGGTGAAGCGTATTACCAGCGCGGTGCTGGATGACATGGGTATCCCACCGTCGGTGATGTCGTTCATCAACTATCCCACCCGCTTCGACGCCCGCGAGACCGAGCGGGTGCTGAAGGGTACCGGTATCGAGGTACCGCGCCTGCCGGACTATGCTCCGGTGATCTGGGATTACTGGGAGCGGAACCTGGATCCGGACCTGTTCAAGGATCGCACCCTCAGGGGTACGGTCGAAGGCCGGGTGTGCGTGGTCACCGGTGCGACCTCGGGGATTGGTCTGGCGACCGCCCAGAAGCTGGCGGATGCCGGTGCCATCCTGGTCATCGGGGCTCGCAAGCCCGAACGGCTGAAGGAAGTGGCGGCGGAGCTGGAATCCCGCGGTGCCAGCGTGCACGCCTACCAGTGCGACTTCTCGGACATGGACGCCTGTGACGAGTTCATCAAGACGGTGCTGGACAACCACGGCCATGTGGATGTGCTGGTGAACAACGCCGGCCGTTCTATTCGCCGTTCCCTGGATCTGTCTTTTGACCGCTTCCACGATTTCGAGCGCACCATGCAGCTGAACTACTTCGGCTCCGTGCGGCTGATCATGGGCTTTGCCCCGAGCATGCTGGAGCGCCGTCGCGGTCACGTGGTGAACATTTCCTCCATCGGGGTGCTCACCAACGCTCCGAGGTTCTCGGCCTACGTGGCGTCCAAGTCCGCCCTGGATGCGTTCAGCCGCTGTGCGGCGGCGGAGTGGTCGGATCGTAACGTGACCTTCACCACCATCAACATGCCGCTGGTGAAAACGCCGATGATTGCGCCGACCAAGATCTACGATCAGGTGCCGACGCTGACCCCGGACGAGGCGGCGGACATGGTGGCCGAGGCGATCGTCTACCGGCCCAAGCGCATTGCCACCCGCCTGGGCATCTTCGCCCAGGTGCTGCATGCACTGGCGCCGAAGATGGGCGAGATCATCATGAACACCGGTTACCGGATGTTCCCGGATTCGCCGGCTGCCGCCGGCAGCAAGTCCGGCGAGAAGCCGAAAGTGTCCACGGAGCAAGTGGCCTTTGCGGCGATCATGCGGGGTATCTACTGGTAACGGTGGTCACGCAGGCATTAAAAAACCCGCTTCGGCGGGTTTTTTAATGGGTAACCGTTATTGCTCGGGGATCTCCACCGGAGGCGGCGGGAAACCGCCCAGTTCCTTCCAGCGATTGACGATGCCGCAGAACAGGTCGGCGGTTTTTTCCGCATCGTAGGCCGCCGAATGGGCTTCCTTGTTGCTGAACGGGATACCGGCCAGCTTGCAGGCCTGGGCCAGCACGGTATGGCCATAGGCCAGCCCCGCCAGAGTCGCGGTATCGAACGTGGAGAACGGGTGGAACGGGTTGCGTTTGATGTCGGCGCGCATGGCGGCGGCGAACACGAAGTTGTGGTCGAAGGTGGCGTTGTGGCCCACCAGTACGGCCCGCTTGCAGTCATGGGCCTTCACCGCCTTGCGGATCGGGCTGAAAATTTCGCTCAGGCCCTCGCGCTCGGGCACAGCCTCGCGGCTGGGATCCCAGGGATCGATGCCGGTAAAGTCCAGGGCAGACTGTTCCAGGTTAGCGCCTTCGAACGGGTCGATCTGCTGTACGTGGGTCTCGCCCCGGCGCAACCAGCCGTCGTCATCCAGGGTCAGCAGCACTGCTGCCACTTCCAGCAAGGCATCCCGCTCGGGGTTGAAGCCGGCGGTTTCCACATCGACCACCACGGGCAGGAAGCCACGGAAGCGTTTGGACATGGGATGCGGTTCTTTGTTTTCGTCTGTCACTCGAACTCCGGTTGTCGACAGTGTGTGTACTCGGCGTAACAGATTACGCCATTTGCCAGTTAACGGTTTCACCGGCTTTCAGGGGCACAATGGAGCCACCTGCCAGGGGCAGTTGCTCGGGCATGGTCCAGGGCTTGCGCACCAGGGTAATGGAGTCCTGGTTGCGGGGCAGGCCGTAGAAGTCGGCGCCGTTATGGCTGGCGAAGGCCTCGAACTTGTCCAGGATGCCCAGTTCCTCGAAGATTTCTCCGTATAGGCCAATGGCGCCGAAGGCAGAGTAGCAGCCGGCACAGCCGCAGGCCGCTTCTTTCTTGTCCCTGGCGTGGGGAGCGGAATCGGTGCCCAGGAAGAAGCGTTTGTCACCGCTGGCCACTGCATCCCGCAGCGCCTGCTGGTGCAGATTTCGCTTCAGGATCGGCAGGCAGTAAAGGTGAGGGCGGATGCCGCCAACCAGCATGTGGTTGCGGTTGTACATCAGGTGCTGTGGCGTCAGTGTCGCGCCGAGGTTGCTGCCCTTGTAGTCACGGACAAATTGTGCGGAATCGGCGGTGGTGATGTGTTCGAGTACCACTTTCAACTCGGGGAAGGCTTCCAGCGTAGGTGCCAGCACCCGCTCCAGGAACTCTTTTTCCCGGTCGAAGATATCAATGTCGGCATCGGTGACCTCGCCGTGCACCAGCAACAGCATGCCGCACTCGGCCATGGCTTCGAGCACCGGGTAGATATTGCGGATGTCTTTCACCCCGGAAGCGGAATTGGTGGTGGCCCCGGCCGGGTAGAGTTTGGCGGCGATAACGCCGGCGGCCCTGGCTTCCCGGATTGTCTCAGGCGTAGTGGCTTCGGTCAGGTACAGGGTCATCAGCGGTTCGAAGTCGGTGCCGCTGGCTGCTGCCAGGATGCGTTCGCGGTAGGCGCTCGCGTCGGCTGCGGTGACCACCGGCGGCACCAGGTTGGGCATGATGATGGCACGGCCGAAACAGGCGGCGGTGGCCGGGACCACGTCCTTGAGGATATCCCCGTCGCGGACGTGCAGGTGCCAGTCGTCCGGGCGGGTGATGGTCAGCTGTTCTGTCATGGATGTTTTCCGGGAGGCCTGAAAATTTGCCAAATTATATCAGAAGGTGAACAACGTTGTTGCTCACGCTCCCGGAGAACCCGTGGATCAGTAGACGGAGTTCAGAACTTCCAGGTGTGCGGCCACGCTCTCGGCCAGGGCCCTGAGGTGGTAGCCCCCCTCCAGGGTAGAGATGATGCGGTCGTTGGAATAGTCGTTGGCGACGCTGGTGATCATTTCGGTGAGCCATCGGAAGTCTTCGGTCTCCAGGTTGAGCTCAGCCATCGGGTCCAGCTTGTGGGCGTCGAAACCGGCGGAGATCAGGATGACCTGGGGCTTGAAGTCCTGCAGTTTCTTCAGCCACGCCGCCTCTACGGTTTTCCGGTACTCCGCTGATGAGCAGCCTGCCTCGATCGGGGCGTTGACGATGTTCGGCGCCTGGCGGTGCACATGGGAGTGGGGATAGAACGGGTGCTGGAAACTGGAACACATGAGAATGCGCTCGTCACCACCGACGATGTCCGCGGTGCCGTTGCCCTGGTGCACATCGAAATCGACGATCGCCACCCGGTCCAGGTGGTGGAAGTTCAATGCCCGCATCGCGGCCAGTGCGATGTTGTTGTAGAAGCAAAAACCCATGGATTTGGCCCGCTCGGCATGGTGGCCGGGTGGACGGGCGCAGACAAAGGCGTTGGTGACCTGGCTGCTCATTACCATGTCCACAGCCTGGACATTGGCGCCGGCAGCCAGGCGGGCGGCCCGCAGGGTATCGGGCATCATCGCGGTGTCCGGGTCGGTAAAGACGCGGCCGCGGGTCGGCTCCATCAGTTCCAGCTGCTGCAGGTACTTTTCCGGGTGCACGGCCAGCAGTTGATCGCGGGTGACTTCTTCGGGACGAACCCAGTCCAGGTCCTGCTCCAGGTGGGTGTCTGCCAGGTAGGCGAGGATCGTGGAAATGCGTTCCGGGCATTCCGGATGATCCGGGCCCATGTTGTGTTTCATGCAGTCGTCGTGGGAAAAGAATGCCGTGGTCATACGTCTCTCAGCGTCCCGGATATGCTTGTATTTTCATCAATGTTATCAGGGAAAACCGCAGTCCGTCGTATTTCTTTGGTCTTATAGGGCTGATAGCCGTTTTACATCAATACCGGAAGGCCTAAGATAAGGTGTACACAGATAAGTAACCTGTTTTATTGACGTTATCACCTGAACCGGCCCGGCGGGGGCTGGTCTGAGGAGACCGCCTTGAGCACCCGTTACCTGGAAAGTCTTTTCAACCCCAGCTCCATCGTCGTGATCGGTGCCTCCGAGCGCGCCGACAACCTCGGCGGTATGGTCCTGCGGAACCTTCTCGGTGGCGGCTATCCCACGGAAAAACTGCTGGTGATCAACCAGAGTGGCTACGATAACGTCCACGGGGTGCCTTGCGTGCCCAAGGTGGCGAAGATGGACTTCTCGCCGGACCTGGCCATTATCTGCACCCCGCCGGACACCGTCGCGAAAACCATCAAGCGCTTGGGCGAGGCCGGAGTGCGTACTGCCATCGTGATGACCGGTGGCATGTCCCGGACCCACAGCAAGACCGGGCAGCCGTTGATGTATTCCGTGCGAGAGGCTGCCAAGGAGACCGGTATCCGCGTACTGGGGCCGAACACCATCGGCCTGATGGTGCCAGCTCGTAGTCTGAACGCCACCTATGCCCACATGGGTGCCATTCCGGGGCGGGTGGCCTTTGTGGGGCAGAGCGGCACCATCGCGAGCTCGGTACTGGACTGGGCGTTTGCCCGGGGTGTGGGGTTTTCCTACTTCCTGACCCTGGGTGATGGCATGGACATCGATCACGATGACCTGATCGATTACCTTGCCCAGGACACCCAGACCCGCGCCATCCTGCTGCACATCGAGAACGTGCCCAACCCCCGGCGTTTCATGTCGGCGGTGCGGGTGGCGTCGCGCACCAAGCCGGTGATTGCGGTGAAGTCCGGGCGGGTGCCAGAGTCGGAATGGTTCCATCATGAATTGCCTGCCGGCCTGAAACGCAGTGACCCGATCTACGATGCCATGCTGCAGCGGGCCGGTGTGTTGCGGGTGGATGGCCTGGGGCAGATGTTCGATGCCCTGGAAACCCTGACCCGCATGCGGCCGTTACGCCGCGAGTCCCTGGCGATCATGGCCAACGGCGTTGGCCCCGGGGTGCTGGCGGTGGACCGGCTGGCAGACCTGGGCGGCGAGCTGGCGGAGTTGTCGGAACAGAGCATTGAATCCCTGGCCGAATTGCTGCCACCGTACTGGACCCGCAAGAACCCCATCGACCTGAACTACGACGCCTCTCCGGAGCTCTACGCCCAGGCTATCAAGATCCTGGCCAAGGATCCTGAGGTGGCCAATGTGCTGGTCATGTATGCGCCCAGTCTGACCGAGGACAGCCTGCAGATCGCCGATGCGGTGGTGCAGGCCTCCAAGGGGACGCGTCTGAACGTTTTCACCTGCTGGCTGGGCCAGAGCACGGTGATGGAAGCGCGGGAGGAATTCTACCGGGCAGGGCTTCCATCCTTCTTCAACCCGGAGAAGGCGGTGATGGCGTTCATGCAGCATGTCCGGCACCAGCGCGTGCAGCGCCTGCTGACCGAGACGCCTGAGTCCTTCACCGACCATTTTGCCGACCGGAACCGGCCCCGTCGGCTGGTGGCCAACGCCCTGCGTTCAGGGCGGATGCATCTCTCCAACCGGGAAGCCCGGGACGTAATCCGGGATTACGGCATCAATACTATCGACACCATCTACTGCGACGACATCGAGGAGGTGCTGGAAGCCTTCGCGGTGGAACGCCGGCCGGTGGACATTACCATTGTTCACGAGCAGGCCTGCCATCCGTTTCTGGACCTGAGCCCGACGCAGCGCCGCTATAAAGGCACAGTGAAGAAGCTCAACAGTGAGGCGGCGATCATGGACTCCTGCCGCTTCCTGATGGAGGAGTACCAGGAGCATTTCCCGAACAGCGGCTTCCTTGGGTTTGCCGTCCAGCGCTCCTACCAGCATGTGGGCGGCGTGGAGTTCAGTGTGGGCATTACCCGGGATTCCGAGTTCGGGCCGCTGGTGGTGTGCGGGGCCTCGGGCGCCCAGATCAATGTGATGACTGACCGGCAAATTGCACTGCCGCCGCTTAACATGGTGCTGGCCCGGGAATTGTTGCGGCGCACCTACATGTACAAGCTTCTGAAGGAGCATAGCCTCAAGCCGGAGGAGGACATCCGGGCGGTGTCCGAAACCCTGGTGACCCTGTCCCAGATCGTGATCGATATTCCCGAGATCAAGGGGCTGGAGATCTCGCCGCTGCTGTTCAACGAGAGCGGGGCGGTGGCGGTCAACATCGCCATAAACCTGGATGACGCGCCGACCAGGCCGATTATCCAGCCCTATCCCCGGGAGCTGGAGGAGTGGATTGTACTGCCCAAGTCCGGCCGCCGGGTGATCATCCGGCCGGTGCTGGCGGAAGACGAGCCGGCACACCGGGAGTTTCACGAGCACCAGTCACCGGAATCCATCCGCTACCGGTTCTTCCAGTACCGCAAGCACTTCTCCCGGGAAGACGTGGCCCAGATGGTGCAGATCGACTACGACCGGGAAATGGTGTTCATCGCCAACGCGCCCCGGGAGGACGGCGAAGGCGAGGAAACCCTCGGCACCGTGCGCACCTGGACCGACGCCGACAACCTGCGCTGCGAGTTTGCGGTGATGGTGGATGACAAGATGAAAGGCGAAGGCCTGGGCGTGGCCCTGATGCAGAAGATGATCGATTACTGCCGCGCCCGGGGCACCGTGGAAATGATCGGCAACGTGCTGCCGGATAACCGGCCGATGCTGCAGCTGGCGGAGCACCTGGGTTTCGAGATCAAGTACAACACCGAGGAAGAGGTGATGGATCTGCGGTTGGTGCTGAATGAGCCGGAGAAGGATTGGCAGAAGGAGCGGCTGAAGAAGCGCGGGGCGCATCTCTGACCGGCCGCGGGTGGGGCCGCCAGGATGGGGTCAGAAGAACGAGTTCTTCAGACCCCTTTGCCGAAGTCAGCGCCCAGCACAGGGGTCTGATGAAAGCTTTCATCTGACCCCATTTTCACGTCTCACCCCATTTTCACTCTTCGACAATCGCCGAGCGATCCTCGCCCCCGAGGGCTTCCAGCAGCCCCGGAATCATCCGGGACAACTCCAGCGTCATCAGGCTGAAGGCGGCGTCAAACTTGGCCACGGCATCATCGGCGTCAACGTCATCCAGCTGCTCCTGCAGGGTCTCGCCGAATTTCAGGCGGCGGATGCCCAGTTCCTCGTCCAGCACGAAAGAGACGTTCTCATCCCAGGTCACGGCCAGCTTGGTGACCTGCATGCCGGCTTCCAGATGGTTTCGGATTTCGTCGGCTTTGAGGTCCAGGCCCTTGCAACGCACCACGCCGCCATCCTCATG
>Ga0114984_1000581_pt1 | contig 13948 bp, 8 predicted proteins | sample Shrwel1BS1Day1_FD_96987 | JGI IMG/M metagenome (GOLD analysis project Ga0114984, IMG submission 96987) | Subsurface microbial communities from deep shales in Ohio, USA - Utica-3 well 1 S-1-Day1 | ecosystem: Environmental > Aquatic > Deep subsurface > Shale gas/oil reservoir > Produced water/Flow... | reverse complement strand
GCCCAACTCTGGTTTACCAGGAAGCTGTTGCTGTCGTAGTGGCCGCCGGCAGAGAACTCCAGGCCGGGCAGCAGGCGCAGCATGGCCTTGCGGGTTTCGGCGGCGCTGATACGTGCCTGATAGTCCTGCTCGCGCAGTTCCGGGCGGCTGGCCAGGGCTTCCTGTTCGAGCTGGCTGAGTTCGACCTTGAGTTCCGGCATCTGATAACCGGCATCGGGCGCCAGTTCGACGTTGGTGCCCAGGGGCAGATTGATCAGGGTCGCCAGCTCGGTCTTGGCCAGGGACAACGCGCGGCGTTGTTCTTCCAGTTGGCGGGTGGCCTCGATCAGGGCGCGCTGGTAGCTGAGTGCCTGGATCGGGTCGCCGATGCGCTGTTCGCTGAGGCGCTGGCTGTTGTCACGGGCCTGGGCGACCCGGTTCATCAGGCTGTCTATCTGGGTCAGCAGGCGGTCGGCTGCCACTGCGCGCCAATAGGCCGAGCGCACATCCTGAATGATGGTGTGCAGCACCTTGCGCCGGCGTTCCTGAACGATCAGGCGCTGGTCGCCCTGTTGCTTGGCGCTGACGTAGCTGACGCCGAAGTCGAGCACGTTCCATACCATGGTCAGATCCGCCACGCCACGGTCGCGGTCCTGCGAGGTGGACGGCTCCAGAGACTGGGTGCCGGTTTCGATGCTCTGGCTGCTGGAGGCGCTGACGTTGTTACGTCCGGCATAGCCGGCGGACAGCGCCATGCGTGGCAGCATGTCGAAGGTGGCCAGGTCGACCTGGCGCTGAGCCATGGCTTCCTCCATGACCTTCAGGCGCGCCTCGAGGTTGTACTTCACCGCGCGGGCCATGGCTTCGTGCAAGGTCAGTGGGCCACTGAGCGGCTCCTGATCCTTGAACATGGTCGCCAGATCCTGCTGGGCGCGTTGCTCGCTGACGCTGCGGTCGATGGGTTGGCTGGTCACCGCGCAGCCGCCAACGGCTAGCGCCAGTACACTGATGCTGAAAAATTTAGCTGCTTTGCTCATCCTTGGGCCGCCCCCTGGTACGGCACTCATTCGATTCTTATCTGTTTTGTCGATTACGCTTGTGGCATCTGCAACGGAATTTCTCCCAACGCCCAGGCAAGCTCTCTTATCTGGCGTTGTTCGCTTTCACCGATCTCCTGCAGTTGCTGGCTCAGAGTCGGTGCTCCGAGAATCTCTCCCCCGCCCAGGCCATTGCCGCTGGAAGTCCCCCAGCGAAGCTGGATTTCGCCTGATTCCAGCGGTACGTCCTTGTTGAACATGCTGGAGAAACTGCTGGTACCGAACACGCCGCCGTCGCCCCCGCCAAAGCCGAGGAAACCAATGCCGCTGCCATTGCCGGCACCGCTGTCGCTGCTGGCAAAGACCTGGGCGATGTAGCTGGGCGCCAGCGCACCGTTGTTGATGAAGATGTTGCCCACCGTTGGTACGCCGCTACCGAGAGTCGGCTGCTCGAACAGTGGCGGCGGCAACAGTGGCGAGGTGGTGCTGGAGGGCGGCGCGCCGGGCACATTGGGTTGAGGTGGTGCGGTCGGTGTAGTGGGTACGTTGGGCGTCGGGTTGGCGCGGAACTCCGGATCGCCGGTATTGAGCCCGCCCAGCGTGTAGCCGGTGCTGGAGAAGTTGCTCTGCAGGGCGTTACCGACGGCATCAGCGATGCCGCTACCAACTGCCGTGAGCGACAGGCCAAGCGTACCCTGGCCTGTCACACCGCCGACGGTGATGCGATAGGTGCGTGCATCGATCTGTACCAGCGAGAGCAGGGTACCGCTGGCGCTGCCGGTGGTGGATAGCGCGAAGTCGGCCAGATCGACGCCGTTGACGTCTTCGCTGAAGGTAACGGTGAAGCCGAGGGTGGTATTGGTGGTGGGCGATGTGCCGTCGAGGGCGATACCTGTCACCTGTGGTGGGGCGGCATCAACCAGCACGGCGCTGGTGGCGCCGACGTTGTTGAGAGTCGTCGCTGTGTCGTTACCGGCGGCATCGCGTAGTGTCGCGCCGTTGCTCTGGAGGTTGGTGCCGACGGCAATGCCGTTGCTGTCCTGCTGGCCATTGGCGACGGTCAGGCGGAACACCAGTGCGGTGCTGCCCGAGCCACTCAGGTAGTTGGCGTAGACGGTGCCGCCGGTGTCCAGGGTTATCGCCAGTCGCGGTGTGCCGCCAGTGGTATCAACGGTTACGGCTTCGTCGAAGTTAACCGTGAAGTCGAGGGCGTCACCCGCCACGTAGGTGCCGTTGGCCGGCACGCCGACAGAGGTGATAGCCGGTGCTTTGCTGTCGATGGCGTAGTTGTTGGAGTCGGTGGTACCGGTGCCGGTGTTGCCGGCGGCATCGGTGTAACCGGTGTTATCCAGAGTGATCAGGTTGGTAGCGTCGGTTACGTCGGCGTCAGGCGTCAGGGTCGCCGTCCAGGTGATGCCGCCGTCACTGCTGCTGAGGTTGCCGAGCGTGCCGTTGGCCACGCTGAAGTCCGCCGTGGTCAGCCCGGTCACGGCCTCGCTGAAAGTGATGGTGACCGTGGTGCTCTGCCCTGCCTTGAGCGCTGTATCGGTGATCACGATGCCGGCCGTCGGGCGCTGGGTGTCGATGGCGTAGTTGTTGGAATCGGTGGTGCCGACGCCAGCATTGCCGGCCGTGTCCTGCACGCCGGTGTTGTCCAGGGTGACCAGGTTGGTGGTGTCTGTGACGTTGGAACTCGGCGTCAGGGTTGCCGTCCAGGTGATGTTGTCCGAGGTGCTCAGGTTGCTCAGGGTGCCGTTGGCCACGCTGAAGTCCGCCGTGGTCAGCCCTACTACCGCTTCGCTGAAGGTGATGGTGATGGTGGTGCTCTGCCCAGCCCTGAGCGCGGTATCGGTGACCACGATGCTGGCTGTCGGGCGCTGGGTGTCAATGGCGTAGTTGACCGAGTCGGTGGTGCCACTGCCGATGTTACCCGCCAGATCCATGACGCCGGTGTTGTCCAGGGTGATGACGTTGGTGGCGTCGGAGAGGTTGCTATCCGGAGTAAAGGTGGCGGTCCAGGTGAGACCGCCGTCGGCACTGCTCAGGCCTGTGAGCGTGCCGCCAGCGACCGTGAAGTCCGCCGTATCCAGCCCAACCACTCTCTCTGCGAAGGTAATGGTGACGGTGGCAGTCTCGCCGATGCTTAGAGCCGTGTCGCTCAGGGTGATGTTAGTGGCCGCAGGACGCACACCGTCGACCACCAGGGCCTTGTTGGCGCCTAGGGAGCCCGCCGCGCCGGGAGCTGCCAGGGTGAGAATGGCGGACTGGTTGGCGCCGTCCCGGATACTGCCACCGTTGAGGCTCAGAGCCGAGCTGGAGACGTAGTCGAGGTCGGCGGAGCTGTCGCCCGCCTGCACGGTGTAACTGAAGCTCAGGGTGTTGGTGCCCGAGCCAGACACATAGTTGAGCACCCGGTCGGTGGCGCCCGTCTCCAGAGTCAGCGTCGGGATGCCCGCCACGTTCACTGCCGAGTCGAACTGCACGTTGACGGTGATGACATCGCCGATCTTGTAGGTGCCGTTGGCACTGCTGGAAGAAACGCTGGTGATGGTCGGCGCGACGGGGGCAGTCAGTGTCAGGTCGTTGCCGGTGTCTCCCGTGTAGCTGGTGGTCAGCTCGGTGCCGTTGCCCGCCGCATTGAATTTGCCGCCTTCGCTGATGCCGCTGAAAGTGCCAGTCACCGCGTCGGCGGCGTCGTTGACGATCACCGTATAGCTGTCGCCGCTTCCGGCCGCGTAGCCATGGGTGGCCGCCAGAGTGGCGCCGGAGATGTTGACAGTGCCGTTGACCACGACCCGGTCGTATCCGGTACCGGCGGTGACACCGTTGATATTCAGTGCCAGCGTGCTGCCCGAGTTCAGGGTCAGGTTGCCATTGACGGTCAAGGTGCCGACGCCAGTGCCGCCAGGGGACAGGGTGCCGCCATTCTGCACGGTGACGTCGCCGCCCAGAGTGCCGCTGCCGGCCAGGGTGGCGCCACTGGCCACGGTGGTGGCGTTGCTGGTGCTGCCATCGACCACCAGGGTGCCGGCGGAGACAGTGGTGGTTCCGGTATTGGTGTTGCTGTTGGAGAGGGTCAGTTCACCGGCCCCGGCCTTGGTCAGTGCACCGGTTCCCGCGATCACGCTGGACAACGTCGCGCTGTAGCCGAAGCCGACGTTGAAGACCTGCGTGGTTCCGCCTGCCAGGGTAATGGTGCCGCCGGCCAGCGTCAGGCCGTTGGCTTGAGTCATGTCGAAGGTCAGGCTTTCGTTCAGGGATACGGTGTTGAGGTTCAGTGTCTGGCCGGCCAGGCTGCTGGCGAAGACGATGGTCTGGCTGCCGGTGGCATCGGCTGCGGCGATGGCAACGGCCTCACTGAAGCTGACGCCGTTACTGAGATCGATGGTCGCCGTGTCGGTGGCGTTGGTGACGTAGATTAAATCGCTGGTGACTGAGGTATTGGCGGTTACGGTGCTGGTGCCGTCATTCAGGCTGTAGCGGATGGTGGTGTCGCCGGCTGGCGTGTCATTGCGGTAGGTAACCCGTTGTGCCACATCGTTGACCAGCGCTGTGGTCGCTGCTGTAACGCTGCTGGTGAACGTGATGGTCAGTACGCCGCCCACATTGGTGAAGGCGGCGAAGGTCTGCCCGTTCGACTGCAGGTTGCTGCCGCTGATGGTGAACAGCGCGCCGACGGTGTTGAACCCCAGTATGTCGCTGCTCAACGCTGTGCCGTTGCGCTGGATCGTCAGACTGGCCCCCACCCAGTTGCCGTTGCCACCGTTTAGCGCACCGAACTCTGTGTCGCTGAGCAGTGCGTTCCCGCCCACATCCAGTACCACTGTGTTTCCGGCCCCGGCCCAGGCCACGCTGTCGCCATTGATGTTGGAAATGGCGGGCGCCGAATTGATCACGATGTCCTTGTTGGCACCCAGAGAGCCTGTCGTACCCGGAGTCGCCAGGGTCAGGGTAGCGTCGTTGCCGGCGGCATCGCGGATGCTGCCACCGTTAAGCGCCAGGGCACCGCTGCTGATGTAGTCCAGGTCTGCGTTGCTGTCGCCCGCCTGCACCATGTAGGTGAAGGTCAGGCTGTTGGTGCCGGAGCCGCTCGTGTAGTTCACCACCCGGTCAGTACTACCCGTCTCCAGGGTTAACTGCGGCGTACCGGTGACCGTGACGTTCTCACCGAAGTTCACTTGCACGGAGATCACATCCCCGACTTTGTAAGTGCCGTTGGCGGTGCTGGAAGTGACCGACGTGACGGTCGGTGCGGCGGTATCGATGGCGTAGTTGCCGGAGATAGCAGTACCGACCCCTGCAACACCACCGCTGGCGGTAGATACACCGCTCAGGTCGACGGTGATGACGTTGGTGTCGTCGGTGACGCTGGCGTCGGGTGTGAACAGGCCGGTCCAGGTCAGGCCGCCATCGGAGCTGCTCAGCCCGCTGATGCTGCCGTTGGGCACGGTCAGGTCGGCGGTGGTGAAACCGGCGACTGCGGTGGAGAAGGTAAAGGTGACGGTGGAGGTTTCGCCGATCTTCAGGTTGCTGTCAGAGAATGTCGCTGAAACCAGAGTGGGGGCTGCCGGCGCAAAGTTCAGGTCGTCCAGGGCCAGCTGCAGATTGCCTCCACTGAAGGTGAAGCTGGTGATGCTCTGGAAGCCTGAATCGGACCCTGTGTCGACGTTCTCAAGAGTGACTAAGAGGTTGTTGCTGACGTAGCTGCGCGTGCCGCCCGCGCTGGTGGTTATTGTGAGGTTGCTGTCGGCGATACCATCCAAGCTGAAGCCGGCCAGATTGAATGCGCTGCCATCGGCCATCTCAATTTTGATATTGGTAATACCAGTCAGCCCTGCGGTGTTGAAGGATAGAAAATGGTCACCCGCATCGTTGCCAAGCGGCGATAACGATGAATCATTTAAAACAGCTGTGATGTAGGAGTTGCTACCGGTGATGGTGTACCTCACGCCATCCAGAGTGAAGGTGTTGGTCACTGCGACATTGCCTAGGACGTTATCGTCGTAGTTTTCGTCTGCAGCGACAGCTAAAAGCCCCGCGAACCCATCCGTCCCCGATACCACGGCGGTCTCGATGGAGCCCTGGTTGACCTCGAGCACCCAGTCACCGCCTTTGCTTGTTGCACCGGTCAGATTGTCGGATGCGGCGACGTCCGCTCCAGTGGCATTGGCCAGTGCTTCGATGAAATCACGGCCTGCTCCGTTCGCCCCCACCTGGCAGCCGTACAGCAGGATGTCGCCATCCTTGTCCAGCGCCTGGCCGATGGCGTTCAGGGTGGCGCTGCGGCTGGCGAGATCACTGCTGTCGAGCCAGTCATTGCCCAGTTGCACCTTGCCCACATCGCCGTGGCTGATGATGTGGATGGCATCGATGCCATTGCGCCCGTTTAGATAGTCGGCGATCTGCTGCAGGCCGTCCTTGCTACCATCGAGTACCACCACTTCGCTGCCAGGCCTCAGGCCGCTGATCAGTTGCTGGTAGTTCTTGACCTGATTGTCGATAAACACGACTTCCTGGCGGTTGTCCGCCGAGCCGGTTGGCGTGGCTGCAAGGTTGTCAGTGTTCGCGTGGGTGTCCTGGGAGGAAGCCTGATCATTGGAGGCATCGGCGGTGGGTTGGGCTTCGGCCGTCTCCGCCAGGGTGGCGGCGACCGCGCCGTCGAACAGCATACGCGGCTCCAGTGCCATGGCCAGTGCGCTTCTGGCCGGCAGCCTGCCCGGTTGAGCTGTCGCAGTCTTTCTCCACCACATATGAACCTCCTACAACCTACGAAATTGGGGAAAGCACGGCTTTCCCCTTTTACCTAGCCATTGATCCAGGTAGTGGATCAGTCGCGTGACGGAAAGATACCTTCCAGGGCAATGACGAAGTTGGTGCCCAGATAGGGATTGCGCAAGGCAATTGGCTGACTACCGCCTGCGATGCCGACAGTGATGGCAGGAGCCTGAACTGTCACGTTGGCGTTGAAAGGAGCGAGCGTGGTGTCCGCGGCCCCTGTGCAGTAAAGGGTGCCCGCCCGACCAGCCGCTGCGACCGGCCCTAGGACGGTGCTTGTGCCAGGTTCAGCCTGGGTTGTACCGGTGGTGGCTGCAGGGACGGCAATCTGTGCTGTACCTGTCGGTTGGGAGGCCGTTGCGACGTGGGTATGCATCGGCATCTGGTTGATGGTCATGGTGACGTTTTCCGAGCCCGAGATTTCCCCGATCGTGATCGGTGTCAGACCTGGGCCGGCACCTTGCCCCACCGGGCTGCGCCCGGAGAAGTTCGGCAGACCGAATGTGGTCTGGCCGTTGCCTCCGTAGGTGGTGCCCAGTAGCGCGAACAACGCCGTGTTCTGCTGAATGGACATGATCTGGCCCTGACAGCTCGCCCAGCCCCTGGGGGCGAAATTGAAGCCGACCATACGGATTTCGCCGATGAATGGATCGCTCATAACCTATCTCTCCTTGATGTAGCCGCGTAAACGGCACTGTTTGTTGTTCTAGAGCAGGGTCTCGGCCGGCTTCGGCCGCTTTACATGAAACAGCGCCTGCAACAGGTGCCGGTCGTCTTCTTCATCTGGTCCGATGGGCGTGAGCATCACCTCCCATTCAGCACCTTCCGGGCTGCGCAGCCGATAGCAGTGTTGGGGCAGCTGGAGCCCCTCGGGCTGAGCGAATATTGCGCTGTAACAGTGGTAGCGGGCGGTCATCGCCACGCCCTCATAGGCTTCCACCAGCATGATGGTCACGCCTTCGCTGTCGTCCCAGCGGAGTTGCCAGGGCTGCTGGAGTTGGCGCTCGAAGTCTTCGAGTCTGGGCACCTGGCTCATGCTGGTATCGCCAGGGAGGGCTTGGCCTCGCGATGCATCTGTAGGTAGATGTGGTTGGTTCCGTTGACGCTGAAGCCAAAGCGTTGGTACAGGTGCCTGGCTGGATTGGTGGGTTCGACGAACAGACGCATCGACTTCTTTGCCGTATCTGCCTCATCGACCAGTGCAGTCAGATAATGGGTGCCGATACCCTTGCCCTGCCATTCGGGGAGCAACGAAATATCGATGAGGTAGATGGTCGTCGGGCCGCGGAACACGTATAGACGGCCAATGGCGAGGTCACCGTGGTAGATCAGGGAGAAGTCGGAACCCTGATAATGCTCCTGGTAATAACGATGCTGGGCGTCGAACTGCTGTGCGAGAAAGGCATCAATGACGGGTTGATCCCAACCGCTGAGCGCCATTTCCTGAGCGCGGGTACTCGCATAAAGCCTGCGCAGGAAGTTTAGATCAGTCTCCTCGGCAGGCCGAAGATGCAATTCGTGGGAACGCATGGCGTGGGTGTCCTTTTTGCTTCCGTGCTACCGCGGCGTGAGCCGGAACCGGTTCGTTTTGTTTTGCCACTATGCGACTTACAGGTCGGAGGTTAGCTGAAGTCCGGGGTCAATCGCCACCATCCGGATAGACGGTAGACGCGTTATTTAACTTCTGCTGGAACTTTCATGCTCTTGCTTTGTCATTCGCCATTGTTCAAGCGCTCTATAGGCTTTGCCCGCCCAGTATTCCACGGTTTCGCGGAGGCCCTCGTCGGCAGCTTCGCGTTTGCTCTGGCTGTCGGCAGTGAATGATTGCGCCGGCTGTTTGGCATCGAAGCCGGCGGTCTCGCGCAGTCGTGGCAGATGTGCGTCGTGCACGTCGAACAACGAGGCCAACCGACCCCAACAGGCATCGGGCAGCTCCTGGTAGTTCACTGCTACCGCGCCATGCTGTTGGCAAAGCGCCAGCCCTTGCCGGAGGATCGCGCCGACCGTGCGGCTGGTGTACTCGGCGGGAGTCATGCGCAGCGCTTCTTCTGCAGGTAAATCCAGTGCGGATGATCCCAGCAACCCGGGCACGCGGTGCATGCCCGGTTGGCGTAGTTGGGAAACGACGATCTCCAGTGGGTCGCGATAGAGGAATATACGCGGCACTTCGGGGTAGAGCGCCAGCAGCAAGGGGGCCTCGAACACGTTCCAGGCATCGAGCTTGATGAACAGCCGTTGCTCGTTGCCTTGACGTCGTTGCCCGTAGGCGGATACCAGCGCCGTGAGCCAGGCGGGTTGATGAGGCGTCGCCTTGGGATCCAGCCGGTGCGCACGCAGCAGATTGTCCAACGGCGGTGGTTCGGAGAGCACGATGTTGTCATCCAGCGTCGCCAGCATCTGCGCCATCAGTGTCGAACCGCAGCGTGAGGCGTGGAAGATCAGTGCTGTGGGCGACATGCCAGGGCTCACGGCCTGCCAGTCCAGCAACGCCTGGAGGCCGGTCTCCCGGCGGAAGGCCTGATTGAAGGGCAGGCGCAACGCGTGATCGACATCGTCACGGAAGAAGGGCCGGGTCAGTCGTTGCTCGCCGAACCAGCACCAGTCCAGGCGCCATTCACCGTTCTGACGCCAGGCGCGGATCGGTAGCCAGCCGCTGAAGTCTTGCTCGGTATTCACGCTCGCCATTGGTCGCTCCATGCTTGCCTGCCACGGCGCATGGCAGCCTTTACCTCAGCTTCGGAAAAGGTCAGCCCCAACGCCGCAGCGAGGCGCACGGCCTCGGCCTGGAAGTCACGCGCGTCGCCCAGGGCGCGTAGGCGTGCGGCGAGAGCTGTGTCCTGCGCCACATGCTTGCGGAAGGCGGCAAAGGCCAGCTCCGCCCTCCCTGGCCGAAGTGCAGGCGTATCCGGCAGCCCGGCTGCTACTAGTTGCAGCAGCCAGGCGTTGGGCTGGCAATCCAGCACCAGATGCACGCGTGCGCCGGGCCCCGGGTTATCCACCCTGTGTGGCCGTGACAGGTCGATGAACCAGCATTCGCCCACCTTCATGGGCACCTGCAGGCCATCGACGAGAAACTCCACGTCAGGGGGGCTGAGCAGTGGCATATGCAGGCGCAGGTCGCCGCCGGGCTGGCCGAGGTCGGGGTCGCAGTGTTCGTGAATGCGAGCGCCGGCACCCAGGCGCAGGAGCCGCGCGCTGCGGATGCTGGTCTGGAACAGCGCGAGCACCTGGTGCCAGGCCTGTTCCTCCTGCCACCAGTCGGTAGGCACCGGTGCACCTTGCCCAGGGGCGAGAGGCAGGAGGGCATCTTCCGGGGTGATCAGTGCGACGCCGCTCCACTCACCCTGGTAATAACCCGTATTGAAGTGATGCTGCCAGGCATCGTCAGGAATCCGCCCGAGTGCCTCCAGCAGTGCGGGTAATCGAGGCGCCAGTGGCAATCGGGAGCATCGTGGTAAAGCGTCCAGGCTCATGTTGCATCCTTGTGTTAAAAACCACTTTCGCGCACGCCGAGCGCCGCGATCCGCCGCCAGGCCGCGCCCAGCAGCGACTGCCGCTCTCCGTCCAGTATGACCACGCCGCGCAAGGGGTGATCGGGATGGATGTCGTTATCCAATAGCGTCAGACGTACACCGTACTGTGCTTGCACAGGTTCCGCGCGGCGCTGTGCGTCACGGCGTACGGCGATGGGGCCGCCGTGATCCGAGCTGAGCGCTTCCAGTTCCAGATAGGCGACGCCGGTGGCGTCCACTTCGTCCAGGCGCACTTTCACCGCCGGGCGTGCCGGGTCGTCAGTGATGAAGCGCCCTTCGCTGCCCGTTTCGATCCGCCAGAGGTTTTCTTCGGCCAGATAGCCGCGCAGGCGTAGTCCCGGCTCGACGATGCGTGCAAGTGATTCGGCAGGGTGCAGCCAGCGATCCGCGCTCAGGTCGCGTTGCAGGTCGCGTACCACGCCAGCCTGCGCTGCGCGTAGCTGCAGGCGCTCACGCTGGGCGGCGAGGCCGCGGTACTCGGCTACGGCCTCGGCCAGGCGTTGTTCGAGGATGCCCGCATCGGCCGCCGTTTCGCTGCGTGCGGACTGGCGGCGCAGTTGCAGCTGAAGAATTTCGGTCTCGCGCCGGACGATGGCCTGGCGCGAATCCAGGTCGGGCGAATCCAGTTCCAGCAGCAGGTCACCGGCCGCCACGCTCTGCCCGTCCTGCACGTGCACGGCTTTCAAGCGCGCGGCCACCGGCGCATGCAGGGCGCTGGTGCGTGAGGCTTCGAGCACCGCAGGTATTTCCACCGAGCTGCGCCAGGGCACGATCAGCACCAGCATTACCGCGCCAAGGCTCAGGCCGGTAATCAGCACCTTGCGTGAGTCGGCCTGTTCACGGCGTTGCCACCATTCGCCCAGCTCGCGCCAGATGGGCAGGCCAATGAACCACAGCAGTTCAACCACCATCAGGAAGATGCCGAGTACTTTGAAGAACAGGTGATAGACCGCCAGGGCAATGCCGAGGAACAGGATTGCGCGCCATATCCAGGAACCGTAGCCCCAGATCAGCAGGCGTCGGGTCATGCTTGGCGACCAGGGTTCCGGTGCCGGTTCGCCATAGCCGAACAGGGCTTCGCGCAGGCGCCAGCGACACAGGGCGAAGGCACGGTTCTGCAGGTTATCCACACCCCACAGATCGCTGATCAGGAAGTAGCCATCGAAGCGCATGAAGGGATTGAGGTTGATCACCAACGTGGTGATCCAGGTCGCGCTGGCCAGCATGAAGGCCGAGGTACGCAAGGGGCCGTCCGGCAGCAATGACCAGGCCAGCAATGCCAGCACCGCCAACAGCAGTTCGGCGAACACGCCGCCTGCACCGATCAGCAGTCGCGAACGCCGGTCGCGCACGCGCCAGGCGTCGCTGACGTCGGTGTAGAACATCGGCAGCAACACCATGAACGCCAATCCCATGCTCTGTACCCGGCAGCCGGCGCGCTTGGCCATGAAGGCATGGCCGAACTCGTGACAGAGCTTGGCGAAGGTCAGCGCGATGCCGAAGGCCAATGCTCCACCGAGACTGAACAGGTGGGGGAAGGTGGCGAGAAAGCGCTGCCAATCGCGCATCACCAGAAACAAGCCCAGTACAAAGACCAGCGGCAGGCCCCAGCGTAGCAGCCAGGGGCCGTGGCGTTCGAGCACGGGCCAGGCGCGATTGAGGAAGGGGTCGGGCCGCCACAGCGGAATGCGGAAGAACAGGTATTGATGCAGTACCCGCTTCCACGGGCTTTGGCGCTGGGCGGCGGCTTTCATCGCGTAGCTGGCACGCTGGTTTTCGTCCAGAGCGGCGATCAGGTCATGGCTGCTGAGAAAGCGCAGCATGTCCTCGAGTTCGGCCTGACCCAAGGGCAGGCCAGGCTCGGCATTGGCGGCCGCCAATACGCGTTGCGGTTCGCCCAGTGTCCAGTGACGCAGCAGGCGCACGGCGGCGGCGCCGAGCTTGAAGTAGCGACCGCGTAGCGGGTCGGCCAGCGTCCATTGCGGGGCGCCGTCGAGGCCAGGCGCCGCCGGTGATAGCTGCAGATCGGGGCGCAGGGCAGGCAGCATCAGAAACCCAGGCTCTGGCGGGCCGCGGCCAGAGGCCGGCGCAGCAGGTAATAGGCCAGCGGCGCACGATCACCGAACAGCTTGGCAGTGCCACGCAGCCCTACACGTGGTGGGGTATCGACGAAGCGCGCATCCAGGCGGTAGGCCAATTGCCCGGCGGCGGTGGTCTGCGCTTCGTAGGCGGAGCGCTCCAGCTGGGCCTCATGGCGATTGAGTGGGTCGCTGTCGAGAAACAGCGCCACTTCGGCGCCCGGCTGCAGAGCGATGGCGTCACCCACCGGCAGCTCGATGCGCAATTCGGCCTGGCTCGGGTCGGCGATCTGCATCAGCCGTTCGCCGGTCTGTACGGGCTTGCCGGTCAGGCGTTCGGCGTCGGCGAAAACGGCGATGCCTGAACGCTCGGCGCGTACTTCGCTGCGCGCCAGCAGTTGCCTGGCATAGTCGCGTTCGGCGCGCTTCTGTTCGACGCGTGCGGCCAGCAGGTCGAGGCGGGCGCTGGATTCGGCATCGGCGAAGGCGCGCTGGCTGTTGGCCTTGAGTTCGGCCTCGGCCACGCCCAGGGCGCGTTCGGCTACATCGGCCTGGGCCTTGAGGCTGGTGGCCTCGAAGCGCACCAGCAGGTCACCGGCGGCGACACTTTGATTGGGCTTGACCAGAAATTCGGCGATCACGCCATCCAGCGGCGCGGCGACCACCCGGCCACCCAGCGGGACGACTTCGGCAGGTGCCAGTACCGACTGGCGTACCGGGATCAGTAGCAGGAGCGAGAGCGCCGCCGCGACGGCCAGCAACTTCTTGCGCGGCCAGCGCATGCGCCAGGGCTTGTGTGGTTGCAGCGCCAGCCAGGCGTGGGCGTAGGTATCGGCCAACTGCCTGAGCAATGATTGCTCCGCTTCGCTGAAGGGGGTGTCACGAGCCAGCCACAGGCCGCCGAAGGTTTCACCGCTGCGGCTTTTCAGCGGCAGCCAATAGGCATGCGGGGCGGACAGGTCGTTCATGTCGGCACGGGCCTGCTCGTCCAACTGGGCAGGGTCGACGCTGTGGCCCTCACCCAGTCGGCCGTGCTTGAGCAGGGCCGAGGTGGCGCGTTCGACGAAGGCCACGAACGGTGCATGCGCTTCCACCACGCTGATACCGGTCAATGCCTGCACCTTGCCGGCGATCAGCAGGGCGGCGTGGCGGAAACCGAACAGTGCCTGGCCGTCATTGACCATGGCGAAGGCCAGTTGCTCGGTATTACCAGCCCTGCGCGCCTGTTGCTCGAGCCCGAGGAACAGGGCGAATACGCGTTCGGCCGTGCTGGGCAGCGGTGCGTTCATTCCGTCACCTGGAACTGGGCCGTGCCACTCATGCCAGCGAGCAGGCCCTTGGCATCGTCGGACAGGCTGCCGATCAGCAGAAGGGTTTGGCTGCCCTCATCGATACGCGCGCCCAGGCGCTTGACCGTGGCCTTGAGCGGCTGGCCGGTTTCGTCGGGGGTGAAGTCGAAGGTTTGGCCCGGCTGCAGGCGGCTAAGCCAACTGGACGGCACCAGCAGATAAATTTCCAGCGTGCCGTTATCCACGACATCCAGCAG
>Ga0114984_1000580_pt1 | contig 13975 bp, 14 predicted proteins | sample Shrwel1BS1Day1_FD_96987 | JGI IMG/M metagenome (GOLD analysis project Ga0114984, IMG submission 96987) | Subsurface microbial communities from deep shales in Ohio, USA - Utica-3 well 1 S-1-Day1 | ecosystem: Environmental > Aquatic > Deep subsurface > Shale gas/oil reservoir > Produced water/Flow... | reverse complement strand
GCTGGTGGGCGAGGCCGGTATCGCCATCCACAGCCAGCCGTCCGTCCGCAAATACCCGGTCATCGCCCACGGCCAGGGCGGCAAAGGCCAGCGGCCGGCCACTGATCCGCAGCGCTGGTTCCACTGGGGGCTGGCTGCTGACCTGGACTCTGTCCCCGTTCCGGTCGAGGCTATAGGTCAGTGGTACCGGGGCGATAATGTCCAGCTGCACGGGACCTGTCAGTGCTGCGATCAGGGCGTGGCGGCCGGCCGGGTCCAGCTCGAGCGCCCGGTTCAGGGCATTCTCGATGATCGCGCTGGCCGCAGACTGCAGGGTCGGGCCCGGAAACATCAGGGCTTGATTCCCACGTGCAGGGCCACGATACCGCCGGTCATGTTGTAGTAGCGGCAGTTCACCAGGCCGGCGTTCTCCATCATGCCCTTGAGGGTCTCCTGATCCGGATGCATGCGGATGGACTCGGCGAGATACTTGTAGCTCTCGCTGTCACCGGCGATCAGCTGACCCATCAGTGGCAGCGCGTTGAAGGAGTACATGTCATAGGCCTTGTTCAGCAGCGGATTGGTGGGCCTGGAGAATTCCAGCACCATCAGCTTGCCACCGGGCTTGAGTACGCGGGTCATGTCGCGCAGGGCCTGATCCTTGTCAGTTACGTTGCGCAGGCCGAAGGCGATGGACACGGCATTGAAGTTGTTGTCCGGGAACGGCAGGTGTTCGGCATCTGCCTGCACGTATTCGATGTTGCCGGCATAACCGCGGTCCAGTAGCCGGCTGCGTCCGACCTGGAGCATGGAGGCATTGATGTCGGCGAGGACGACCTTGCCCGATGGACCCACGAGATCCGAGAATTTCATGGTCAGGTCGCCGGTGCCCCCGGCAATGTCCAGAACCTGGTGCCCCGGGCGCACTCCGGAAAGCTCAATGGTGAACCGCTTCCAGAGTCGGTGAATGCCCATGGACATGAGATCATTCATGAGGTCGTACTTGCCTGCCACGCTGTGGAAAACCTCGGCCACCTGGCCGGCCTTCTGGCTTTTCGGCACGTTGCGGAAGCCGAAATGGGTAACGTCGTCCTGGCCGTTGCCGGAACCGGAGGGATTGGCTGGCGTTTGCTGCTCGCTCATGGGGGATATCCTGTCAGAATCTGAACCCCGTATTCTAACGGTTGGCGGGGTGGCTACAAGTTTAATACCGCCATACACTGTAAAACCGTTTCAATTTGAAAGAGAAAACTGATCCATGTCTGTCATCAATGTCCATCGCCCCCATTCACTGGACAGGGAACACGCCCGTCAGGCGGCAGAAACCCTGGCCCGGGACCTGTCAAAGCAGTTCGATGTGCATTACCAGTGGGAAGGTGATGTCATGAAGTTCAAGCGTAGCGGCGTCAAAGGGCACCTGAACATCACCCCGGACGATCTGCACATCCGTCTGGAACTCGGCCTCATGCTGCGGCCGTTCAAGCACCGGATCGAGCAGGAGATTCACAGTCAGCTCGACCAGATCATCCAGGCCTGACGGCTCAGCGGTCGCCCGGTAGCTCGAACGGCACCGGGTGGCCCGCCAGAATCTGTTCCATCACGGTTCTTTCCCGCCGCACCAGCCGTTCAATCAGGCTATCGACATTGTCCATTTTCCGGAAGGCACTGTAACCCCGGTGCAGGAAATTGTGCAGGTCGCTCAGGTCGGCCATTTCCGCCGGTGTTTTCGCCATGGACAGCAGCCAGCCCAGGGTGCGGTTGCGCACGTAGCGGTCCAGCTGCTGAGCAACTTCCGCCACCAGCTCAATCTGCCTTGCCCGGTCGTCCAGCCGCTGGCTCGACCGGTAGGCTTCGCAGTAAGTGTGGCTATCCAGCTCCGTCAGCAGCCGCAAGTCCCGGTCGAGCAGTTCGGCCAGCTCCAGGTCCAGTTCCTGGGTTACCAGGTTCAGCTCCACCAGTCCGGCAAAGGTAGCCAGCAGGTTGTCCGGTAGCCATTTGACCATTTTCGGAAAAATCCGGTCGATGTTGTCGTCCCGGCGGGTCATGCCGGCGGGTGCGTAGAGGTCGGTGAGCAGGAATTCCAGGCCGGCATGGCAATCGGGGCGCTCATACAGGTCCCGGTGGGTGGCCTTGAGTCGTTGGGCCTGCCAGTCCGCCACACTGAAGGTGTGTTCAAACGATGGGTGCGCCACCTTGTACTGCCGGAAGTCGTAGTACGCTAACAGCAGCCGCTGAAGCCGGCTTGCCGCTTCGGAATGAACAGGGGTGGCGACCAGTCGGTTACGGTACATGGGGCAGCTCCGCTAAACCGTGGATGGGGACGGCCAGTCTAGCGGAGCGGAACCGGGGATGCAGCAGGGTCAGCCCAGGGCGGTAGCCGACAGGGTCTCGAAGCCCGGAACCCATTCCTTGCTTTCCAGGGTAATGAAGTGGCTTGGCGCCTCGGTTTCAACGATCCGCATAGTGGTCGGACTCTGGCGGGCGCTGGCCAGCATGGCGGACCGGTCCAGGATCCGGTCCACCGCCGGAATCAGGAAGGTGCCGTGGCGGATATGCTGATACACCGAGGTGTCGGTCCGCGTCATCCAGTCCATGATGTTCTCAATGTTGCGGACGATGGTCAGCTGATCCCTGGTGGCAGAGAACAGCTTGCTCAGCAACTGTTTCTTGCGCGGATTCATCTTGCCGAAGAAGGTCTGGCCGTAGGCGGACTGGGGCGCACTGTCGATCAGTCGGATCAGCCAGGGCCACATGCCATGACTGACCGGCTCCAGCAGCATGGTTACCAGGCCGTGCAGCCGCCCCTGGGGCAGTACCGGGGCCTCGAGTACCACTTCCACATCCTCGTAGAGTTCGGGCCATTGTTTCATGGCTTCGAGGATCACTGCGCCACCGCGGGAGTGGCCGTGAACACGGATGTTACCGGTAGTGGGCAGGTTGGCCAGAGCCTGGTTGAGAATGCAGGCATCGTATTCGATGGTGCCTTCCAGGTGCTTGATCGGCACTTCCCAGTCCGGCGTCTCGGGCGTGACCCCGTTCACCGGAATGTGGTAGTTGCTGCAGGTCAGCAGGATCAGTTCTGTGGTGGCGCCTTCATAGGCCTGGGTGAAGTAGCAGTGGTTCTCCAGAAAGCCGTGCACACCAATAACCGTCTGCTCCGCCTTGCCACTGTGGTTGCGGACCGAAACAGCACCTTTGCCCACACGATAGACCCGGCCCGAGAACATCTCGGAGTAGGCACTCTCGATGGGCTTGATCAGCTTGCGAACATGACTCGCTTTCATACCTGCTCTCCCCCCAGCACTGCAAATGTCGATTATTGGTATTGGTTTGTGCTGGTAACCTTGTTGTACCGCGATGGTGGCGGGCTTTTATTGGCGCTGGGCACGCTTTTTTCAGCGCACTCCGGCCAATAGACAGGGGCCCGGACCCGCTAATAACCATTGCATCAAGGCTTATAGTCAGTATAGGACTGAACGGTTGCTCACGTCTAACGTTTTGTAACTGCCTGCGACGGTCGCCGTGTGGAGCCGTTCCGGGTTGTCTGGCACAATGCGATGTTGGGTTTTACGCACCATTGGATCTTACTGCCCCCGGGGACCTTCAGGTTTGAGTCAAGCACAATCGCATCTCCTGCTGCCCGCAGATTCGGCCTGGCTGGCACTGGAACGCCCGGATAATCCGATGACCATAACCGTGATGCTGAGGGTCGATGGGCTCACCGCGCCCCGGTTTCGTGAATTCCTGAAGGTATACTGGATTGCCTGGGAGCGCTTTGTGCATCGTCCGGTGCAGCGGGGTCCGGGCTGGTGGTGGCAGCGGGATCCCGGGTTTGATGTCCGGCATCACCTGGACGTGGTCATCGAGCGCTTCTCCGAGGAGGGACTGCAGGAATGGGTCTCCGCCCGGCTGAATGAACCCCTGCCGCTGTTCCGTCCCATGTGGAAGTTCTGGCTGGCACCCAATGCTCCGGGTGGCGCGGCGTTGGTGTTGCGGATGCACCATTGCTACGCCGATGGTCTGTCACTGCTGGGGATCTTTGATCAGCTCTGCCCGGCGTCACCCAGGCAGCATCCGGCGCTCTATGGTGCGCCGGAACGGGGCGAGTTTTCCCGCTGGACCACCGCCGTCCAGGCGTGTCTGGAGCAATTGGCGCTGGGGCAACAAGAACGCCAAACCGCACCCGGGGAATCCCGATCGGCAACGGCCTCCCTTGAGCGCGCAGGGCAGGCGCTTGAGGAATATGCCGGGAAAGGCTTGCGCTTGCTGAGCGAAGTCACGGATTTTCTGGTGGAGCCTGAAGACTCCCCCTCCGGCCTCCGGCGGCCGCTGCTGGGCAGGCGCCATTGCCGCTGGTCGGCGCCGGTCCCGCTCGAGCGTTTCCGTTCCATCGCCCATATTACCAATGTCACCATCAATGATGTGTTGCTCAGCTGTGTGGCAGCGGCGGCCCGGCCCAGGCTGGGACTGAGCGATGACGAGCTGGAACAGGTCGTCATGCACGCCGCGGTACCGGTGGATATCCGTGCCCGTTTGCCTGAAGGGCTGAAGCCGCAGCCGGAAACGCTGGGGAATTACTTTGGTACTGTATTTGTACCACTGCCGGTGGATGGCGAAAGTCCGCTGGAGCGGCTTTATCGCATCAAGCAGGAAACCCGCAGGCTGAAGAAAAGCTGGCAGCCGGGGATTGCCTGGGGGCTGGCGTCCAGCGCCTCGATGATCCCCGATCCGTTGCGCCAGCCCATTGCCGATGTGTTCTACCGCAAGGCGTCGGTGGTGGTGTCGAATATCCCCGGCAAACAAGAGCCGCGTTACCTTGCCGGTTGCCGGATCACCGAACAAATGTTCTGGGTGCCGCAGGCCGGAGATATCGGTCTGGGCATCAGCATTGTCAGTTACGCCGGTCAGGTGCAGTTTGGCGTCGTTGCCGATGAGGCGGTGATGGCCGATCCCGAAGACTTCCTCAACGACTGCCTGCAGGAACTGGCCCAGTTCCCGGGCGACTAGTCCAGCCGATCGTACTCCCGAAGTTTCCTTTCAGTTGCCTCCCGAATGAGCAGAAAACCTGCTCCCTGGAAGTATTTTCCCCTTCCCGCACATCACCGACCATGGAATTCAGGAGGCAGACCGCGCCTGGCTGGAGAGTCCGGACAACCCGAACCTCCGATCCCGGATTTCCTGCGTCCGCAACTCCTCTCTGGTTGCGCTCGTGCATGACCTGCGGCATCTTGTGTTTGAGCTTCCAGGCGGTGTTTTAGGCGACGCCGGGCTCCCGGGACAGCTGCAGCGCTGAGGTGCCGCTCTTGCGCTGGGTCAGAAGATAGATGGCCAGAAACCAGGTGGTCAGGCGCAGGTGCGTGCCATGACGTCACCTCGTGTACTGGTTATAAACACAGTATAGAGCAGTCTGATCAAAAATGGGTAATCAAAGACTAAAGTGCCGGTTTGCCTTTGTGGAAATCGGAAGCGTCATCAGGCATTGGTTCAGGGCGCAGTTTAATCAATGGGTTACAACCATTTCGGCGCATCTGTTAAAAGCACTGAAGTCGCATTGGCTGCGTTTGCGGATGCCGTAGAATTGGTAAAAAGTTATTCGTTTTCGGGATCTGCGTTTATGAAGCCAGCGACGACCCTACCTGCGGTCCGCGTAGCGAGCTCCAGCGTTCGCGATCTCGTGTTGGTAGCCACGGTGTTGCTGGTGAAGCCGGACAACAACCTGACCTTTGGTATACATATCAACCAGACGTTTAGGGGGGAGCATTGGCCAGCCTGATGTCCGTCCCGGACAAGATTGAAGCACCCGACGAAGACGAGCGGGACCGGCGGATTGCCGAGCTTGAGGCGGAGAACGAGCGTCTGCGGCGGATTCGCGATGCCCTGATTGTCAGGATAGAGTCCGGCCCTGCCCACAAGCCGGAGCCCTGCGCGGCCTTTGAGCATTCTGTGGTGCTGGCAGAACCGGTGCGCGAGCATACCGGGGCCCTGAACCAGGCGACGGAGGAGCTGAAGGGCAGCAACAAGGCCCTGACCGGCCTGAACAACCAGCTGCGCCAGGAAATCACCGAGCGGGCGGCGGTAGAAGCCCGTCTCCGGGATGCCAAACTCGAAGCAGAGCGGGCCAATCTTTCGAAAACCAGGTTCCTGGCTGCGGTCAGCCACGATCTGCTGCAGCCCCTGAATGCCGCCCGGCTGTTCACCAGTGCGCTGTTGGAACAGTCCTTCGGGCCCAAGGCCGAAGGGCTGGTTCGTTCGGTCAGCACTTCCCTGGACGATGTCGAAAACCTGCTGGGTACCCTGGTCGATATTTCCAAGCTCGATGCCGGCGTGATCAAGCCGGATGTCACCGCCTTTGACTTGCGGGACCTGCTCAATAACATCGCGCGGGAGTTCCGTCAGATGGCCATGGCTGAAGGTTTGCGGCTGGATTTTGTTGCCAGCTCCGCCATCGTGGAATCGGATTCCCAGTTGCTGGCCCGGATACTCAGGAATTTCCTGGCCAATGCCATCCGCTACACAGGGCAGGGCCGGATTCTGTTGGGCTGCAGACGCAGTGGGGACCATATGCTGTTGCAGGTCTGGGATACCGGCCCCGGCATTCCCGAAGACAAACTGACCGAGATCTTCCAGGAGTTCAAACGTATCCGTCCGGTCGGCTCACAACCCGATAAAGGATTGGGCCTTGGCCTGGCAATCGTGGACAAGATATCCCGTATGCTTGGTCATGACGTCACCGTGTCCTCCATCGAGGGCAAAGGATCGGTGTTCAGCGTCCGGGTCCCTCTCGGTCAACTGAAGCCAAGGCAGCCGGCAGTCGACCAGAACCGCGCCGTGTCTTTCGATAGCGGTCTTGGCGGCGCCCGAATCTGGGTGATCGACAATGACCAGGCCATTTGCCAGGGAATGAAAACGCTGCTTGAAGGTTGGGACTGTCAGGTGGTGACGGCAGTATCCCTGCAAGATCTGGAGCGCCAGCTTGATCCGACCAGCAGTGCAGTAGACCTGATTCTGGCGGACTACCATCTGGACAACGATGAAAATGGCGTGGATGTGGTGGCGGAGGTCAACGGTCGTAGACAATGCCCGGCGCCGGTGGTGATGATTACCGCCAATTACACCAACGAACTCAAGCAGCACATTCGCGAGCTCGGGCATCTGTTGATGAACAAGCCGGTGAAGCCTGTGAAGTTGCGCAGTGCGCTGAGTCACCTGCTGAGAAACTGAACGTGGGGTCAGATGAAAAGTTCATCTGACCCCGATTTTACCGTTTCAAATACTGACTGAAATCCACATCACTGGCAGACAGAATCGCCTGAACCCGGTTATGCACCCCGAGCTTGCGAAGAATCGCAGACACATGGGCCTTCACCGTGGTCTCGGCAATGTTCAGGTTATAGGCAATCTGCTTGTTGGATTCGCCCTTGGACATGCGCTCCAGCACCAGCAGCTGGCGGCGGGTCAGGGAATTCAGCAGCTCCGGTGAAATCGGATTGTCTTCATGCCGACTGCGCCGGGTATTGCTTTCCTTGCCGGTGCGGATGATATCCGAAGGCAGGTAGACATTGCCGTTCAGGATCTGCCGGATGGCCTCGGTCATCCGGGCCCGGGGCGAGGACTTGGTGATAAACCCGCAGGCACCGCAGGTAATGGCCTGCAATACCACCTGCTTGTCCTCCTCGGCGGAGACAATCACCACCGGAATCGTCGGGGCCTCATTGCGTAGCGTGACCAGTCCGTTCAGGCCATGCATGCCGGGCATATTCAGGTCCAGCAGTATCAGGTCCAGATCATCATTCTCGCGGGTAATGTCCAGGGCGCTGTCCAGATCGTCGGTTTCGATGATTTCGCTGCCTTCAAAGCCAGAAGCGATAACGCTGCTGATAGCTTCGCGGAACAGCGGGTGGTCGTCGGCAATCAGTATCTTGTAAGCCGGCTCCATGGATGGTTCCACCTGTTTGTTTTCAGTATTGGGAATGGCTTCCGAATCATGGTAGCGGTTTTCGGGGAAGAGTGCGGCATCGAGCTCGCCCAGCATGGCAGCCTCCTGTGCATAGAATCGCCGGAGTCGGTTCCGATTCTCTGTTTATTATTTTGGTAATTTCATTACAGGCCATCCTGGTCTTGGGTTGAATGCGACCATCGCACCAAAAAACAGGTACCAAAGTACTATTCGTGCCGGGCTGCAGGCTTCGTATGGTGGGGCAATGAGCCCGCAACCAACAATAACGCCTGTCTCCCGATCCCAACGTGCCGCCCTCTGGATGAAAAACGGGATGGCAGTCTTGGTATGTCTTTTCTTTGCTATCATAAGCAGTGTTCATGCCCGTGAGGGTGCTTCTGAATTACCAGTGCTGTCTGTCAGCGTGTTGCAGTTTGGCACCGCCCATTGGGAGCTGGATCATATTCTGCACCGGGGACTGGACCGGGAGAATGGCTACCGGCTGGAACTGAAACCGGTCGCCAACCTGCCGGCTTCCAGGCTGGCGGTTACCAGTGGGTCGGTAAATGGCGCTGTGGCCGACCTGCTGTGGGCGCAGTCGCGATTCCAGGCCGGCACGCCCTACCTTTATGTGCCTTTCTCCTCCCGGATTGGCGATATCGTAGTCGCTGAAACCTCGACGATCCGTTCGGTGGCGGATCTGGTGGGTAAACGCATCGGTGTCGCGGGCGGGCCGGACAGCAAGGGCTGGATCCTGCTCAGGAAAGTTGCTCAGCGGCAGGGAATCAACCTGGAGGAATCCGCCGAACTTCAGTTCGCAGCTCCGCCTCTGTTGAGCCAGGCGTTAAAACGCGGGCAGGTGGATGTCATCGTTACCTACTGGCATTTCGCGGCCCGCTTGAGAGGTGAGGGCGGCTGGCGTTCGGCGTTCGGCATGGCTGACCTGCTCACTGAGCTGGATCTGGATCGCAACCTGCCGGTACTTGGCTATGTCTTCCCCGCGAGCTGGGCAGAAAATCACGGGTTGCTGATTGATGGTTTCGCAGCGTCCCTGCAGCAAGCCAAAGCCGAGCTGGCGGACGGTGAATCCCCTTGGCAGCGCCTGCGCCCTCTGATGGGTGATCCGGAAGATGGCGTCTTCACGGCGTTGCGAGAAGGCTTTGTCGCCGGTATTCCGGCGCCCCAAACGGACCAGCGCATCGCTGACCTGCAGCGTTTGATGACCCTCACGGGCGCCGACTCAGACAACCTTATGCCGGCCCATCTGTTTTACCGGAGGCAGCCGTGAAAGGCCGCACCGGCCGTCCGCCGCTGTGGAGCTACTGGGTAGTCCTGCCCTCGTTTGTCCTGCTCTGGGCGCTCATTGCCTGGTTGCTGAAGTCGCCCCTGCTACCAACGCCTCTGAGCGTACTTGATACCCTGATTCGGGAATCCGCCTCCGGCGAGCTCTGGCACCACCTGGGCGCCACGCTTGGACGAGTGGTTGTGGCTTTTACGCTGGCGATGACCATTGGCACCGCCATCGGCATCGTCATGGGCCGTTCACAAACCACCAATGCCCTGTTCGACCCCTTGCTGGTGCTTTTGCTGAACTTGCCGGCCCTGGTGACGATCATCCTCATGTATGTCTGGTTCGGCCTGGTGGAAGTGGCCGCCGTGATGGCTGTAGTGATCAACAAAGTGCCCAACGTTGCGGTCACCGTCCGGGAAGGCGCCCGCAGCCTCGACTATCGGCTCGAAGACATGGCCACCGTCTACGAGTTCACCCGGTGGCAACGGCTGCGGGAGGTCTGGGTGCCCCAGCTTTTTCCCTACCTCATGGCCGCCACCCGGGGTGGCCTGGCCCTGATCTGGAAAATTGTCCTGGTGGTGGAACTGCTTGGCCGCTCCAGCGGCGTTGGATTCCAGCTGCACATGGCTTTTCAGGTTTTCGACGTAGCAGCCATCCTCGCCTACAGCCTGGCCTTTATTGCCGTCGTCCAGCTGATCGAACTGGCGATCCTCCAGCCCCTGGAGCGTCGGTCCAGCCGCTGGCGCCAACCGGAGGCCAGCCATGCTTGAACTCAGAATCGCAGGCCGCGATTTCGGCCAGCCGGTGCTCGGAGAGGTCTTCGCAACCGTAGAGCGAGGCGACCGCATCTGCCTGCTGGGGCCTTCGGGTATCGGCAAGACCACGTTACTGAACGCGATTGCCGGTCTTGATAAATCGGTTCCGGAGGAGGCCGTTATCGGTCGAGACAAACTCCGGGTGGGCTACCTGTTTCAGGAGCATCGCCTGCTGCCATGGCGGAGTCTGGAAGCGAATCTGAAGCTGGTTGGCGCCAGTGACCAGCAAGCCAAAAGCTTGTTGGGACAGGTGGGCTTGTCCGGTTACGGCCACTATTTGCCAGACCAGCTCTCCCTGGGTATGGCCAGAAGGGCGGCACTGGCCCGTTGCCTGGCCGTGAAGCCGGACTTGCTGCTGCTGGACGAGCCGTTTGCATCGCTGGATCCGGTGATGGCCGGTGAGCTCAACGCGCTGATTGCCGGGATTCTGGATTCGCATCCGGACATGGCGATGATCTGTGTTACCCATGATGGCGGAGATGCGGAGATATTGGCGAATCGGTTGTGGTACCTGGATGGAAAGCCCGCCCGGTTGCAGTGGGATGATTCGGTGGGCGAACCCGGATTGGTCGATGGGCTGCTTGGGAGGCTTCGTGGTCTGGATTTAGCTGGCTCCTGAACTGGCTCCCGAATAAGTGCAAGTCAGCTGTCGGATAGGGCTTTCCAAAACACGCTCCTTGCGGCACATCCATGTGACGCTTGGGCTCCGCCATCCCTGGCTCCGCACAGTTTTGGAAAACCCTATCCGACAACCGCCCCAAGCTTTATGCGGGTTTTCCACCCAGAATTCTCGTGCGTTGCGGGCGAAAGCCGGCTGTAGCAAATAACGCCAGGAAAATAGTCACAGTTGCAGTAATCCCATAAGCCACAGGATTCCACTCCATGTAAAGCGAGAATCGGATCGCCTCCACCGCATGGGTAAACGGATTGAACTGGCAGATCCAGTAGAGCCATGGGCTGGCTTCATTCATGCGCCAGAGCGGATAGAGCGCTGAGGACATGAAGAACATGGGGAAAATGACAAAGTTCATCACCCCGGCAAAGTTCTCCAGCTGTTTGATCCAGGTCGCGATCAGCAGGCCCAGGGCGCCAAGCATCAGGCTGGTAAGAATCAACGCTGGTAAAACCGCCAGGTAGCCCCACAGCGGTGGTTCCACATCCACCAATAGTGCCAGCAGCAGGAACACATAAACCTGCCCGATGGACACCACACCCATGGCCAGCAGTTTGGTCACCAGCAGGAAGGGGCGAGGCAGAGGACTCATCAACAGCACCCGCATGCTGCCCAGCTCCCGGTCATACACCATCGACAGTGCGCCCTGCATGCTGTTGAACAGGATGATCATGCCGCACAGCCCCGGGGCAATGTAGGTCTCGTAGGTGATATAGGTTTCATAGGGCGGGATGATGGAGATCCCCAGTACCGCCCGGAAACCGGCGGCGAACACCACCAGCCACAATAGCGGCCGGACCAGGGCACTGGCAAAGCGGGTGCGCTGCTGCCAGAAGCGCAGCCATTCACGGGTCTGGATACCCACAAAACAGTGCCAGTAGTGAGCTGCGTTCATATCAGCCGGCTCCGGTCAGGGAATGGAAGGTTTCGGCCAGATCCCGGGTACCTTCGGCTTCGCAGATGGCGTGGCCGTTGCCGTCGGCCAGAAGCTGGCCCTGGTGCAGGATCAGGACCCGGTCGTCTTCACGGACTTCTTCGATCAGGTGTGTGGCCCAGAGAACCGTCAGGCCGTCTTCCTGGCACAGGGTTCGGACATGCTCGTTCAGCGCCTTGCGGCTTGCAACGTCAAGACCCACGGTCGGTTCGTCGAGCAACAGCAGCGAGGGTTCGTGAAGCAGGGCGCGGGCAATTTCCACCCGCCGGCGATGGCCGCCGTTGAGTTGGCGGACGGCATCGTTGGCCCTGTCCAGCAGGTTGAAGCGCTCCAATTCCCGGTCACCGCGGATACGGGCCTCCTTGCGGGACAGCCCGTGCAGAGCGGCGTGGTACTGCAGATTCTGGCGTACGGTCAGGTCCGGATCCAGGGCGTTCTGCTGGAACACCACGCCGATCCGGCGCATGGCTTCGGCCGGCTGCTTTTTCAGGGATTGCCCGGCCAGCAGGATATCGCCCTGCTGCAGGGCCAGCAGGCGGGTGAGCAAACCAAACAGAGTCGATTTGCCCGCGCCGTTGGGCCCGAGCAGTGCGTGAAAATGGCCAGAGGTCAGCCTGAAGCTCACCTCCCGGAGCACCGGCTTGTTGCCGTAACGAAAGCTGAGGTTGCACGCTTCGATGGTCATGAAGTCGGATCGATGACCACACCCCAGGGGTAGCGGCCTACCTTGATGGATTTGATGACCTTCATGTCTTCCACATCGATCACGGAGACGTCCCCGGAGACACCGTTAGTGGTGTAGAGGTGCTTCTCGTCCTTGTCGAGATCCAACTGCCAGACCCGGCTGCCCACCAGCAGATAGTCCAGGACTTCATAGGTCCGGGCATCAACAACCGCCACATGGTTGGAGGGGCCGAGAGCCACGAAGGCGTATTTGCCATCGGAGGTCAGTTCAATACCCACCGGCTGAACCCGGTCCTGATTCACGCCGGGCACTTTGAAGGATATTTCGTGGATCTGCTTGAGGTTGTCTACATCGATGATGTGCACGGTGCCGCCGATTTCCGTAGACGCCCAGGCAATCTTGCTGTCCTTGCTGAACTCCACGTGACGAGGGCGTTGGCCCACGACGATATTCTTTTCGATCTCGAAAGTTTTGGTGTTGATCCAGTGTAGCATGCTGCTGGTTTCAGAAGTGTTCACCGCCCATTTGCCATCCGGGCTCACGGCCATGCCTTCCGGCTCGAGCCCGACATCGATCTGGGCAAGGACATCTTTGGTGCCTACATCCACTACGGTCACGATAGCGTCGTTTTCATTGGAGATATACAGATGCTTGTTGTTCGGGTGCAGCGCGAATTGCTCGGGATCTTCACCGGAGGGCAGGGAGCCCACGATCTTGCGGGTAGCCAGGTCCAGAACCTGGACGGTGTTGTCGTCACTGGCGCAGATGTAGAGCTTGGTATAGTCCCTGGACAGCAGGATGCCTCGGGGGCGTGCGCCCACATCAATGGTGTCGATGACTGACAGGGTTTCGGTATCAATGATAGAAAGCGTGTTGTCTTTTTCGTTGGATACATAGGCAATGCTGGCCAGAGCCGGTGTCGACAGACCAATCATTACAGCCAGTGCGGTCTGCTTGAGCAGGGTTTTCATGGTGCAACTCCTTGTTGTTTTCAACGTTGGCTGCCATCAGGCTCCGCCGTTAATCCGACACTGGCTCTCCGGCCTGTCAAAGCCGAGGGTGTCCATGGTGGTATGGGGGTGCAGGAAACTCTCGAACGGCGCGCGCGCCACCAGTCCACGAGGGTGCACCAGCGGGATGGGCTGGCGCAACTGGCCGTTCCAGTCCCGATAGGTGAGCTTGCGGCCCTTGAAGGCCCCAAGCTGGAACTGGTCGCTGAACAGGAACGAGCGGATATCGGCAGGGCGGGCGGTGCCGAGCGCGGTGACCGCCGTACCGATTGAGCGAATCGCCGCCCAGGCGGCGTAGTCCTCACTGTTCATATGCCGGTCAGCTAGTTCCCGGAAACGGTTTTGCAGTTGCGCTGCGCCCCAGTTCTCCACCACGAAATGCCAGGCCACCGGGGTCATGCCCTGGGTACCCACAACCGGTCTTGGCAGCCAGGTGTTGAACGGCACGTACTCGCCAAAATCGCCACGGACATCAGCGACCACCACGGCGTCATAGTCGCTGGCCTGGGTAAACAGCGGCAACTCTTTGGACGCGGACCTGCGCAGGTCCGCGTCAAAGGTCCACAGTTTGTCCTCTACGATCTCCAGTCCGAAGCGCCTGGCCGAACGTCGGAAGGCATCGGCCCAGCCCTTGTCCGCTTGGGTAGGGCCG
>Ga0114984_1000579_pt1 | contig 13983 bp, 16 predicted proteins | sample Shrwel1BS1Day1_FD_96987 | JGI IMG/M metagenome (GOLD analysis project Ga0114984, IMG submission 96987) | Subsurface microbial communities from deep shales in Ohio, USA - Utica-3 well 1 S-1-Day1 | ecosystem: Environmental > Aquatic > Deep subsurface > Shale gas/oil reservoir > Produced water/Flow... | reverse complement strand
ACCTGGAGCTTGCATGAACCTCTCCCTGCTCAGCCGCTACGCATTCTTCGCCTTCTGCGTGCTGTTCACCCTGGCCAGCGTGCCTTTCCTTGGCCATGAATGGCTGTGGCCGTTCACCCTGCTTAGCGGCGTGCTCAGCCTGATCGGCATCGGCGATCTGCTACAGACGCGCCATGCAGTGCGGCGCAACTACCCGATCCTCGGCAACATTCGTTATCTGGTCGAAGGCATTCGCCCGGAGATTCGCCAATACCTGCTCGAAGGTGACGCTGAGCAACTGCCCTTCTCCCGCGCCCAGCGCTCGCTGGTGTATTCCCGCGCCAAGAACGAAGGTGCCGATAAACCCTTCGGTACGCTGAGCGATGTGTACCAGAATGGCTTCGAGTTCATCAGCCACTCGATGCGCCCGGCGCCGCTGAGCGATCCACGCAGCTTTCGCGTGGAGATCGGCGGGCCGCAATGCAGCCAGCCGTACTCGGCCTCCCTGTTCAACATCTCGGCGATGAGTTTCGGCTCGCTCAGCGCCAATGCCATTCGCGCCCTCAACGAAGGAGCGAAACTCGGCGAGTTCTACCATGACACCGGCGAGGGCAGCATCAGCCCCTACCACCGCGAGCACGGCGGCGATCTGGTCTGGGAACTGGGCAGCGGCTACTTCGGCTGCCGCGCCTCGGACGGCCGTTTCAACCCCGAGCGATTCGCCACTCAGGCCGCCAGCCCGCAGGTGAAGATGATCGAGATCAAGCTCAGCCAGGGCGCCAAGCCGGGCCATGGCGGCATCCTGCCCAAGCACAAGATCACCGAAGAGATCGCCAACACCCGCGGCATTTCCATGGGCGAGGATTGCGTTTCGCCGTCGCGCCACAGCGCCTTTTCCACGCCGGTCGAGCTGCTGCAGTTCATCGCGCAATTGCGTGAGCTGTCGGGCGGCAAGCCGGTGGGGTTCAAGTTCTGCCTGGGTCACCCCTGGGAGTTCATGGGTATCGTCAAGGCCATGCTGGAGACTGGCATCCTGCCCGACTTCATCGTCGTCGACGGCAAGGAAGGCGGCACCGGCGCGGCGCCGCTGGAGTTCACCGATCACCTCGGTGTGCCGCTGCGCGAAGGGCTGCTGTTCGTGCACAACACCCTGGTCGGCAGCAACCTGCGCGACAAGATCAAGCTTGGCGCCAGCGGCAAGATCGTCAGTGCCTTCGACATCGCCCGCGTGCTGGCTATCGGCGCCGACTGGGCCAACTCGGCGCGCGGCTTCATGTTCGCCATTGGTTGCATCCAGTCGCAGTCGTGCCACACCAACAAGTGCCCGACTGGCGTGGCCACGCAGGACCCGCTGCGCCAACGCGCGCTGGTGGTCGAGGACAAGGCTCAGCGCGTCTATAACTTCCACCGCAACACGCTCAAGGCGCTGGCCGAGATGCTCGCCGCGGCCGGCCTCGACCATCCCTCGCAGATCGATGCCAAGCATCTGGTGCAGCGCCTGTCGGCGACCGAGATCAAGCTGTTCGCCCAACAGCACGTATTCCTCGCGCCGGGTGAATTGCTCAGCGGCGAGATCGGCGGTGAGTTCTACCAGCGCATGTGGCGCATGGCCCGCGCCGACAGTTTCGAGCCGGCACCGGCCTGACGGGGCACTGACACAGGTTGCCGGTGCTGACCCGCGCAGCGCGTGGATCAGGGCGTATCGGGGCGAATGTCGAAGCCGCCCTTGTTCTGGCTGACGATGCGCAGGTACTGCGTTTCCCCGGTTTTTACCGGCACCGCGACTTCACGCAGCAGGCGGCCCATACCACAGAGGGTGTCGTCCATGCGATCCGGGGTGATGCCGACGACGCGCGTGCCAGGCGGTACCTGGAAGGTCGCGACCTCGCCGACACCGATGCGCGCGGCGACCTTGCGATCCACTTCGATGGCCACGTAGCAGCCGCCGCCCATTATGCCGAAATCGCGGTTGACCACGATCTGCGCGCCGTTTTCCTGCGCCTCCTGAAAGGCCAGCAGGCGGTCTTCCGGCACCGGCTTGATATCCTCGGGGTTACCTCGAAACGACGAACAGCCAGCCAGCAACACCAGGGGTAGAGCGATGAGGATCGAACGCATGAAGCCCTCCATGGGCAGATGAGTGCCGGCTGAGTATTGGGCTTGGCACGTCTGTGAGCAAGGTATCGATGGCAGCGATTTTCGCTAGCAGAAGCATCGATTTCTACAATGAAGGGCGCAGTGTTTTCATCTCTTCCGAACCCGGCGCCAACCTTTCCAGGCGCCACAGATCGGAGATACGCAAGATGAAATTCGCAGCCTTCAACGCCACCCTCCTCGCCGTTCTGGCCCCCTTGGCCATCGCCAGCGAGAAAGCACCTGCCACTCCCAAGGTCGAAGTGCAGGAATACCAGTACGGCATGCAGCTGGATATCGACCAAGTCCTGCAGCGCACCGACAACAGCCGCAAGAGCGGTGTGGTACCGAGCGTTCTGGTCTACCGCGACAGCCAGGGTGAAGTGCACGCCGTGCGGTTCATGGAATGGGGCGGGCTGAGCAGCCAGAACGGCTAAGCATCCGTTGAACGCCTGCTGAGCGTCGGCACTGCCGGGCGATGCTTCGCTTCAGCCCACCGACCAACCAACCGACACGAACTTACAGCAGTGCCCCGGTCGTATCATGCGACCGGGGCACTGTCGCTTCAGCCTTGCAGGCGTTTGACCAGTCGCGCCTGCAGCGCCTCCAACTCGGCCGGATCGGCCTTGCTGGCGGCGTGAATGCCCAGCCCCTCGCCCTCGAAACGCGGGATCACGTGCATATGGATATGGAACACCGTCTGCCCGGCAGGCGCGCCGTTGAACTGCGCAACCTGCACGCCAGCCGGCTGCAGTTCGTCGACCACGGCCTGGGCGACCTTCTTCACCACGGCCATGACCTTGGCCAGGCTGGCATCGTCGATCTCGAGGATATTGCGCGCAGCAGCACGTTTGGGAATGACCAGGCTATGCCCCCTGGACTGCGGGAACAGGTCGAGGAAGGCCAATACATCGTCGTCTTCGTACAGTTTGTAGCAGGGCAGATCGCCACGAATGATCTGGGCGAAGATGTTCTGGGAATCGTAAGTACCGTGCAGGCTCATGCCAATGGGCTCCGTGCCGGGTGGAAGAAAACTCGCACCATACCGCCTCGCTCGCACACAGGGAACCAGGCAGGATTGCCCAAGTCGATGACTATTAGCAGTTGCATCGATTTCCCGAGCGCACTCCACTCGTGCTCTGATTGCCACTTCTTCGGCCCATTCGACCAGGAACCGCCATGACCGACATCCGCTCCTTCCCCATTACCCACAAATGGCCCGCCCAGCATCCCGAGCGCCTGCAGCTGTATTCGCTGCCCACGCCCAACGGGGTCAAGGTGTCGATCATGCTGGAAGAAACCGGCCTGCCCTATGAGGCGCACCTGGTCAGTTTCGAGCGTAACGAACAGTTCAGCCCCGAGTTTCTCTCGCTGACGCCGAACAACAAGATTCCCGCCATCCTCGACCCGAACGGGCCGGGCGGCCAGCCGCTGGCGTTGTTCGAGTCCGGGGCGATTCTGCTCTATCTGGCAGAGAAGACCGGCCAGCTACTGCCACAGGATGCCGCTGCCCGCTACGAGACCCTTCAATGGCTGATGTGGCAGATGGGCGGAGTCGGCCCGATGTTTGGTCAGCTCGGTTTCTTCCATAAATTCGCGGGAGCCGAGTACGAGGACAAACGCCCGCGCGACCGCTACGTCGCCGAATCCGCACGGTTGCTCGGCGTGCTCGATCAACGCCTGCAGGGGCGTGACTGGATCATGGGTGAGTACAGCATCGCCGATATTGCCGTGTTCCCTTGGGTGCGCTGCCTGGTGGACTTCTACAAGGCCGGCGATCTGCTGCAGTTCGAGCGCTTCGGCAACGTGCGCCGCGTGCTCGACGCCTTCCTCGCGCGGCCAGCCGTGCAGCGCGGCCTGAGCATTCCGGCGCGCGACTGATCAGCCCAGACAACGCCTTTGCCCGAGGCGCCGGAGGCCTATAATCCGGCGCCCGCTCGTCCCATTCAGGTTTACCATGAGTTCTCCTTCCTCCAACCCTGCGGCCGCGTTGTCGCCGGGCGCGATCCTGTTGATTCAACTTGCTCTGGCCCTCGGCGGCTTCGCCATCGGCACCGGCGAGTTCGCCATCATGGGGCTGATGCCCAACGTCGCCGCCGATCTTGGCGTCAGCGAGCCGCAGGTCGGCCATGTAATCAGTGCCTACGCCCTCGGCGTGGTGGTCGGTGCGCCGCTGCTGGCCCTGCTTGGCGCGCGCCTGCCCAGGCGCATTCTGCTGCTGTTGCTGATGGGCTGCTTCGCCCTCGGCAACTTCGCCAGCGCCCTGGCGCCGAGCTACGAGCCGCTGCTGATCTTCCGTTTCATCGCCGGTCTGCCGCATGGCGCCTACTTCGGCATCGCCATGCTGGTGGCGGCCTCCATGGCGCCGCCGCACAAACGTGCCAAGGCGGTGAGCCGGGTGCTGGCCGGCCTGACCGTGGCCATTTTGATCGGCAACCCGCTGGCTACCTGGCTCGGCCAGTTCATGAGCTGGCGCTACGCCTTCGCCCTGGTCGGCATCATCGCCATCAGCACCATCGCCATGGTCGCGATCTTCCTGCCGGCTGACCCCAACGAACAACGCAGCAGCCCCATGGGCGAGCTGCGCGCCTTCAACCGTGCACCGATCTGGCTGGCGCTGGGCATCGGCGCCATCGGCTTTGCCGGAATGTTCTGCGTGTTCAGCTATATGGCGCCGACCCTGCTCCACGTCACCCAGGTCGGCCCCGGATGGATCCCGCTGGCCATGGGCGTGTTCGGCGCCGGCTGCATCGTCGGCAACAGTGCTGGCGGCTGGCTGTTCGACCGCCTGCGCCTGCGCGCCGTGGCCTGGATTCTGGCCTGGAGCACGCTGGTGCTGCTGGTCTTCCCGTTTGCCGCGCACAGCTTGTGGACGATCCTGCCGGCGATCTTCGCCCTGGGCACCATGATCGCCCTCGGCCCGGCGCTGCAGACTCACCTGATGGACGTTGCCACTGGCGCGCAGACACTCGCTGCCGCGTCCAACCACGCCGCGTTCAACGTCGCCAACGCGCTCGGCCCCTGGCTCGGCGGCCTGGCCATCAGCGCCGGCATGGGCTGGACGGTCACCGGCTACATTGGTGCTGCCACGGCCATCGGCGGCCTGCTGTTGTTCGTCTGGGCGTGGCAGGTGCAGCAGAGAAACGCAGCAATCTGAACAGGTGCGTGAGGTGGCACGGGCAAGGTATCGTCTACCTCCCGAGCCACTATCGCGTACTCCGCCCGATGATTGCCCAGCGCTTACGTTTCGCCCTGATCGCCACCACCCTGCTCACCGCACTGAGCGCCAACGGCCAGATAAAGGTCGAAGCCAATGCCGGCCTGCTGGCGGTGAAGATTTCCGAAGAAATCGTGCCGGGCGACTACGAAAAACTGCTGAAGGGCTTGCGCGCCAACCCGGGCCAGCACAAACGCAAGGTCGCCTTGCTCGACAGCATCGGCGGCAGCGCGCCGGAGGCCATCCGCATGGGCCGCCTGCTGCGCGAAACCGGCTTCGAGGTGCTGGTGCCCTCGGGTGGCCTATGCCAGGGCAGTTGCATCTACCTGCTGGCTGCCGGCAAAAAGCGCACCATCAACGGCCATGTCGCCCTGCGCCGCCCGCCCTTCCCGGCCGGTGACTCGGCATTGGCGCAGGCCGCCCATGGCCGCCAACCGTTCAGCCCGGCCACGTACTTTCGCGACATGGGCGTCGACGTGCGCCTGGCCGAAGCGATCTACCAGGCCCCGCCCGGTCGTTTGCATCTGTTGAGCCAAGAGGATCTGGCGCGCTATCGCCTGCGCTAAGGTCACCGCCAAGAAAAACGCCGCAAGCCCTGCAAGGCTTGCGGCATTCTGGTTTACCCGTGAGGCATGGGTGGCTAGAACAGTCCCAGCCCCCAGGCTGCGCCAAACAGCACCAGGGAGAAGCCCCACATCCACCACAGCGAGTAACGGATGTGCCGGCCCAGATCCAGCCCGGCCAGGCCCAGCGCCAGCCACAGCGCGGGCGAGAACGGGCTGATAAAGGTGCCGATGATATTACCGATCATCAGCGCGTAGACCACGCTGGCCGGCTCGACGCCTTGCGCGCCGACCACTTCCAGGGTTACCGGCAGCAGGCCGAAGTAATAGGCGTCGGTGCTCAGCAACAGCTCCATCGGCAAGCCGAACAGGCCCAGCACGATATGCATCTGTCCGACCATCGGCTCAGGCAGTACTTGCGCCAGATCCTGGGCGATGGCGGTGAGCATGCCGGTGCCGGCGAAGATGCCGAGCATCGAACCCGCCGCCAGGATGATCATGCCCATGCTCAGAGCCGCGGGTGCGTGCGCCGAGATCCGCTGCATCTGCACCTTGCCACCGGGGTAGTTGATCAGCAGCGCCAGGCACAGGCCGATCATGAAGATATAGCCGGCCGGCAATACGCCCGAGAACAGCGACACCAATACGGTCAGGAACAACCCGGCATTGACCCAGAGCAGGCGCGGGCGCTCCAGTTCGAGCTCCTCGGCGCTCGGCTCGTGCAGGGTGCTGACGGTTTCTACCAGCACGCCTTCATCATCACCTGTTTTGCCAGCGGCGATACGGCGCTGTTCACGCCAGCCCAGCAAAGCCGCCAGGGCGATCAACAACGCCACGCCGAGGCCCTGAATGATGATCAACGGACGCCAGAGTTCGGTGACTTCGATACCGGTCACCGCCGCAGCGCGGCCCAGCGGGCCGGCCCAGGGTAGCATATTGAAGATGCCCGCCCCCAGCGCCAGCAACAGAAGCATCAGGTAAGGGCTCATGCGCAGTTGCTTGTACAGCGGCAGCAATGCAGGAATGGTCAGCAGGAAGGTGGTGGCGCCGGCACCGTCGAGGTGCGCCAGCATGCCGATGATGGCCGTGGCCACGGTCACGGCAATGACATTGCCACGGGTCAGACGCACCATGCCATTGATCAGCGGGCGGAACAGCCCGGTGTCCTGCAGCACGCCGAAGAAGGTAATGGCAAACACGAACATGGTGGCGATGGCCGTCACCCGGCCGATGCCATCGGTGAAGAAACCGGAAATCGCCTCGGGGCCAAAACCTGCGGCCAAGGCGCCCAGCAGTGGTACCACGATCAACGGCAGAACGGGCGACATACGCCCGACGAGCAGCAGCACAACCAGGCAGCCGATGGTCAACAGACCGATTAGAGTCAACAAACCGCTTTCTCCTCTTTTTCTTGTCAGGCACGCGATAGGCGCGTGCGGAGGCTAAGAGGCGAACCTTTCAGTAACCTTTAGGCGTTGACCATCAGGCTGGGGTAAATGTCAGGGGATATTACGTGCGCGCAAGCAGGAGGCTGGTCTACCCCTTGAACGCCTTGACCCGTTCCAGCCAGGCTGGATCGAGCCGCATCTGTTCGATATCCAGCCCCTGCTGCTGCATTGCCTCACGATGGCTGTCGATCTCACGCACCATCTGGCTCAACTCGCTGGAGTTGCCATCGAGCTGGTGCATCTGGGTCACCCCCAGGTGATAGAAGCGCAGCAGCTTCATCGCGCTTTCATCGCCCTGCGCCACACCCGCCCTGACGTGATGCATGACATTGGTGACACGCATCAGGCTGCGTTTGAGACGCCAGCCATACACGGCAGGCGCCATGAACGGCCGCGACCAGAGTTGCTGGCGTACCAGGACGATGGTCAAGCCCAGGCCGACGAGCACCCCGAGCAGGTTCCATGTGAAGTTGTCGCCGCCTGGCGTGCCGAATACCTGTGTGCTGGCGGTGGCGCAGAGCATTGCCAACGCCAGGAAAATCAGGGCAATGATCAGCGTGCTGCGACGCGTCTGCTGGCGGTAAAAGGACGGATCGATAGGCTGAATCTCGAACATGCGCAAAGGCTTCCGATGATGGCAGGTGGTGGGGAAAGCCTTATAGGGCGCAAGGCCATACCTGTCCATCGTCTTTATCGTTCACGGCATTACACCTGGAGGTTGACATGGAGGTGCAGAGCAGCATGGGCCAACTCGCCGACAACTCGCGTCAACTGTCGGGGATTGCCCGTGACGTGACCGAACGCACGCGCATGACGCAAAGCGACCGCACAGTGCAGGTGGCCACCGCGATCAACGAGCTGGGCTCGATCGTCAACGAAATCGCCCGCAATGCCGAGAGCGCCGCCATAGAAACCGCGCGGGTTGGTGAACAGGACCGAGGCTTCGCCGGGGTGGCCGATGAGGTACGTACCTTGCCCAGCCGCTTCGGCGCCTCCACCGAAGAAACCAGGCAAGTCATCGACCGTCTGCAAAACGAGTCACGCTCAGCCGTCGAGACCATGGCCAAGGGCCAACGACAAAGCGCGCTGTCGACGCAACTGGACAATCTGGCCGGGCGATTCCGGCTGTAACCGGGACGCTATTGCGACCTGGCAGAGCGCACCAACAGATCCTCGTCGATGCGCTGCAGCAGGTAGTCATAGAAGGGGTTGGACGTCGCCCGCTGCAGGCTGTCCAGCCCCACCACCAGCACGCCATGCTCGCCTCGCGGCGCCAGCGTACCCAGCGCCACGCCGTAGGTCTCACCCGCGGCCGGATCACTGCCATACAGCGGATCGTCAGGCGGGAACGGCAAGGCCACATGCGACAGCGAAAACAGCTGACTCGGGTACTCCACGCCCAGCGATACACGCTGTATCTGCTGGCTGCCGGCGACGATGCGGCGGGCTTCGACCGCACGGCCCTGCTCGGCAGCCACACTGACCACGGTCAGATCGTAGTCACGCTTGGCCGGTGGCAATAGCTGTTCCAGCAAGCCGCTCATGTCGGCACGCAACAACGAGCCGGCCGCCTGCGAACGATTGATGTCGAAGATCACCAGCTCACTGCCATTAGCCGGCAAACGCTGGAACAGATTGCGTACCACGGCCGGCGTGCTCACCGTATTGTCGGCCAGCGACTGAAAGGCCAGCACCGGCGGCAGCCGGGACAAGCGGCCATCGCCCTCGGCAGCGTCGAAGGCGTTCTGCACCTCGCGGGTCAGCTCGTAAGTCTGCCGCGCCGCATGCACCGGGAAGGAGTTGTACTTGAACGGATTGAACTCCGGCAGCACGCTTATCCAGGCCGACTTGGCGAACGCCGGCAGCACCGCGGGCAAGGCAGCCAAGCCGGCGTAACGGGCGTAGCTGGTGACACCGATCATCGGTGAAATCAGCACCAGGCGCTGCGGCATGGCCTGTTGCTCGTCCTCCAGCGCCGCCAGGCTGTAGCGCAGCGCCAACGCCCCGCCATTGGAATAACCGATCAGATACAGCGGCCCGTCTGGCACCTGGCGCCGCGCTTCGCGTACAGCCAGACGCGTGGTGGCCAGCCATTGCTCCCAATGTGCAGCGGTAAGCGCCGCCGGCACCGTGCCATGGCCAGGCATGCGCGGCACCACGGCGAGCAGGCCCTGCTCGCTCAGGTGCTGGGCAATGTGGCGCAGGCTGTAGGGCGAGTCGGTCAAGCCATGCAGCAACACCACCACACCTCGCGCCGGGCCTGGCGGCGACAGGATGAAGGAGCGGTTCCAGTCACGCGGCAAACTGCCGGGGTAGACCGGGCTGTCGCTAGCGTAACGGCTATAGGGCGCTTCGCCGGACGCCGTGACCGGCTCGATCAGTTCATACCACAGCTGCTCGAACAGTGCCGCTTCGGCAGCTACATAGGTCTGCCAGTCGCCGTCGTCCAACTCACCGACATCCAGTTCCTGCGGCACCAGGCGGTGCCAGGGTTCCAGTTCGGGCAACGATGATAGCCCGGCGATACGAATGCCGAGCAAGGCCACCACGATCAACAACAGAACTACCAGCGTCCAGGCCATCACATCACGCATGCGCGATAAACGCATCCAGCGCCTCCCTTGAAATCTCTGGCCAGGAAAATCCGTCCCGGCGACCGGCTTGGGGACTGTAGTGCAAAGCCGCCCCGAATCACCACCAGCTTGCCTAAAACATATGGGCTTCCGTATATTCGCCAGCCCGCATATAAAGACCAGCCCAATGCCCGAGCACCTCTCCCCGCCCACTCTGTTCAAATCCCTGGCCGACGAAACCCGCGCCCGCGCCGTGCTGCTGATCGTCGATCAGGGCGAGTTGTGTGTCTGCGAGCTGGTCTGCGCACTGGGCGACAGCCAGCCGAAGGTCTCCCGCCATCTGGCACAACTGCGCAACAGCGGCCTGCTGCAGGATCGTCGCCAGGGCCAGTGGGTCTACTACCGCCTGGCGCCCGATCTGCCGCAATGGGTGCGCGACGTGCTGGCCACTACCCTGGCCGCCAACCGCACCTGGCTGGAGCAGGACGCCAGCCGCCTCGCCAACATGGGCGACCGCCCTGCCCGCCTCGCCACCTGCTGCTGAGCACCTCGTCATGCTGATCGCTGTCGCCATCTTCCTGTTCACCCTGATTCTGGTCATCTGGCAGCCGCGAGGCCTCGGCGTCGGCTGGAGCGCCTCGCTCGGCGCCGTACTGGCGCTGCTCGCCGGCGTAGTCAGCCTGGCCGACATCCCTACCGTGTGGAATATCGTGTGGAACGCCACGGCGACCTTCATCGCCGTGATCATCATCAGCCTGCTGCTCGATGAAGCCGGCTTCTTCGAGTGGGCAGCGCTGCACGTGGCGCGCTGGGCCAACGGCAGCGGCGCGCGCCTGTTCGCCTTCAGCATCCTGCTTGGCGCGGCGGTGTCGGCGCTGTTCGCCAACGACGGCGCGGCGCTGATCCTCACCCCCATCGTGATTTCCATGCTGCTGGCGCTGCGCTTCTCGCCGGCTTCGACCCTGGCCTTCGTCATGGCCGCCGGCTTTATCGCCGACACCGCCAGCCTGCCGCTGGTGGTGTCGAACCTGGTCAATATCGTCTCGGCCGACTACTTCAACATCGGCTTCGGCGCCTACGCGGCGGTGATGGTGCCGGTGAACCTGGTCAGCGTCGCCGCCACCCTGCTGGTGCTGTGGCTGTTCTTCCGCCGCGACATTCCCACACGCTACGAAGTGGCGGCGCTGCAAGCGCCGAGCCAGGCGATCCGCGACCTCAGCACCTTCAAGGTCGGCTGGGCGGTGCTGCTGGCACTGCTGGTCGGGCTGTTCGCCCTGGAGCCGCTGGGCATCCCGATCAGCGCTGTGGCCGCAGCCTGCGCCGCGCTGCTATTCGCCGTCGCTGCCCATGGCAAACGCATCGCCAGCGGCAAGGTGCTGCGCGAGGCGCCCTGGCAGGTGGTGATCTTCTCCCTCGGCATGTACCTGGTGGTGTACGGCCTGAGCAATGCCGGCCTGACCGCTGAACTGACGCGCCTGCTCGACGCTTTCGCCGCGTACGGCATCTGGGGCGCGGCGCTGGGCACCGGCCTGCTCAGCGCGCTGCTGTCGTCCTTGATGAACAACATGCCCAGCGTGCTGATCGGCGCGCTGGCCATCGACGCCAGCCAGGCCAGCGGCGCAGTGCGTGAGGCGATGATCTACGCCAACGTGATCGGCTGCGACCTGGGGCCGAAGATCACCCCCATCGGCAGCCTGGCCACCCTGCTCTGGCTGCATGTGCTGGCGCGTAAGGGCATCCGCGTGACCTGGGGTTACTACTTCAAGGTCGGCATCGTGCTCACCCTGCCGGTGCTGCTGCTCACCCTTTCGGCCCTGGCCCTGCGCCTGAGCCTCTGACCTGGAGTCATCACGATGAAAGTCCTGTTCATGTGCACGGCCAACAGCTGCCGCAGCATCCTCTCCGAAGCCATGTTCAACCACCTGGCGCCCAGCGAGCACCAGGCGGTGAGCTCGGGAAGCTTCCCGCGCGGTGAGGTGCTGCCGCGCACCCTGCTGACCCTGCGCGAGGCTGGCATAACCACCGAGGGCCTGAGCAGCAAAGGTAACGACGCCTTCGAAGGCTGCCCGCCGGATATCGTCATCACCGTCTGCGACAAGGCAGCCGGCAAAGCCTGCCCGGTGTACTTCGGCCCGGCGCTGAAAGCCCACTGGGGCCTGGAAGATCCGTCCCACGTGGAAGGCGACGAGGCCAGCATCGACGCCGCGTTCCAGGCCACCCTGGCGCATATCGAACGACGCTGCCGCGCCTTCCTCGCCCTGCCCCTGGCGGACATGAGCCGCGACGAGCTGCAGCAGGCGCTCAACCGTATCGGCCAGCTGTAAGGACGCACCAATGAACGACGACCTGCCCAATCTTGACCTCGACCTGCTGCCGGCCCAACCCAGCGACTCGGCTCCGGCGCCACGCATCCTGCTGCTGTACGGCTCCACCCGACCACGCTCGTTCAGCCGCCTGCTGGTGCAGGAAGCGGCGCGCCTGCTGCAGCATCTGGGCTGCGAGACGCGCATCTTCGATCCGTCCGGCCTGCCCCTGCCGGACGACGCCCCGGTCGAGCACCCCAAGGTGCAGGAGCTGCGCGAGCTGATGCAGTGGTCGGAAGGCCAGGTGTGGTGCTCGCCGGAACGCCACGGCGCCATGTCGGCGGTATTCAAGGCGCAGATCGACTGGGTGCCGCTGGCCATGGGCGCGGTGCGCCCGACGCAGGGCAAGACCCTGGCGGTGATGCAGGTCTGCGGCGGCTCGCAGTCGTTCAACGTGGTCAATCAGTTGCGCGTACTCGGCCGCTGGATGCGCATGTTCACCATCCCCAACCAGTCGTCGGTACCCAAGGCCTTTCTCGAATTCGGCGATGACGACCGCATGCAGCCGTCGCCGTACTACGACCGCTTGGTGGATGTGATGGAAGAATTGGTGCGCTTCACCAGGCTGCTACGCGACCACCCCGAGCTGGTGGACCGCTATTCCGAACGCAAGGAGTCGGCCGAGGCGCTGTCGCAGCGGGTCAATCAGCGCAGCACCTGAAGCAGTTCAGTACGGCGACAATCGCGGCTCAAGCCGCTCCTACGGTGTGGAGCCGCAACAGGCACCACTGATAGGCTGCGCGCATGAACCTCGTTGCTCGCCTCCAGAACCTGATTGCCAACGACCCTCGGCGCCTGCGCATCCTGCAGCAGGTGCGCGGGCTCGACTTGCCCGATTGCTGGGTAGCCGCCGGCTTCGTGCGCAGCGAAGCCTGGGATCACCTGCACCAACGCACGCCCTCGCCGCTACCAGAAGATATCGATGTGATCTGGTTCGACCGCTGCCAGCTCTGCCCTGCTCGCGATGCTGAGCTGGAGACGATCCTGCGCCAACAGGACGAATCGCTGCAGTGGTCGGTGAAGAATCAGGCACGCATGCATCTGCGCAATGGCGATGCACCTTATGCCTCGGCTACCGAAGCGATGCGGCACTGGCCAGAGCCCGCGACGGCGGTGGCCATAAGACTCGATGAACAAGACAGGCTGGAGGTCGCTGCGCCGCTCGGCCTGGAGGATCTGTTTGACCTCGTGGTGCGACCGGCGGGGAGATTCAAGGGCGAGAAGCAGCCGATCTACCAGCAAAGACTGCGCGACAAGAACTGGCTAGCGACTTGGCCGAAGCTGAAGGTGCTTGGGTAAGCTGGATCAGGCTTCAGTGGCGACGGGCTGACAGGCGCCAGCAGAAGCTTCGCCCCGAGGCGGGGCTCCTACCCTGAGCGCTCGCCGAGACGGTCAAACATCCGGGTAAGCGAGGCGCCTGCGGGCAGATCAGCCTACTTCACTACTTCCAGGCGCAATAACAGCCCACCGCCAAGCCGCTGGCCAGCGACACATGGCGCCTCTGGGTCAGCGAATCGAGCACCGGCTCGACGAAGCTGTTGCTGGAGTTGCACACCAACCCCTCACTGTAAGGCCCGGCATAGGCCTAACAGGCTGTTGAAAAACTATCTGCGTTGCCACTGCTGCGTTAAAAACAGGCTCGTGCGCGAGTCCGATCAAAATGCTCATTTACAGCTCGTAAAGTCGAGCGCGACTCCGACCGTTTTT
>Ga0114984_1000578_pt1 | contig 14002 bp, 10 predicted proteins | sample Shrwel1BS1Day1_FD_96987 | JGI IMG/M metagenome (GOLD analysis project Ga0114984, IMG submission 96987) | Subsurface microbial communities from deep shales in Ohio, USA - Utica-3 well 1 S-1-Day1 | ecosystem: Environmental > Aquatic > Deep subsurface > Shale gas/oil reservoir > Produced water/Flow... | reverse complement strand
GTTCCGTTTTTGGCCAAGGGAGTGACGCACGCATGGGGCCTAAATACAAAAAGCCGCCACTGCAATGCAGTGGCGGCTTTTTTAATTTGGTGCCCGGGGCCGGAATCGAACCGGCACGCCTTGCGGCGGGGGATTTTGAGAATCAAAATTTCTGAGACGATAAAACCCGCTGGAACCCGCTAAGCCACGCCAGGCTTGGTTTTCCGGAGGGTCGGTTCAATTTAGCATTACGCTGTAATTGGACGATTTTGGGTGAGTTTAGCTCTCCCGTGGCTCCTATTTGGTTCCTGGAAATCGTCATTTAACAGGAGGCGTTATGGCTATTTTGAAGCTGACCAAAACCGTTGTGGAAACCGCCGCCGCTGCGGCCAAGGACTACGAACTGCGTGATACGCTCGTTCCAGGCTTCGTTTGCAAAGTCACCACCAAGGGCAAAAAGATATTTGCCCTTCAGTATCGCACAAATGCGGGTGAGCGTCGTAAGCCGACCATCGGTCGCTTTGGGGAATTGACAGTTGACCAAGCACGAGAGATTGCTCGAGACTGGCTTGCTGATATTCGTAAGGGGCATGACCCTAGTGCGGAGAAGGCTGCGGCCCGTCGAGCTCCGACTGTCAAAGAATTGTGCAAGCAATTCATTGAGGAGTACTCGACGCCGCATAACAAGCCCAGCACGGTTCAAACATACCAAGAGCATATCGACCGCTACATCATTCCGACCTTAGGCCGCATCAAGGTGCCAGACCTGACACGTTCCGATGTGAGTGAAATGATGCGTGCCTATTCCCATATTCCTTCCACGATCAACCGGGCGTTTGCGTGCCTGCGCAAGATGTTGAACATGGCTGAAGTGTGGGGCTATCGGCCGGACGGCTCGAATCCTTGTCGTCATGTACCGATGTACCCGGAGAAGGGGAAAACTCGCTTCATCACCGACGAGGAGCTGGTGCGCATCTACGAGTACCTGGATCGTGCAGATGAGGAAGGCTTAGAGCATCCACTATTGACCCTGGGTATACGTCTGCAGTTTTCTTTCGCGGCACGTATGTCCGAAATTAGGCTGTTGGAATGGGCATGGGTGGATTTTGAGAATCGCCGCGTTGAGTGGCCGGACAGCAAGACCGGAAAAATGTCCAAGCCCATGAGCAAAGATGCTTATCAGCTCCTTTCTGCGGCTCCCCGTATACAAGGATCATCATATGTATGCCCTAGTGTGTTTCGTGCAGACCAGCCAATGTCTGAGGGCACGTATAAGAATGGCTGGACGCGTATTCTGGAGCGCGCAGAGGTCCCTCACGTCGGCACACACGGCATTCGTCATCGAGCAGCTACTGATATTGCCAATTCTGGTGTGTCGGTCAAAATCGGCATGGCATTGACGGCGCATAAAACAGCAACAATGTTCATGCGTTATGTACATGCAGAAGATAGTCCAGTTCGAGAGGCGGCCGAGCGCGTCGCCAGCTTGCGTAAGGATCTGGTGAGCGGGCCAAACGAGAGGACTGATTCAGAGGTCGATCCAAGCCCAATTGAAAATGCGAGGCGGCATACCAGCTTGGGGAAGTATCAACCGTATCGACATCGCCGAGTACTAGATCGAGCTGTTCCTCCTGGGACCAAGCACGCCGATACGTCGAAGGTGGGGCAACGATGATTACTGAGAGAACAGCGACAGAAGAACAGCTCATCGAGCGTTATGGCATCTTGTTGTCTTTAGGCGATTTGGCCGATGTCCTCAAGCGGAGCAAAGATGGGCTGCGCATCGCATTAGTCGGTGATTCGGAGTTCGCTAGAACGTGGTGCTCAATCAAGAAAAAGATCGGCCGACGAGTTTATTTCCGTGCGAGTGACGTCGCTCGAATAATTGATGGGGACTAGGAATAGCCCGGTGGGTGAGCCCTCCAATAAACAAGTCAGCTAGCCAAAAAAGGATCTTCTGCCGAGGGAAATGCTGGAAATATAGCCAGAGATGATCAGGCAGATGTTTAAAGCGGCTAACGCCTGACGACAAAGCCGTCGGGGATGCTTGCACGCGCTTTTGATGCTTGCGGTATGTCTGGGAGGGTCAGAGGCGTGGCCGGTGCCTGTGTCCTCCATGCTGTCGACCGCGCCAAGACCCAGGGAGCTCCGGTCCATGACGCTCGGGCCTACAAGCGCGAACCGTATAGGGCAAGATGTCACCAAACGTGGGATGTAACGGGGTGGTGTGTGGTGCCATGGACGTAGTTTCTTGCCTAAGGCCCTTTTTTGGGGCTGGCATCGAATTCGAAACTGGGGCGGAATCGAAGGATGCCCAGAGAGCTACTGTTTACACCATTTTTCGCAGTTACAAAAAATTCGGGGTACTGGCCGGGGTGCGAGTGCAAGAAAACAACGGAAATGGACGGTGGTTCGATCCCATTTCTAGAGCCGATAGCAATATTTACTGCCAACGGACGTGTTGCGGTGGGAACTCAGCTACTGGCTTGGTACCGGTGGAGCTTGCATCGGAAAGGCAATAATCTCGATCCCTGCTTTGGCGTCTTCGCTATCTGGCGGCGCATCCTTGAGAGAAAATGAAATGAGTCCTCCAAGCGCACTAGTCGCGCCGCTCGGCTTAAGCTCAACTTTTGAAAAATTCGGATCCGAAAAGAAGCCAATGATTCGAGAAAGCTTCTCGTTGTCTGATCCGTTGGCAGCCAATAGATTGTTTAATTCTCCAACAATCCATTCCTGAAACTGGTGGGAGAATACGATTGTTTTTTGCAAATCTCCTGGCTCGCTTGAACCATCAGTGCCAGTCGGGGCATTTCGGCCCATGGCGAGCACAGCTTGCACAAAATCCCGGTCAGACAGGTCGGCAAAAAAACTAATTTCCGGTAAATCTTTCCCCGTAGCAATTCGAAGACGCACTGCTAGTTGTACGGCGACAGAAAAAGACGGGTCGACCGGAGTGCCAATACGGGCGACTTGCGAAAGTGCTAGTTCCTTGACCTCTTGAACAAATATCTCTGACATCCGAGCAATTCGCCTGTAGTTCACGCTAGTCAAGTCAGCATGACGAATGGTCGTCAACCGTTTGTAATCCCATTTTACACACCGGTAAACCGGCTTTCCGTTCTCCTCATTTTGAAGGACAGTATGTCCCTTTCCGAAAGCATACTTCCTTGCAATGAGCGTGGATAGTTCTGCACCCTGAGAGTCGATTATTCCTCTGACGCATAACACCTCGTAAAGGGTCGAACATCTCATCAGATCACATGCAGGAGCAATGACCAATATCACTTCGCCTTTTTCAGCCTCGGAAGTGATCTCGAATACATCGCCCATAGTCACGTGGGCCGCCAAATCAGCGTTCGGTATTGGTGCCACTGCGATCTCGGAGAACAGCTCAAACAACACGCTCCCAGGGAGCAGCTTGCCGTCTAATGGTGCGTATCTCGCTTCTCCTGGCAAAAGCGATCTTTGAAGCTCATTATCGCTCCTCAGTTTAACGGCTAGCGCTTCGGATAGCAGCCAAGTCAAGTAGCTTTGAAGTGACTCGCTTTCGGCGTCCAACCTCAAGGATTTCAGCGTTGTAAGATCATGAAGTTCCAGTCGTGAAACCTCTGCTGACAACGATTCGGCAGAACGACGAATGCTTTGTTCTATTTTTTGTAAATAGCCATCTAATTGAGCAGCTTCACCATATCTGCCGACGATCCGATCTAAATAACGGCCGAGAAAATCATCGCCGATGTCGCGTTTGTCCAATGAGCTGAAGAAAGCGCTCCTCATCCCAGTGCGCTCGCGAAAAGAATTGAGTCCATGCTGGCTGGGGAGTCTCGAAGAGACCAGAAAAACGAGCTTTGGCCACGGTGAGCCATTAAACACAAATCGAGCTGCCAAATCCTCCTGAAACTCTGCATATGCCGCAATTGCATCTTCTTCCTTGCTAATATCTCCTATATAGAAATCAACAAAAGCTAGCACACAGGTTCTCAAGGCATCTCTCGCATCCGCTAATGATGAGAAGACCTTTGGTCGGACTCCGAACTGACGCTCTAGGAAGTCGACTAGGCGGCGCTCTTTGAGTTGAGAGGCAGCATGCTTTAGCTTGAACTCCTCAAACAATGGATCGAGCGGCACCTTGGCAGTGCCTTCCAAATACTGGACCCACAAGCTAGAGGCATCGCGGGTGATAGCATCCATTAGCTCCGCAGCTGAAGCGTCCTCGTTCAATCCCAACTGGCCAGCGAGGATTCTACAATGCGCCGCATTCTCATCAAGTACTCGAAACTGCGCCGTCAAGGCTTCTGCCGAAATGAGCGAGAAATCAGGTGGAGCAAGTGCATCGTCGACCACAACAAGAGAGTCGGCGCTCGCCTTTATTGCCTCAACAATATTCATCACTTTCCCTCGAACTGAATGCGGAATCCCCGGTGCCTGCCTCCGACTGCCGGTAGAAGTTCAATGGTCATATCGTTCTCTTTTGCAAGTCGCCTTGCTATGTATAAACCAAGACCCCGTCCCTCCTCGGGCTTTGTTGAGTAGAAGGGGTCGAACACCTTGTCGCCCACAGAGGCCGGTATGCCTGGACCATTGTCTAAATACTCGATTGTTCCTTCATCCGTTGCAACTAAAATTTGAATAGCTGGGGGGGCTTGCCGCTCCAGTCGTCTGCTTAGCCAATAAACGGAATTGTTGAAAAGATTGTCGAGAATTTGAAGAACCTGCCCTTTCTCTACGCGGCGGGTGAAGCTGGATTTTGGTTTAAAAGTGACATCCACCGTGATGTGGTGACGGTCGAACTTGTTTTGATAGAACTCCTTCATCAGTTTGACCAACGAGCCAATATCATGGACTGCTTTTCTCTGACGGCCAGGAATACTTAGCTCGTCAATAACCCGGATTCGCCGATCCAACGTCTTAAGAACAGCCGTCAGCAACTGTAGCTTTTCTGGATCTCTGGACGCCTTCTTGTCTTCCAATAGCTCCAACGCCGCTTCCGTAGAACGCGCAAGCTCGTGCGCAAGCAGCTCAACCATCAAGCCGACGCCAGCAAGGTGGGCGTACTTCTCAACTTCCGACTCCTTGGCCGACAACGCCTGCTTTGCTCGCTCCCATGCATCCTGGACTTCGGCCAGCTCGTGCAGCACAGCCTGGACCGTTTCTGCTTCGGCCGGGACGCGATCTCTGAGGCCCTTGAGGCTGGAGACAACGAGATCACTGGAGTCGGCAATGCGCTCGTCGATTTCCTTGATTGTCTCTTCATCGGCCCCTTTGATTTGCTTGTCTACTTTTTCAAGGAACGTCTTGCAGTCAGCAATGATTGCTTGCCTGAGAAGGCGTCGTAGCGCTTCCTTCTCAGGGCAATCCCGAAAGCCCTCTCGGTTAGTCTGGTCCTGAAGTGCCCAATTTTTAGCAGAAGATACGCGAAGGTAACCAACAATTTGGGCCCGATTTAGCTTGTACGCTGAACTGGCAAGAGCTTTGCGATCTAAGTCCAGCCAGTCGTCCCCAGCGGAACCATAGGGGTAGACGCGGAATCCGTCTCTATAAACAAGCAGACCACCACTCCAGTTTCGAACAAATTTCTCCAGGGTGTCTCGCCACAGCTCACGCTCCTCGCGTATCAGGCGGCCACGGTTGAACCAATAGAACTTGGCCTCGAAATCCCCCAGGGTCGCTAAAGCAGCGACGACTTCATCCGATCTAGCTAACTTCTCCCCAGCATTTCTTCGGCGTCTGCCGCCAGGAAGATGACTCACACGATCTGCGAGGTGCGCCCCTTCATGGAGAAGAACTTCAGTTTTCCCAAATCTTGTGTACTTGGTGGTGACTTGCAGGCGAGCTTGATGCGCATTGTCATCCCCCTCAGCATCATGAGCAAGGATGTTCCCGGCTCTGAACGAGATTGTGCATTCCGCATCTGCTTTCTCAAGATTCTTGGTGTGGAAGGCAGTGATCAGACTCTGCTCCTTCCCTTGGTAGAACAGCTTAATAAACTGATTCGCATAGCCCGATAAGAATGGATCGGCGAGCTTTCCAAGATCCGAGTCTGCAAGATCCCTGAGTTTAGATATGGTCCAGTCGGACTGAATGTCTTGAATAATAAGTGTAGTTCCGGGTTTGGGCAGCTGACGGAACTTCAATGCCTTCGGTTCAAAATTCAATGCCGAGGCATCCAGTTCTGGATCGTCGAATACAGGGCGCCAGTCGAGAATCAGCTGAAAATCTTGCGACGATTCCTTCTTCGTGGTTAACACTGTGACGTAGTGCCCCAAACGCATCGCGGCAAGTCGCCCAATGCCCTTTTCACCTAGCGGAACGTTACCTCCAGACTTCGTGCCAAGAATTGCAATCTTTTGCTTCAGACGACTTGGGGTGCCAATCGTCAAGTAGTTGGCCTGAAGGTCGCTCTTGTTCATTCCGTGACCCCAGTCGACAACGCGAATGGAGTTGGCTTCGAAGCAGGCCTTATGCAGTCGCTCAAATGCGTTTTGTGCGGACATCGGCTTACCGACGTTGGCGAGAAAATCCTTCTTCATCTCAGCAGGAGCGAGTTCTTCCAATTGATCAGCAAGGTCTGCCAGGAAGTCACTTTGATTCCACTCTCTTGCGTCCTCTCCACAATAGGCCTTGAAGAGTGCACGGTAGGCAGATGGCTGTAGAACGACGTTGATGTGGATCTCTACGCTCTTTGTTCCTGCGTCGATCCCATTTTTTATCAACTCATAGAGTGCCACAGGGTCGGAACTAATTAGTTCCGCACCGAGTTCGAGCAACACCCGAGCCTTAAACGCGACGGTCATATCTGAGTCACCTCAAAGCTGACACACCAAGCAGCCCTGTTCGTCATCATCCTCTGGCTCCTCAATTTGCACGTCTTGTGCAAAGACTTCGGCCAGCGTCGCGTTTTCCTTGCGGGCAGCCTTGCGTTCTATGCGAATGACATGCTCCCGCTTAATTTGGTCCATCCGCGCCGGTCGCTCCATTTCCGCAAGGCTCTCCCCCTGGCTCCAGGTGAAAAAGTTGCCTGTCTTTTCGTAGGGACGCTCATACTCCTTTGCTTTCTCGTAGAGATCCGGATAGGTCTCCTTCAACCGGACCCATTCGATCTTCTGTTGATAAAAACAAAAGTAGCAGCCGGAGCGGGTTCGGCCCCATTTCGTGTATGGGGGCATGCCGACGCCGGAGTTTCGGAGAATCTCCTCGATGTCGCGCAAAATCAGGCCATCTTCTTTGAAGGGATAGACAGCTTTGATGTTCGGCTTGTGGCTGATGTAGCCGCTGCGCTCTTCATCCGCACGCAGGCCAACGTAGTTGATCACTTCGTCATCACCGCAGTGTTGTTCGAACGGTTTAAGCTTGAGCGCACGCGTGCACCAACGGCGGTGGTTTGAGGGAATCATCCCCCCATACATCTCATACCAATGGTCAAAGCCCACGTCGGCGTTCAGGTGCTGCACTTCCTTTCCGAGATAGCTGGAGATCCGCTCCAGGTACTCGTACGTCTCCGGCAGTTCTTTGCGGGTATCGCTGAAGATGTACTCCATCTCCGGTACACGGTCCCGCATATAGATCGCCAACGCCGCACTGTCTTTGCCACCCGATAGGCTCAAGATGTGTCTAACCCGCTTTTCTTCGGCCATGATCCTTCTCCTGTTCCTCGTTGGGAGCGGTTGTTTCCTGTAAATCTAGCAGTGCCTGCGCCAGCGCCGAGGCGGCCAACTGAATGTCGCCTCCAGCTTCTTTCTTGACCAGCGCGGCAACCTCACGCGCGACCTGCGCGGATTGCTCCGTCGCGGCAAAGAACAACGATGACTCCTGCCCGCCTGGCATCGTCAAGGTTATTCCTACGAAGCGTTCAGCAGCGCGCGGCACCTTGCCACGTTGCATGACCACGCGTAGCCACCGCTTGTACGTGGCGCAAAGCTCACTCAACTCCTGATTGAAGCGTCCTATCGTGTCATCAGTCCACCCATCCAGAGGGCGTTGCACAATAAGACTGCCAATGGAATCTAACCATTTTTCGTCGGTCAATGAAAGATCCGTACACCGAAGAATGAAACTCTTCAGACGTGCGTCACCCAAGTCAGTTGCCGTAGTCGCGCACTCTGCTTGTAACTGGTTGCGGACATGACTCAATGGACCTGCGATTTCGAAGGCATTTCCGACTTCTGTCACGACTTGTTCTTGCAGTTGGCGATACGCCATGCCCAACTCGGACAGTATGCGAATCAGCCAATCGGCAAACGACTCTTTAGTCTTGGCTTCGAGATGAAGCTTGGGCAGGCTGGCAGTAAGTAGTTCAATCGGATCCTGTGCTTTGCTTAGGACGGATCGAACGAGTGCCGCATCTTTCGAAACACGGCCCGTTTGGAGGGCAAATTCGGACAGCCGCCCACGCCAGCGATACAGGCTACGCGCCAACTCAAGGAACGTAAGCTCTCCACCAACAGTGGCCCCAACCGCTGCGATCGCTGCACGATAGTTCCGAAGCAACTTCGTGCTTCGTTCGTCCACGTCCAGTTCGCGCAGCTCAAAGACAGACGGATTCTTAAACATCCGCTGCAGCAATTCATTGGTTATTTCCAGTGCCAGCGTCCCACGCTCGAACAACGCACAACGGCTGCGGCGGATCAACAGATACATCACGACCCAAATGCCTGCGGGGCCTGATCGGATGCCAAACCCAGGCTTGGCTAGATCATCCAACAAGGATTGAAATGTCCGCCCAGTGTCTGATCGCAGCAATTCCGAAATATGCTCCCAGACATGGGTGATATCGATAGGCGCTTCCGCAGTAGGCTCTGTGAGTCGCCAATTGCCATTTTCTTCTTTCCAGAGTCCTGTCTGTCGCAAGAGGGTGTAGTGGATAAGACGCTCTGGAGGGTACTCGGAAGCCCCGCTGATCGGACGCGTTGTATCACCGCCAAGGATGACCTCGAACATCCGTTGCCGCGCAAGAACGATAGCGGACGGTGGCCGATCCTTGTTGATCAATTCATTGACCAATCGAGGGGACGCGTCATAGACCTTGCCAAAGATCCAGGAGGCTAACTGGCTTAGGTTCATCAGCTCGCTATGGGGAATCAGTTTGCCCTGATACCAATACTCGGGGCCGGGACGGTCTGGAAGCGGCATGAGTTGCGATAACACCAATCGCTCAATCGTCTCACGCGCGCCCTGTAACCGGTTCGAGACATACTGGCTCGTCCAGGGGTCCAGCCGTTTATGATCAACCTCACGCTGCACCACCTGCCAGATGGCATATTCTGCGAGCGCCGCTCTGCCTTCCGGGTCCAATGCAAGAACGGCGGAAACGGTCAGAGCGTCGGTATCTTGTTTGATCCGATCGAGCGCCTGACTCTCTGCGTCAGCTCCCTTAACGGTGAGGACCAGATTCAACCACGCATCCGGCGCCAGCTGATCGTCGCGAAGCTTTGGGCGCTTGGGCCATGAAGTGTGTGAGCCAGCGACGACTGCCATCGTGCGAATCGTCCCAGTCTCGTCATAGTGCTTATTGGCGACGATTAGACGCTGAGAGAGCGCACTCGATAGGCCACTGATTGCAAGGGTATCCTCACCAGACCGTGCGGCTTTCTCGTAGACCGCGTCGATATTCACGGCATCGGAAACAGCAAATGCATACGTTCCCGCGCCACGGCGCAGCAATATGCCTTGACTCACAAGGTCGTCGCATTGGGTAGCTACAGGGCCGGCAGCACGTTTGCCTAACGCGAATGCGATGAGCTTCGCGTTGATGGGTAGCGTGGTATCCATGGAAACCAGCTCTAGCACCGCAATGGTCTTCAGGATGTCAATGTAGAACGGTTCGAAGGTCTGGCGGTCAAACGTTGCCAATGCAAACGCCCATCTACGCTCTGCGCTCAAATCCCGGAAACGGAGGCTGTAGCCGTGCGCTAGATAGTCAAATACTTCAGGAAGGCCGAACCATGTACCCGTGTCAAAATCATGCCGCTGCGCGAAATCTCGCAATCCAAAGGGCTCATTGCCACGCAGGAAAGCATGGAATGAGCGTTCACTTTGGCCATACCGTTTCGAGATAATCGCCAGACACGTGATCGTCAGTGGATGTAATGGATAGAGTGTTTCTGGATGGCCGAAAAGGACACGATCAGTTTCGGACTTTGCGTACAACACCCCCAACTTGCGTGCGGTCGTATAAAGCGTATCTGCTGCTCTTGCCAGGTTGGCATCACTTTTTATCGCCGTATTCGCCTTGATCGCATGGGCTGCAAAGTGGGCATAACGCTCAATAGGCTCGTCGAAAGCGACCTCATCGAATCGAGAGGAGATTTTGTGCCATTCGTCGCTAAGCGAACGACCGACGCCAGCGGCGTAGCTTGCAAAGTGCTGGTGCAGCATGACAACTACCGCTAGTTTGTCGTCGCCTGCGGTGCAGGCACGCTCGGCGATTTGCTGCAAAGCGATTAGGTCTCCTTCTTCTGGGCGAAGTGCCGCATGCTCGATGAACTTTCCTACTTCGTCCACCAACAGTAGAACGCCGTCATACCCTTCAGCTTGGGCAACGGTAGCTACATCGGCAGCTAGTTCTCCCGCGACGGAGTTCAGCGCAAGGCCTTTGTATGTTCCTGTTTGCACGTTCAAGACGCGCCGCAGCGCAGCCGCTGCCTTGCTGCGCCACCCCGCAAGCGCATTGGCCGCTGCAGCAGCCAGCGCATTGCCCATAGATGTACGCGACCCGACAACGGCCAACGGATACCGCTTGCAACCCGCGAATAGCGGGGACAGTCGTGGGGCTGCCTCAGCTACCATGCGATACGTGACGGGAAACGCTTCAGGGCCGGATGCCAGTTGTGCCAACACGACGCCCAGCGCCGTCTTGCCACTTCCATACGGTCCCACGACTTTCCAGGCCCGTTGTGCAGATTTCTCTGCGAGTCCTTCTCCAATCTGCCGCAAGGCGGCCGCTGCGGCCGCAGTCACCATGTAGTTGCTCGTTGCAGCCGCGTCTCCAATATCGCGGTCAAGCGCTACAGATCGCGTATGGTTTCCGCCTAGTGTCAGTCCGTCGATGATCTTCTTAGGCATGAGCCACCTCTTCTAGCTGCAGTCGGTACTGCGGATCAATCTTATCGAGGTCAATAATGACGCTCTGCGTGTCGGCCGTATCGACAAAACGAATGGCGTTGGGGTTTAGCTCTACAAGTTTGTCCACGAAAGCTCTCAACTGCGCTTCATCGAGCCGGAAAATCACCCCGGGGGACCCAGGAGATTTGAGTAGTCGCTGAAATTCTACGGATTGCTCATCGCTGACGCCGGTCATGAAGTCAGCCAAGGCAATGCCGAATACCCGGCACGTCAATCCCACCGGAGCCCTCGCTTCGGTGTCGTATACCGTGCGACCATCCTCGCCTTTGATCGCTTTCACTAAACTCAGGTCCTGCAAGGGGCACCATGAGGTGTCATCAACTCCCCGTTCCTCTTGGTAGTAGGACTGGATAAAAATTCCTGCATGTTGTTCAAGTGTGCTTAGCGCAAGCGGACGTGCGGCACCTTCGCCGCGACGTGCCAACGCAGCTACGAGCTGCTTCTTGTCGAAGCGCATGAGATTGCCTTCGCTAAACACTTCCGCCCAGGCCGCGAGTCCGCCTTTGGATGCCAAGTACCAATGGATCAGCCAAAGTGACTCCAGCGACTCGAGGTGTGAATCCCATGGGGACTGCCCATCAAGCAGGAGCTTGCCGATTGGGCCCGGCGCATGACTGCGATCGGTTGCAGACTGCAAAACGCCGCTGGCCTCGCCCCAGAACTGAATTGACTTCACCATATTGCGGCCTATGCCAAGAACCTGTGTGGCACGCTCATCATCACGCAACAACGCAGCATCGTTCTTGACCGCACGATAAACTTTTGGCAACCAGCCATAGCGGCAGATGAATGACTCGTGACCGGAAAAACGGTCCGTCAGCTTGTCACCGCTCATGCTGTACCTCCATTTTTTTCATGTTTGCGCGCGTTGAGTTCATCCTTTGCAGGAGCACATGCCGTTGGCATGGGGATGATTCGGCCGGAGATAACCGGCCCGCTATATTCGATTTGCATCTTATTACAATTCCAGATTTCTTGGCTGACCAAGGGGCCTCCGCAGAGCGCGCGGGCTATGGCGTGTGGACATCACCGCTTGTGTCTCGATTTTCAGCAGTTCTCGCACAATCGATTGCATCCAGATCGGAAGAACGCTGAATCCCTCTAACAAGTCTTCCCGGATAGCTGGACCTTGCGCCGGGTCGGAAACGATCCGGGTCAGCTTTTCCATAATCCGAGCATGGTCTGATGTGATTGGATCTTTCAACCAATACAGCGCTTGCACTATGCGCATTGCCGGTCGGCCAGCCCAATATAGGCGGCTTGGCGCTGTTTGTTTGAACTCGATTTTTAGGTTATCTAGCTTGATCGACCTACGACGTGCATCCGTGTGAATCGTGACGTGAGCGGGTACGGCATCAGTCAGTCCTAGATCGTTGGCAGCAGTCATGCCATCGACCAGTAGTCGCAGTTGGTCGCGGCGGGCGATGGCTTCCACCACGGCGCGATAGTCGGGGGGATTCGGGCAACGTGTCAGCTTGTTCTGAATGGGTTTGTCGTATAGACCTCTGTCGATTCGGCGCAGTTCTCCTGCTGCGACTAGGCGCTGCAGCGCTTTATCCACGGCTCCACGTGTAGCGATACGCACGAAGTCCGCAGGTACCCATACACGGCCACGGCCGCCTCTATCTATAAGCTGGGTGAGTTGGGTCTTGAGATCAGACATGGTGTCCGATATTTGTAGGTTCTTTTCAGACAAAAATATCCGAAGAATGATAGCAAATTTCGGACACTCTGTACGAAAAATAGACTCGAATGCGCCGTTCCGTTGACGCGGGCCGGCGCATTTTTTGCGACGTCGGGAGATACCGCCGACTACTGCACGCTGCGCTTGCCAACCCCCTGGGCATTGTTTGCTGATGGAGAAGGGGCGGCCTTGTGTCGTGGTCATGGTGTCACGGCGTGCTCGTCCGTCAAGGGCGGCGCGCCAAGGCGCTGGCGGCCTCTGGCCGTCTTCGACCCTGTGACCACTTGCGCTGCGCCGTGCCTCGTCGGGTGCTGGGCAATTCCGCCCGATATCCGAACTGGAGGCTTTCATGACGCAATATTCCCTTTTCCTCGATGGCGAGATGAATCAAGCCGACGTGCTGCTGGTGCGCGAAGCCGATGGCTTGGTGCGCGCGGCGTGCCGGGCCGAGATCCTGCGCGTGGCGCGTGAACTGGTCACGGTGGACGAGCTGTGCGGCGAGGACTTGTCGGATCCTGGCAAGGCCAAGGACTTTCTGCGCCTGCGGCTGGCGGGCCTCGAACACGAGGTCTGCGGCGTGTTGCTGCTCGATACGCGGTTGCGCCTGATCACCTATCTGGAGCCGTTTCGCGGCACCTTGAGCCAAGCCTGCGTGTATCCGCGGGAGGTGCTCAAGCTGGCGATGCGACATAACGCGGCGGCAATCATCCTGGTCCACAACCATCCTTCGGGTGTGGCCGAAGCCAGCCGGGCGGACATGCACTTGACGAAGGCCGTCCAGCAGGCGCTGGGTTTCATCGACGTGCAGTTCTCGATCACTTCATTGTCGCCGGCGCCAAGGTGCTGTCGATGGCACAGACCGGGCAGTTGTAGTCATGTGCCGAAGGCGGGCTTTGCCTGCCTTGCTCTTCTTTTTTTATGGTGGCGACCGGGCGTTTCAAGTTGGCAATCGTGCCGTTAGGGACGTCTGCGCGCGCCGGGTGGCGCTTGCCTGGCATGTCCGGGGCGCACCGTCAAGGGTCGCGTTCGGCCCCCGTGTCCTTGCTTCGCTGCGGGCCGCGCCAGGGCCGCCCGCATTTCCCCCTTGACGATGCGCTCCCTGGACATGCCGCGTGGTGGCCATGGGCACGAAGGGCCACCCCGGCCCTCCGTGCCCATGTGGGAATTGACCCCCTGGGCTTCTCTCACGCAAGGAGCGCATCATGAACACCACCACAG
>Ga0114984_1000575_pt1 | contig 14013 bp, 11 predicted proteins | sample Shrwel1BS1Day1_FD_96987 | JGI IMG/M metagenome (GOLD analysis project Ga0114984, IMG submission 96987) | Subsurface microbial communities from deep shales in Ohio, USA - Utica-3 well 1 S-1-Day1 | ecosystem: Environmental > Aquatic > Deep subsurface > Shale gas/oil reservoir > Produced water/Flow... | reverse complement strand
GCGCGACCAATAAAGAAAACCGCAAGCTGTACCAGGAAAACAGTGCGCTGGAAGACTTCAGTGAAACCGCATTGGCGCTGGCAGAGGGCACCGATCCGGCCTCGCTGGTCGCGGCCATGGCCGGCCTGAACCCGGTAGTCATCGTCGACGAGAGCCATAACGTCACCAGCGGCCTCTCTCAGGAGATGCTCTGTAACCTCAACCCCGCTTTTGTGTTTGAGCTGACGGCCACGCCGCGCGACGGCGCCAATATCATCAGCTTCGCCGACGCGATGGCGCTGCGTGATCAGCACATGGTCAAGCTCCCGGTCATCGTGCAAAACCTGCCGGATCAGGAGGCAGTGCTTAGCCGCGCCATCGATTTGCGCGCTCGCCTGGAGGCCGAGGCAAGCGCCGAGCAAGCAGACGGTGGCTGCCGGATCAGGCCTATCGTGCTGGTGCAGGCCGAAAGCAAGAGCAAGGATGCCGCCCTGACCTTCGAGAAGGCCAAGGCCGAACTGCTCAATCGCGGTGTGCCAGAAGCGTGGATCAAGATCAAAACGGCCAATCTGGACGAACTGAAAGGTATCGACCTGAGCGCGGCGGATTGCCCGGTACGCTTCATCATTACCATCAATGCGCTTAAGGAAGGCTGGGACTGCCCGTTCGCCTACATCCTGGCCACCCTGGCTGATCGCTCGTCTGCCGTGGATGTGGAGCAGGTTCTTGGCCGCATCCTGCGCCAGCCTTATGTGCGCCCGCATGGCCGTGAGCAGTTGAACATGAGTTATGTGCTGACCTCTTCGGCACAGTTTGGCCAGACGCTGGAAAAGATCGTTGCTGGCCTTAACCGGGCCGGATTCAGCCGTCGGGACTTCCGGGCTCGCGATGAGTCTCAGGCGCCGGTAGCCGTGGCGCCTAGTACAGGAAAAACACCACCATCAAGCACATCTGGATCGCTCTTTGACTCACCAAACACGGCGCCAGCGCAACCGCCTGTTAGCAGCTCAGCCAACGCAACGGTTGAAGATATTCTGGCGTTTGCCCTGCAGGCCAACGCCGAGCTTGAGCAGGCCAGCCAGGCCTTGAACGGCCACTACCAGGCACAGGAAGTAAGGAACGCCATGGATGTTTACCCGATTCGCCAAGCCTTTGCCGAGCAGGTAGCAACCTTGCGTTTACCGCAGTTCTTTCAGGTAACGCCAGGTTCCTCCCTGTTCGAGCAGGGGCATGTCTTTCTCGAACGTGATGCCTTGCTGTCGGGCTTTCAGATTGCAGATTGCGACGTCAATGACTTTGCCGTGGCGCCGGCCAGCGGCGATCTGATCAAGCTGGATTTGCTCAAGGTCGGGGAGTCGGCAGGGGATTACGAGCCTACGCGGGTAAGACTCAAAGATCAGGAAATTCGCCGCTGGCGCGACTATCTGTCGAACCTTGATGCGGATGCCAAACGCCGGCAATTGAGCGGGCTGGTCAACAACTGGATCGGCAAGATGCCGCCATTGGCTGACAGTGATTTGCTGGCCTACATCAACAAGATCCTGGCGCGGCTGAGCCCCGGGGACCTGGAGTTGGTCGTAGAGCAACAGCACGCTTATGTCGATGCCATTCGCAAACGTGTACGCAAGGAAATTCAGCAATTCGCGCGCAAACGTTTCAAGGAATGGCTTGGCCTGGGCAAGATCGAGCTGCGCGAAAGCCATGTGCTGCCGAGCGAGATCGCACCTCGGCACACCTCTGCCATCGCTACGGAAAACAGCCTGTACCTACGTGAAGAACGGGGTAATGGCCTGGAAGAGGATATGGCCGACTTCCTGATGGACTGCGAAAACGTGCGCTGGTGGCATCGTAACCTTGCCAACAAAGGTTTCGTGCTCAACGGGGCGCTCAATCATTACCCCGACTTTATCGTGTGCCTGCAGTCAGGGGTGATCGTGCTGCTGGAAACCAAAGGCAGCGATAGAGACAACTCCGATAGCGCCGCAAAGATCGAACTGGGAAGCCTCTGGGAAGCACAAGCCGGGCGAAAATACCGGTACCGAATGGTGTTCGAGACAGATCCATTGGATGGCGCGATTACCTGGGCGCAGGCCTGTGATTTGGTAAAAACACTTTGAGTTACAACGGGCGCCCTACGAGCAAACGAAAATCCCGTGCCGCCTGCGGTAACCGCTCTTGCCATAAGCTTGAGGTCGCGCCATGCTTGTCCCGAGTCCTGGGACTAGGGACAAGCAGGATAAGCCGAACATGAAAAGTCAAGATATCGGGCTGCTACTCAAGCTGCGTGCCATGGAGATTAGTCAGAAGCGCGCCGGAACGCTTGAGCAGGAAGCAGACGAATCGCTCACCAGCGATCAGGCACTTTACGACTTCACGGCACGCGGTCTGGAGGTCGAAACAGGTATCAGCAAGACCCAGCTCAATCTGGCTTTGAACCGCTGCCTGGATGTCGGCCTGGCCTATCGCGATCGGCAAACGGGTATGCCACGCGCCAATGCTCAGGCCTTGTTCGACTTCATCGTACATGGCGTGCGTTATGTGTTTCCCGCGCGCAAAGGCGAACTGACTCGAGGCACAGCTACGGCTTTTTCCGCACCGATGTTGCGTAGCCGCTTGCTCAATGCCGGCGAACTGGAGCTTGTCTGGCCGGATGCTTATGGCAAAACCATGGGCCAGGCGGTCGAGCCGTTGTTCAAGAGCTGCCCGCAAGCAGTTGAGCGTGATCCCTTGCTGTACGAGCTGCTGGCTCTGGTTGATGCCGTGCGGCTGGGGCAACCGCGCGAACGTAAGTTGGCGATCGAGCTATTGCACGAGCGCCTGGTGGCAGGCTGATGACGGACATTCAGCATCAGTTATTGCAGATGATTGCTCGAGTGGCGCAAGCCCTGGGGCCGGAGCTGGGCGAGCGCATGGCGTTCGTCGGCGGGGCCACTACAGGCCTGCTGTTAACCGATCCCTTTACCCGCGAGCAAGTACGCAGCACTGATGATGTCGATCTGATCGTGCATGTACTGGGCACAGTGGGCTTCGCCGCACTACAGGAGCAACTGCAGGCCCGGGGCTTTCGCATCGTGCCACCTGCCGCCGATGAAACACTGCCGATTTGCGCCATGAAGCTCGATGGCATGCGCGTGGATTTCATGCCAGATGATGAAGCCGTGTTGGGTTTTACCAACCGTTGGTATCGCGACGCCTTGGCTACAGCTCTGCCGCATACCTTACCGGATGGGCAGCGTATTCGACTGGTAACGCCCGCTTACTTCCTGGCGACCAAGCTAGACGCCTGGAAAGGGCGCGGGCAAAACGATGCATTGGGCAGCCGTGATATCGAAGATGTGCTGGCCTTGGTCGACGGCCGCGAAGAGCTGATCGCCGAGATCAAGGCAGCGCCTAATGAACTATGGGATGCCGTCGCCGACGAGCTCGGTCGCCTGCTGAGTGATGGCTATTTTCAGATGGCGGTACAGAGCCAGACCCAAGGCGATAGAGCGCGCGAAAGCCGCCTGTATATCCGTCTGGAGCAACTGGCCAAAATGAGGCCAAGCTGATGCAGTTGCTGTGGCGCAGTTGCCAAGGTAGCGAGCGCACGAGCAACAACGATGCTGTGGCAATCGCTCGCCAGGGCGAATGGCTGCTATGCCATCTGGTCGACGCGGCTGCCAGGAGTGATCAAAGCAAGATATTCGCCGGCCATTGGGCCAGCCACATCATCGGTTCTCTGCTACAGCACCCCGTCAATGCAGATCAGCAAGCGGTGCTCAGCATTTTTGCTCAGGAGCAGCGTGTCTTACGCCAGCATTTTCTAGGGGAGATTGCCAGCTACTGTCTGCTGCGTTTGAACATGCGAACAAGAGTGGCGCAGGTTTTTCATCTCGGTGATTGTCGTGTGGGATTACACCAAGCCGAAGCCATCGAATGGCAAACGACACCTCATACCCTCGACCAACAGGTACAAGAAGGGTCTAGGCATGTCCTGACCCGATCACTCAATGCTCGCCGCTTTGTCGCCCCCGACATTGTCGAGTTTGAAGTGCCTGCAAGCCGTGCCCTGTTGATGGCGACCGATGGCTACTGGGCCGAGAGCTTGAAAGAAGGCCAAACATTTACGCAAACCAGGGACGACGCCAGTTGCCTGACCCTGACGACGGGGGAGTGGGCATTTACCTGCCAGTCTGATGAAGACAACGCTTTCGTAATCACCAAGTAGCGTGAATGTTCAGCGTGACCAGCGTAATTTGAAATCGCTAAATAAGGGCCGCAAGTCAATGCCTGCCAGTGAGGCGCAGCTCAGCCCCCACCTCTCCCGTTTCCAGCTTGCGCCAGAGCAAACGCACTGCTGCCTTGCGTACCAGGGCGCAGCGGTACAGGCGGATTTCCAGCGGGATCTGCCACTGCTCTGCGCCACAGATGGCCAGTTCGCCGCGGGCCAGTTCGGCGGTGACCGACAGGCGTGGCACCCAGGCCACGCCCATGCCTTGTAGAGCCATACTCTTGAGGCTGTCGGCCATGGCGGTTTCGTACACGGTGGTCGAGCGCAGGGCGCGCTGGCGTAGCAGCAGGTTGACCGAGCGGCCGAGAAAGGCGCCGGCGCTGTAGGCCAGCAAGGGTACGCTTTGCCCGCCGTCGAGGTCGTAGAGCGGCGCACCGGACTCGTTGACCGCGCATACCGGCAACATCGAGGTGGCGCCCAGGTGCAGCGAGGGGAAGATTGCCGGATCCATCTGCAACGCGGCATCCGGGTCGTAGTAGGCGAGGATCAGGTCACAGGCGCCTTCGCGTAGCGAGTGCACCGCCTCGCCGACGTTGGTCGCCACCAGGCGGGTGGTCAGTGGCAGGCCTTCGCGGCGCAGGCGGGCGATCCATTCCGGGAAGAAGCCGAGGGTCAGCGAGTGCGCGGCGGCGATCGACAGCACTTCGCCCTGCTGGCCTTCCAGGTTGTGCAGATGGCGCACCACTTCGCCGAGCTGCTCGACCAGGCTGCGCGCGGTTACCAGAAACAGCCGGCCGGCTTCGGTGAGTTCGATGGGGGTGCAGGAACGATCCACCAGGGTCAGGCCGAGCGTCGCCTCCAGGCTGCGGATGCGTCGGCTGAACGCCGGCTGGGTGACGAAGCGCTTTTCCGCGGCCTGGGAGAAGCTGCGGGTGCCGGCCAGGGTGACGAAGTCTTCCAGCCATTTGGTTTCCAGGTTCATCGAATCTCCGTAGCCCGGATGCAATCCGGGGTTGGCCCGTCACGTTGCCCCCGGATTGCATCCGGGCTACGCACTATGGGCAGGGTGCGAATCGTGGGAGGCGCTTCAGCGGCGGAGCGCTCGCCGCTGAAACCCCTCCCACGGAGGTCATGTACGCCGCAGCGGCGATCGACGTCACATCCACATTATGCCGATTGTGCATAGGGCAGCAAGCAACGGCATTGGTAGCGAGGCGGCCAGGGCCCCTATTCTATGGGCATCGCGGCACTCGCCGTATTTCCCAAGAGCCATCTCTATCATGTCCTCTGCTGCATCTGTTCGCGTCGAAAAAGACCTGCTCGGCACCCTCGAAGTCCCCGCCGATGCCTACTACGGCATCCAGACCCTGCGCGCCGTGCAGAACTTCCGCCTGTCCGGCGTGCCGCTGTCGCATTACCCGAAACTGGTGATCGGCCTGGCCATGGTCAAGCAGGCCTCGGCTGACGCCAACCGCGAGCTGGGCCACCTGTCCGCGGCCAAGCACACGGCGATCAGCACCGCCTGCGCACGCATCATCCAGGGCGAGTTCCACGAGCAGTTCGTGGTCGACATGATCCAGGGCGGCGCCGGCACCTCGACCAACATGAATGCCAACGAGGTGATCGCCAACATCGCCCTCGAGGCCATGGGGCATGAGAAAGGCCAGTACCAGCACCTGCACCCGAACAACGACGTGAACATGGCGCAGTCGACCAACGACGCCTACCCGACCGCCATCCGTCTCGGCCTGCTGCTCGGCCACGACAGCCTGCTCAGCGCGCTGGACAAGCTGATCCAGTCCTTCGCCGCCAAGGGCCTGGAGTTCGGCCACGTGCTGAAGATGGGCCGCACCCAGCTGCAGGACGCCGTGCCGATGACCCTCGGCCAGGAATTCCGCGCCTTCGCCACCACCCTGGGCGAAGACCTGCAGCATCTGAAACTGCTGGCGCCGACCCTGCTCACTGAAGTCAACCTGGGCGGTACTGCCATCGGCACCGGTATCAACGCCGACCCGAAATACCAGGCCCTGGCGGTCAAGCGCCTGGCCATCATCAGCGGCCACCCGCTGACCCCGGCTGCCGACCTGATCGAAGCCACCAGCGACATGGGCGCCTTCGTGCTGTTCTCCGGCATGCTCAAGCGCACCGCGGTCAAACTGTCGAAGATCTGCAACGACCTGCGCCTGCTGTCCAGCGGCCCGCGTACCGGCATCAACGAGATCAACCTGCCGGCGCGTCAGCCGGGCAGCTCGATCATGCCGGGCAAGGTCAATCCGGTGATCCCCGAGGCGGTCAACCAGGTGGCCTTCGAAGTGATCGGCAACGACCTGGCGCTGACCATGGCGGCCGAGGGCGGCCAGCTGCAGCTGAACGTGATGGAGCCCCTGATCGCCTACAAGATCTTCGACTCGATCCGCCTGCTGACCCGCGCCATGGACATGCTGCGCGAGCTGTGCATCGACGGCATCACCGCCAACGAGACGCGCTGCCGCGAACTGATGGAGAACTCCATCGGTCTGATCACCGCGCTCAACCCCTACATCGGCTACGAGAACGCCACCCGCATCGCCAAGGTCGCCCTGGAAAGCGGGCGCGGCGTACTGGAGCTGGTACGCGAGGAGCAGCTGCTGGACGAGGCCACCCTGGCCGACATCCTGCGCCCCGAGAACATGATCGCCCCGCGCCTGGTACCGCTGCAGGGCTGATTCATCGAATGACACACGCCGCCCCCTTGGGCGGCGTGTTCATTTCCGCCCTCGAGCCTGTTCATGGGGCGGCACCGCTCAAGGCCGCGCAGACGGCCCCACAAAAACGACAATCCGGGTGTACAACATATGAGTCAGAGCAATACCGCTTCCCTTTCCCTCCTTGCGCGCGTGCCGCTATGGCAGCAGATTCTCGTCGGCCTGGTGCTCGGCGTGGTGGTCGGCATGCTGTCCAAGAGCCTCGCCCTGGCGCTGGCGCCGGTCGGCGCGCTGTTCCTAAACGCGATCAAGATGCTGATCGTGCCGCTGGTGTTCGTCTCGCTGGTGGCGGGCATCACCGCCATGAGCGACAGCGCCAAGCTCGGCCGCATCAGCGTCAAGACCATCGCCATCTACCTGATCAGCACCGCCTTCGCGGTGAGCATCGGCCTGGCATTCGGCACCCTGTTCAGCCCGGGTGAGGGCATGAACATGGTCGCCAGCGGCAGCGAAGAGGCCAAGCAGGCGCCCTCGCTGGTGCAGATCCTGGTGGGCCTGGTGCCGACCAACCCGGTGACCGCCTTCGCCGAAGGCAACATCCTGCAGATCATCGTTTTTGCCATCGCCCTGGGCGTGAGCATGAATCTGATCGGCGACAAGGCCGCGCCGGTGGTCAAGCTGTTCGACAGCCTGGCCGAGGTGTTCTACAAGCTCACCGACCTGGTGATGCGCTTGGCCCCCATCGGCGTGTTCGCGCTGATCGCTGGCGTGGTCGCTTCCCACGGCATCGAAGTGCTGTTGCCGCTGGCCGGCGTGATCGGGGTGATCTACCTGGCCAGCATCGCTCATATGCTGCTGATCTATGGTGGCCTGATCGGCGGTCTGGCGCGCCTCAGCCCGCTGCGTTTCTTCCGCGGCATCGCCCCGGCGCTGGCAGTGGCCTTCAGTACCTCGAGCAGCTCCGGCACCCTGCCGGTATCCATCGAGTGCGCGCGCAAGAACCTCGGCGTTTCTCAGGGCGTGGCCGGCTTCGTGCTGCCGGTGGGCGCCACCATCAACATGGACGGCACCGCCATCTATCAGGGCGTGCTGGCGCTGTTCGTCGCCCAGGCCTTCGGCATCGACCTCAATGCCGGCCAGTACCTGATGATCATCCTCACCGCCACCCTGGCTTCGGTCGGCACCGCCGGCGTACCCGGCGCCGGCCTGATCATGCTCGGCCTGGTGCTGACCTCGGTCGGCCTGCCGCTGGAAGGCGTGGCGCTGATCGCCGGTATCGACCGCATCCTCGACATGGCGCGCACCACGGTGAACGTCGCCGGCGACCTGATGACCACTACCCTGGTGGGCAGCAGCGAGAAGGAGCTGGATCGCGAGATCTACAACAGCGACAACGCTGCCTGAGCAACCGCTTTCATAGGAGGCCTTCACCAGCCTCAACCTTCAGGGATGGCCTCGGCCATCCCTTTTTTTGTGGCCGCCGTAGGGTGCGCCGCGCGCACCGCCGGTTGGCCTGCTTTACAGCTTCCAAGCCCGGCGTAGCGTCTGCACCGCCTCGACGATCTGCGCCTCGGGCACTGCCGCAAAACCCAGCACCAGCCCGGCGCGGGCGTCCTCGGCCGTTTCGTTGTCGGGTAGCCAGTAATCGCTCAAGGGGTTCATCTCGATACCGGCTGCGCGGGCAGCGCCGATCAGCTCACGCTCACGGGCCAGGCTCTCGACCCTGATACTCAGGTGCAGACCGGCCTCAACCGTCGGCAGCGGCGAGCATCCGGGAATCGCCTGCGGCCAGGCCTTGATCAGGGCGTCGCGGCGGCTGCGCGCAGCCTGGCGCATGCGCCGTACATGGCGCTGGAAGTGCCCGGCGGCGATGAACTCGGCCATCACCGCCTGGGTGCCGACCTCCGAGTGGCGTATCTCCAGCGCCTGGCGCCTCGCGAAACTCTCGGCCAGCGCCGGCGGCAGCACCAGATACCCCAGGCGCAGCGCCGGGAAGGCGAGCTTGCCGAAGGTGCCGATGTAGATCACCCGTTGCTGCTCATCCAGCGCTGCCAGTGGCGCGAGTGGCGTACCGCTGTAGCGGTACTCGCCATCGTAATCGTCCTCGATGATCCAGCCGTTCACGCGCTTGGCCCACTCCAGCAAGGCCAGGCGCCTGGGCAGCGACAGGGTGACGCCGGTGGGGTACTGATGCGCGGGCGTGACATAGGCCAGCCGGCAATCGTTCAGACGCTGCAGGGCGTCGACGTCCAGGCCATCGCCGTCTACCGTCACGCCGCACAGCTGCGCGCCGGCCACCGCGAAGGCATGGCCGGCCGCGCGGTAGCCGGGGTTTTCGATGGCCACGCGCTCGCCCGGTTGAGTCAGCAACTGCGCACAGAGGCTGATGGCCTGCTGCGAGCCGCAGGTGATCAGTACCTGCGGCGCCTCGAAGGTCAGGCCGCGGCTGTTGCGCAGGTAGGCGGCGATCAATTCGCGCAGCTGCAGGTCACCGGCAGGGTCGCCATAGCCCAGCCGTGCCAGCGAGGGTTTGCGCCAGAAGCGCGCCTGCAGACGTGACCAGGTCGCGAAGGGGAACTGGTCGAAAGCCGGCACGCCGATACGAAAGGCGCGCGGTGCGCCCGCGGCGGGCATCGCCAGGTGATGGTGCAACAGTTGCATTGCCGGGCTGGCCGCTGCCGGGGCGACGGCTGCCACCGGGGCACGCCGGTGGCGCGGCAGCTCGGCGACGTAGGTGCCATCGCCGACCCGCCCGTTCACGTAGCCCTCGGCATACAGTTGGTCCAGCGCGCGGGTCACGGTATTGCGCGAGATGCCGAGCAGCGCGGCCAGCTCGCGGCTGGCCGGCAGGCGCGTGCCTCCGGCCAGGCGACCGTCGAGGATGCGCTCGCGCAAGGCCTGGTAGAGCTGGCGCGCCAGCCCCTGGCCGGGCTGCAGATGAATGCCGGAAAGGTCAAAGGGCAAGGCGGGCGAGCGTCTCATGATGGATAAATTGGCTCTATCGAAGTTGTCGAAAATGGATCTTACGTCAGGCCAATATCCTGCCTAGCATGGCTCCATCACACCAGGAGATGCCGCCATGTATTGCCCCGCCGCCTTTCGCCAGGACGATCTGCCCAGCCTGCACGCGCAGATCCAGGCCAGCGGCCTGGCCATCGTGACCAGCAGCGGTGCGCAGGGCCTGCAGGCCAGCCATCTGCCGTTGCTGCTCGAGCCTGGCGAAGGCGAGTTCGGCACCCTGTACGGCCACTTCGCCCGCGCCAATGGGCACTGGCGCGACCTGGCCGCCGGCGCCGAGGCGCTGGTGGTGTTCAGCGGTGCGGACGCCTACGTGCATCCCGGCTGGTATGCGGCCAAGGCCGAGCACGGCAAGGTGGTGCCGACCTGGAATTACATCGCCGTGCATGCCTGGGGCCAGGCCGAGGTGTTCGACGAACCCGAGCGCCTGCTTGAGCTGGTCAGCCGCCTCAGCGAGCACCACGAACAGGGGCGCCCGCAGCCCTGGGCAGTCAGCGATGCGCCGCGCGACTACATCGACAGCATGCTGCGCGCCATCGTCGGCTTCGCCCTGCCGATTCGTCGGCTCGAAGGCAAATGGAAGCTCAGCCAGAACCGTTCGAGCAACGACCAGGCCGGTGTCCGTGCAGGACTTGCCACGTCCGCCAGCCCGCGCGACCAGGAACTGGCGGCGCATATGAATCCCACCGACTGATCACCAAAGGAAGGCCCTCATGCTCGACATCCGCCCCGTCACCCCTGCCGAACACGCCGTCTGGCTGCCGCTCTGGCAGGCTTACCAGCGCTTCTACCAGGCCGAAATTCCAGCCGAGACCAGCGCCCTCACCTGGCAGCGCTTTCTCGACCCGGCCGAGCCGCTACACGCCGCCCTGGCCTGGCAGGACGGCGAGGCGGTCGGCCTGGTGCACTTCATCTACCACCGCAGCTGCTGGACGAGTGGTGACTACTGCTACCTGCAGGATCTGTTCGTCGCCGAGCACATTCGCGGCGGCGGCATCGGTCGCGCGCTGATCGAGCACGTTTACGCCCAAGCACGCGCCGCTGGCGCCAGCCGCGTACATTGGCTGACCCAGGAAACCAACTACCAGGGGCGTATGCTCTACGACCGCATCGGCGACCGCTCCGGGTTCATCCAGTACAGGAAGCTGTTCTGAGGCCGGCCTCACTCCATCTCGAACAACCCACCCCGCAGCTGCGCGCCGCCCAGGCGCTGACGGATGTCGTCGTCGATGCGTGGGTCGTCGGGGGCGTAGAGCATCAGTTGGCGATAGGCGTTGACCCGGTTGATTTCGTTGCCCAGGTACTGCCAGACCACCCGGGTGCAGGCCGGTGTGCGGCGGTCGCCGCTGGAGACGCCGGTCTTGATGCCATTGAGGCGAATGATGCGGCTCTTGAAGCTGGGAATCAGGATGGTCTGGCTCATCTCGTTGCCGGTGAGCGATTCGTAATCCACCAGGAACAGGCGGTCCTGCAGGAAGAACGCCGTGCCCAGGTAGCGACAGCGCACCCAGTCCTCGCTACCGCCGCGCGTGGGTTCCTGCCGCTCCTGGCGTTCCTGACGCTCGAACAGATAGTTGCCGCGCTCCTCGCGCAGATGGATCAGCGATAGCAGCACATGCCCGGGCACCGACATGCAGTTGGAGTACTCGAAGTAGTAGCCGCAGTAGCGCTCCATCGGGCTGGCCTGGCGGCGCAGCGGGGCGAACAGTTCCAGCAGCGGGTCACTGCCGCTTTGCAGCTGCGCAGTGCCGCTGCGTGCCCCTATCAGCCGGCTGAACTGCTCGGCCGGCATGGCCAGTTCGAAGGGTTCGACACCGAAGAAATCGCAGATGCGCTTGAGGTTGTGTGGGGTCGGTCGGCTTTGCCCTGCCAGGTAGCGATTGAACTGCGCGCGGTTGATCGCCAGCTTGCGGCAGACCTCGGCAATCGAGCGGTAATGGCTGCAGAGCAGTTTGAGGTTGCTGCCGAGGGAATCGGACATATGGCCGCTCCAGCTGATGCGAATGACGCGATTCTAGCATCAACTCGCATCAGGTCGCCGCGACCTGCGAAATTGCCCGATGAGGCCTGTATCACGAACCATTCCGCAATCCGCCCGGCGGGGCGTATTCCCATTCAGAACAACAAGAGAAAAAGCCTCCATGCTCGATCTTCTCAATGACCTTATCTGGAGCAAGCTGCTGATCGTGATGCTGATCGGTCTCGGCCTGTACTTCACCATCGCCTCGCGCTTCGTCCAGTTCCGCTACTTCGGCAGCATGTTCCGTATCTTCAGCGAAGCCTTCCAGCGTCAGCCGGGCCAGCTCAGCTCGTTCCAGGCGCTGATGCTGTCGGTGGCCGGCCGCGTCGGCGCGGGTAACATCGCCGGTGTCTCGGTAGCGATCATGCTCGGTGGCCCGGGCGCCATCTTCTGGATGTGGGTCGTGGCCCTGGTCGGCATGGCCACCAGCTACTTCGAGTGCTCCCTGGCGCAGCTGTACAAGCGTCGCGAGGCCGACGGCGGCTATCGCGGCGGCCCGGCGTTCTACATCCAGCACGGTCTTGGTCAGCGCTGGCTGGGCATCCTCGTGTCGATCCTGTTGCTGGTGACCTTCGGCTTCGGCTTCAACGCGGTGCAGTCCTTCACCGTGGCCAGCTCGCTGCACGACACCTTCGGCATCCCGACCCTGGCCAGCGGCATCGCCCTGACCGTGGTGATCGGTCTGATCATCTTCGGCGGCATCAAGCGCATCGCCCAGTTCGCCGACGTGCTGGTGCCGGTGATGGCCTTCTCCTACATCGCCATGGCGGTGCTGGTGATCGGCCTGAACATCAGCGAGGTGCCGGCCACCTTCGCCCTGATCATCAAGAGCGCCTTCGGTCTCGAGCCGGCCTTCGCCGGTGGTATCGGCGCGGCCATCATCATGGGCGTCAAGCGCGGTCTGTTCTCCAACGAGGCCGGCCTGGGTAGTGCGCCGAACGTGGCCGCGGTCGCCGAGGTCAAGCACCCGGTCGCGCAGGGCATCGTGCAGTCGCTCAGCGTGTTCATCGACACCCTGATCCTGTGCAGCTGCACCGCGCTGATCATCCTGCTGTCGGGCGTCTATCAGCCGGGTATGGAGCAGGCCGGTGTGGTCCTGACCCAGAGCGCGGTCGCCGCCGTGGTCGGCGAGTGGGGCCGCGTATTCGTCAGCCTGGCGCTGCTGCTGTTCGTCTTCACCACGCTGATCTACAACTACTACCTGGGTGAAAACGCTCTGGGTTTCTTCAGCCAGAAGCGTGGCCCGGTGATGATCTACCGCGTGCTGGTGGTCGGCCTGGTGCTGTGGGGTTCGGTGCAGGATCTGGGCACCGTGTTCGCCTTCGCCGACGTGACCATGGGCCTGCTGGCCATCGCCAACCTGATCGCCCTGGCGCTGCTGTTCAAGGTGGGCGTGCGCCTGATGCGCGACTACGATAGCCAGATCAAGGCTGGCGTCGAGTCTCCGGTGTTCGACGCCAAGCAGTTCGCCGATCTGGACCTCGACCCCGCCGTATGGGGCAATCAGCCGAGCAACGCCGCCGACCCGGCGGAGATCGGTGATCGCGCCTACCAGCGTTGATCTGACTCGGATGGGAAGAAGGGGGCAAGGCCCCCTTTTTCTTGGCCTGCCAACTCTGGCAGCCATTCTGCAGGCAGTCGCGAGCGACGCTGCGCCTGCCCCGTGATTTGCGAGGAGAGCCCATGGCGACCCCAGAAAAACTCCTGGTGCTGTACACAGGCGGCACCATTGGCATGCAGATGAGTGCAGACGGCCTGGCGCCGGCCTCGGGCTTCGAGGCGCGCATGCGCGCCCAGCAAGCCGGCGAAAACGCCAGCGAGCTGCCGCACTGGCAGTTCCGCGAGCTGCTGCCGCTGATCGACAGCGCCAACATGAACCCCGGCCACTGGCTGGCGCTGCGTGACGAGATCGTCAGCGCTGTGGAAACCCACGGCCACGACGCCGTGCTGGTGCTGCATGGCACCGATACCCTGGCTTACAGCGCCGCGGCGCTGAGCTTCCTGCTGCTCGGCCTCGACGTGCCGGTGGTGCTGACCGGCGCCATGCAGCCAGCCGGCGTGGCCGGTGGCGATGCCTGGCCCAACCTGTTCGGCGCCATGCG
>Ga0114984_1000574_pt1 | contig 14021 bp, 20 predicted proteins | sample Shrwel1BS1Day1_FD_96987 | JGI IMG/M metagenome (GOLD analysis project Ga0114984, IMG submission 96987) | Subsurface microbial communities from deep shales in Ohio, USA - Utica-3 well 1 S-1-Day1 | ecosystem: Environmental > Aquatic > Deep subsurface > Shale gas/oil reservoir > Produced water/Flow... | reverse complement strand
TCTCGAACGTTATCGGCGCTGCCGCAACGCTGGGCGTCCTGATTCAGGGCGCGAAGTGGACTTCCTCGGCTGGTGCAGGCGAACTGGCTAAAATCTCTCTGGTAATCGGGGGCTGATCATGCAACGCAATAAAATCACCGTAGCACTGGACGCTGCCATTGATGCAATGGGCTACCCGAAGGGCCACGAAGTCGTGTTCTCTGACGGCCTGCCGACCATTGACGACGGCGTCGCGTTTTACATCTCGCAGCTGGCGAACCTTGAAGCCAAGGTTTACCAGTCCAAATACACCAACATCAACTTCGCAGAGCTGGTGCCGGTCAATACCGCCGTGCCTGAGTGGGCCGACAGCTGGGACTACATCAGCTTTGATGCGGTCACCCTTGGCAAGTTTATCGGCTCCAGTGCGGACGACCTGCCGAACGTTGCGCTGAACGCCAACAAGTCCAGCGTGCCGATTGGCTATGCTGGCAACCAGTACGGCTACAGCCTGGACGAGCTGCGCAAGTCTCAGCAGATGCGCATCCCGCTCGATACCACTATGGCGCAAGCTGCCTTCCGTGGTGCAATGGAGCACGCACAGCGCGTTGCCTACTTCGGTGATGCTGGTCGCGGCATGTACGGACTGTTCAACAACCCGAACTTGGCTGTTGACAGCTCGACTACCAACTGGAGCACTGCAACCGGCGCTGAGATTGTCGAAGACATGAACAGCCTGCTGGTCAAGGTCTGGGAAGACTCTGCAAACGTGCACGTGCCGAACGTTCTGGTTCTTGACTCCGCTCGCTGGGCGCAGATCAGCTCCAAGCGCATGGATACCGGCACCGATACCACCGTGCTGGAGTTCTTCAAGCGCAACAACCTGTACACCAGCCTGACAGGTGGCGAGCTGCGCGTGGTTCCGCGCCTGCAACTCACCGCTGCCGAGCTGGCGAAAGGTGGCGTCTCCAACAGCAACAAAGACCGCATGATGGCCTATGAGCTGTCCGAAGAGAACCTGGGCATGGTTAACCCCATCCCGTGGCGTCCTCTGGCTCCGCAGCTCGACGGCCTGAAAGTTAAGGTGCCGTGTGAATACAAGGTCAGCGGCACCGAGTTCCGCTATGTGTTCTGCGGCGCATATCGAGATCACCTGTAAGCTGTAGGCAGTAGGCAGTAGGCAGTACAAGGAACCCGCTCACAAGGCGGGTTTTTTGTTGTCTATCGTCGCGCCTGTGCTATCCTCTAATCACCTACCCGGTCTGGCACATGCCACAAAGCGGCAACGGTTAGCGATCATTCGGCCACCTTCACCGATAGCCCCGCCCGTTAATGTGCAAGCCAAGGTTCTTGCTTCCCTTTCATGCTGGTAGCTGCGCCAGTGGCGACAGAGCAGCACCAACCGCCTACGGGCGGTTTTTTAATGCACTGGCGAACAGCACAAATGTGACGTATTATTGTTTGCATCTACATCAATCGGAGGACCGAAAATGCTTCTGCGCAATCATGCCGCACGACTGATCACCATCAACGCCCGCAAAGACGGCGTAACCAAGCGCTACGACGTGCTGCCCGGCGACAACCCGGCAACCGAAGTGCCGGACGAATATTGCAAGTCCGACTTTGTGCGCAATCTGATCAACATCGGCCATCTGTCCGTTGTGCCTGCCGAGTTGGCAGAAGAAGCACCGAAGAAGCGCGGTCGCAAGCCTGCCGAACAAGACTCGGAAGACGCCGAGAAGGCTGACGAGTAATGAGCTGGAAAGGTGATCTCTCACTGGATGCCATGTTTCTTCGTGTTATTCATGGCCTGCGGGCGCTGACCACTCAGAGCTATGACGACTTTCTTCTCGCCATCGAGACGCTGGACGCGCAAGCTCAATTCATTTCGTCCCGCCTAGAGATTTACGAAGGCGGATTGGGTCTGCCAAACACCACGGACTATCCCTAATGGTCGATATCACAGCAGAAGTCATCACCGCATTCCGCGATAAGATGAAGGCATTTGGCGACCTGACAAAGTGGCCTGATGACATTGTCGAGGATGCGCTGTGCGAAGCTGACGCGGAGACTGGTGGCAAGCGATGGGGAGCGTATGAGGACGAATGCCGCAACTTCAAGCAGCGCGGCATGTTCTACTTCGCTGCGCACTGGCTGGCAACGACTTACCTGAATCAAACCGCTGCCGACGAGGCCGCAATCAGTCCAACTGCCCGCCTTAACGTTGCATCCAAGTCGGTAGGCGATGAGTCTGTGACGTACCGTGTAGGATCGATTCAGGCGACCGAGGAAGACTGGCTTTCGCTGACCAACTACGGCGTGCAGTTCCTGCGCCTGCGCCGTCGTGCTGGCATGGGGGCGTTGGCGGTATGAGCATCAGCCTCACGGTCGATGACTTCCAGAAGTTTCAGGACGAGCTGAATCAGGCGTTCGATGAGTTCGCCAGTGAAGCCGCTGTGACCGTAGGCATCCACGAGGAAGCGGGCAACGTCGAGTCTGACGACCTGACTATGGCCGCGCTTGGTGCCGTGCATGAGTTCGGGGCGACGATCAATCATCCTGGCGGAACGTCATACGGATATGCGACCAAGGCGGCGGCAGACCGAGACCAAGTGCGCTTCTTAAAGTCTGGAGCTGGGTATATGGAGCTGGGCAAAACAGGCCCGCACATCATCGACATCCCAGCTCGCCCGTGGCTGGTTCCCGGCGTCACCAACGCGACCGAGAAGCTGACGCAGACCGTGCAGGACGGGCTAGAAGACGGCCTGTCACTTGAGCAGATCAGCGAGCAGCTTGGCGTTGTTGCAGCTGGCGAGGTCAAAAAGTACATGACCGACTTGAAGACGCCGCCAAATGCCAAGAGCACGATTCGGAAGAAAGGCAGCGCCAATCCGCTAATTGATAGCGGTGCAATGCGGGCCGCCGTGACTTACAAGGTCGGCAAGGTTGACCAGTCTGAGGGCTTGGAATGAGCGACTCTCTAAGCATGTTAGGCCATATCGACGACGTATTTCAGAGCGTACCGGCAACACGCAAGGCATCTGGCGGCGCTTATGTTGATGGCGTCTACGTGCCAGCTCCGGGAACGCCGGAACCCTACGTTGTGAACATCCAGCCCGCAAGTGACCGCGAGATTGATTTCATCCGCCAAGCTGGAGAGCGAATCACCGACGTGCGCCGCGTGTATATCAACGACGGCAACATGCAGTTGATTGATCAGACAGGAACGTGGGAGTTTCTGGGCCAGAAGTGGAAGACAGTTGGCTGTGACAATCGCTATTGGCGCAACTACTGCAAAGTGATGGTAGTTCGGATTGATCCTCAGGCGGGTGGTCCAGCATGACGAACGAAGAGCTATTCACAAAGCTGCGGCCTATCGTGCTGGCCGCTACAGGCGTGCCTGAGTGCATCTTGGCTGACCAGTACAGCGAAGAGCAGGTGCCGTCACCGCAAGGCGCATACGCCACGATCACGCCGCGCCAATCCGTCAGCGAGCGCGGGCAGGCAAACGTCATCCAGCGCGACAAGATTGGCGACTTGGTGGAAACCGAGGTTCGCGCGCAAATCATGGCATCGTGCAGCGTCCAGTTCTATCGCGGCGAGGCGCTGCAATATGCCGAGCGCCTGAAGCAAGCCAACAAGCTGCCTAGCATCAGCATCATGCTGTACAAGGCCGGGCTGGGCTGGAACGGAACGGATGCTGTAAACAACCTAACCGCACTGCAATCGGCCAACTTTGAACAGCGGGCGCAGATCACCATCCGCATCATGTACGAATCGGTGCTGCTGGATGAAATCAATAACATCCTTAGCGCCTCGGTAATAGTTGAAAACGAAAAGGCAGACGTGCTAGCGGGGTTCGACGTTCCGTAATGCGCGTGGTATTATTGACGAGAATCAAAATCATTCGGAGTTAGCGTAATGAGCTATCCAGCCACAAACATCATTCGGGTGAACACCCGCATCACACCGGCAGGGCTGGGCACTGCGAATTTCGCTAGCGCCACGCTGTTTGCGCCGCAGACCGAGCTTCCGGTAGGCTTTGACCCAGATACCCGTCGCACCTACTTTGACCTGACCGACGTGGCTGCTGACTTTGCCACCACGACCGAGACCTACAAGTCTGCACAGCGCTGGCTTGGCGGCACTCCGGCTACTCGCCAACTGGTCATCTACGGCGCTGCAACACTGGACGCATCCCCTGCCGCTACGCTCGCCAAGGCGCGTAATGCGTTCTGGTGGTACTGGACTATCTTCACCGCTCCTGTGCTGGCTGTTGAGGCGTCTGTCCTGTCTATCGCTGAATGGTGCGAAGACAACGGAAGCATGATGATCAACACGCAGACCGGGGCGTCTGCTGCTGGTATCCGCGACCCAGGCGAGACGACCGATATCGCAAGCCAGTTGACCACGCTCGGCTATCGTCACGTCTACACCGTTGCGCACGCGACCGACGGCAACGCGGGCAACGCGCTGGCCAAGCACTTCGCGGCCGTGAACTACAGCGCCGTCCGCTCGACTATTACCGGCGAGTTCAAGAAGTCGCCAAGCGTAGCCGCTGAGTCGCTGACATCAACAGCTTATGCTGCGATGCAGCAGGACACCAAAAAGGTTGCCTTCTACACCGTAGTAGACAATCAGGGCAGCACCGATCAGGGCCGCTGGCTGAACACCCGCACGCATAGCGCGTTTGGCGAGTTCATCGACGACGTTGTGAACCTTGATGCGTTCATCAATTTCCTGACTACGGCGCTGTATAACACCGTTGCAGGCCAAGTGACCAAGCTGGCGCAGACTCCGGCAGGTCAGGCAGTATTGATCGGCTCGGCTCGCAGCGTATGCCAGCAGTTCATCGAGAACGGCTATCTCGGGCCGCGCAACTACACCGACCCGGATGATGGTCTGGAGAAGTTCACCGTAGGTTATGAGATTCTGACCAAGCCGGAGGATATTCTTGATCTGCCCGACGCTGATCGCGATGCTCGCAAGTCTGCCCCGCTGCGTATTCGCCTGTTCCGGGCTGGCGCAATCCATATTGTTGATGTTGACATTGACGTTTACTGAGGATAACTGACTATGGCACTCCAGAACTTTAGCACCGAACTGTCGGTAGTCACAGTAAACGGTCGCCGCATCCAAGATTGGGGCGACACAGCCACCCCTTACACTGATGCGCCTATCGACCCCAAAAGCCAGCTGCGGCGCGGCCAAGGCGGCTCGGCCGTTCGGCTTGACCGAATCAATCCCGGTCGCACCGTGAATCTGTACCTTAACCCAGGCTCCGCCGACTCTGCATACATGCAGGGGCTGTTTAACTCTGGCGCGAACATCACGCTGTCGTTTACCCAGATCGGCACTCTGGAAACCGCTGTAGGTGCTGAGGGCGTTATCGTCAACGACGGCCAGCGTGGCCGTGCAGGCTCGACCATCAGCGATGATCAGTTCATCATTGAGTTCAATAGCTGGACTGCGAGCCGGGTTAATCCATGAGCCACGTTAAGCAGTTCACCGTTGGCAACGTGTCGTACAATGCTGGCCGGGCGAGCGCGGTCAACCAAGATCGCGTACTGTCCCTGTTGACTCAGGCGATTATTGAGCGGGCAATGACGGCAGCCGCTGCTGGCATCGATCTTGACTCGCAGGTGCTCACCAGCATGTTCATGGCGATGCCGACCGCTACCAAGCGCGAGATTGCCGACATCCTCATGCATCAAGTGATGATCAATGGCACTCAACAGCTGGTTGGCATTGAAGACTTCGACGGCAAGATGGTTCAGTACAACCAGCTTTTGGCTGAACTTCTGCGGTGGAACCTGTCCGATTTTTTCGACTGGCTGCCCAGCGTCCTCGCAGACGCTCGGGCGGAAAACAAGGGCGACGCAGCGCAGTAAACTGGTATCTGATGCGCCCATGCGTGGGCGTGCAAGGCATCTGCCCGCCGCTGTGTACATGGGCGCAGCTTGAAGACGGATCAGTCACTATCGGAGATGTTGAGCGGTTTAATCAGGCCATAACTGAGCTGGTAGACGCTCACAACGAAGCCAGGAGCGCTAGTTAATGGCACAAACAATCAAGCGGTTCCTGATCGGGCTTGGCTTCGACACCAAAGAGTTTGACCAAGGGCAGCAGGACGTAACGACTGGCCTTTCGTCCATGCGCGGCGGCGTGCTTGCCGTCTCTGCTGCAATGGTCGGCGCGTTCGGGGCTGCTGCTGCTAGCGTAATCTCAACAGCAGACCGCGTTGACCAGCTTGCACTACGCACCAGCAACCTCAAGACCTCTACCCAATTCGTTTACGACTACGGGAACGCCTTGCGCACGCTTGGCGGCGATGCGTCAGAAGCGGAATCGGCAGTCAAGTCAATTGAGGATGCGCTAAACAATCTGCGCGTGCGCGGAGAGCTTGGCCCGCTGCAAGATTTGGCGCTGGCAGGGATTGACATCAGCCGATTGCAAACAGCGCCGGATGCCCAAGAGTTCTTGCGCACGCTGGCAGAACAAATGCCAAGCCTAAGCATCGAGCAGCGAGCCGTTGCACGCGACGCGCTCGGACTGTCAGACGCCGCACTCAAGTCGCTGACTATGGGCGTTGACGAGTTTGATGCGGCGATTAAGCGCGCCGGGGATATCACTGGCGACATTGACGGTCTCATCGACAACAGCAGGCGTCTGAATGAGGCGTCATCCGAGCTGGCCCTGACTGTCGAAGGCATCCATAACGAGCTGGCAGAAAGATTCCTTCCGGCGTTAGCTGGAGCGTCACAGTCGCTTGCGGATTTCTTGTATGAAAACAAATCAGAGGTAGTAGAAGTAATCGATACTGGAGTTGGGCTTCCTCTTCAGATAATGAAGTTTGGCGCTACGGGGGGCGTTGGCGGGGCATTGTATCGTAGTGCGCGTGATCTGATTTTCGGGGATGAGGGGTCAGAAGCAATTTCCACCGGGGCCGGATCATTATCGCCGCGCCGCAACCTGCTCATCCGTGAGGACTACGACGCATCAAGCGCAATCCCCATGATGTCGCGCGAGACAAGAGCGCAAGAGCAGGAGCAGGCAGCGGAGGCAATCGCTAACGCTATCAGTCGCGCGCCCGTTCGCGTCCAGAACGATATCACGCTACAGCTCGACGGTCAGGCGCTGGAAACCAAGATCATCGACGTGACAGAGCGTCAGGCGTATGACACGCTTGAAGACCTTCGCACCACAACGGATCGCTGACAATGAGCATTATCAACATCTTCACGCGGCAGGCTCCGACCATTGCAGGGTATGCGTTTGATGCCGTGTTGGAAGACACGTTCGAGGCGAACATCACGGTCACATCATACCCAGTTGAGTCTGGCGTGCGTATCTCCGATCACCGCATATTGCAGCCGTTTAAATGGACTCTGACAGGGGCCGTATCGAACAACCCGCTCAAGGTACAGCCGACTGACTTCGCGGCTGGGCTGCTGTCCAACCTTACCGACAACCCGCTAGTGGCAACAGTGGCGGGCCTGTCGGCAGGCTGGCTGGCTGGCAGCGACGAAACGCGCTCAAGCACAACGCTACAGTTCCTGCTTACCCTGATGCAGTCCGGCGACCCGTTCGATATTGACGCTGGCGATATCCTGCTGAAGAACATGGTTATCACGAGACTGTCACGCACAAAAGAGCCGCGCAACGAAAACGGCCTTGAGTTCGTCGCCGAGTTGCAGGAGCTGATCACGCTCGACCGAATCCAGCGAGACGACGCGCCGTCACAAGATCAGCTGCGCGAAGGAGACCCGGCAGAATCCGCTGTATCGCGCGCCGTGAACCGTGGGCAAGCAATCGCAAAGCAGGCAGCCGACAACATCCGGGCCGCTGTCGATAACGTATTGGACGGGGTGATCTGATGCAGACGATTCCGCTTCGAGCTGGCGCAGCAAACGCGCATCAGCGATTCTCTGTGCAGCTAGGTGGCAATCTACTTGCATTTGAGATTGATTATATTTCTTATTTAGATTCGCCTTCGTGGACAATGAATATCCGCCGCGATGGCAGCTTGCTTGTGGCTGGCGCAATGCTTGAACCTGGAGCCGACGTTATCCAGTCTTACGGCGCAGGTATCGGGCGCATGGTATTCGTTGGCGATGAGGTGACGCTAGATAATCTCGGCATCGCTAACGCTTTGGTATGGGTGGACGACACGCCATGAGAGAGCGCGTTTGGTCTATCGACATTGACGGACAGCCATTTATCGCTGAGCAGACAGGTCGTCGCCAGCTTCGTTGCGCGTTTGACGTGACAATATCTCCGGGTAACGCGCTGGCGTTTGCCGACATTCGCATTTATAACCTTGCCAAAGGATCGACCGTTGCACAGCGCTCTAGCATCGTCCTGCGTGCCGGGTTCACCGATAGCGTAGATGCGATCTTTACCGGGTTCATCACAAACGTGCTGCGCGAGCGGGAGCCTGGAAGCCCTGACATCATTACGAGGTTTGTGTGCTGGTCAGGACAACCAGCCGTTGACAGGGCTTCGGCGCAAATATCACTCGGGCCGGGAGTGACAATTGCGGCAGTATTGAGGGCGCTAGCGTCGGAATGGCCAGCTCCTATAGACATCGACGAGTCACAGTTTGCGGATGACCCTGTCTTTACGACTGGATATGTGATCGATGGCGACATTCCTACGGCCATTGACAGCCTATCCTATGCTTATAAGTTTGACTGGGTTTTCGACAGCGGAAGGTTGGTTATCAGCAAGCCTGAAATGCCAAGATCAATTCCGCCAATTAAGGTCGATCAGTTTAATGGGATGATAGGCATTCCAGAGGTAACGCGAGGCAAAGACGGCATCGGGATTTTTGTCGCGACACAGCTTAACCCGTTCGCGCGGATAAATGGTGTCATTGACGTTGAAAGCGAGTTCTCAACTTTTAACACAGGGAACCTGTTTATTTCTGAGCTGTCTGGCGACGCTACTGCCAATGGCGAATACAACGTTTTCGCTATAAAGCACAGCGGCGACAGCCACAGCGAGCAGTGGCGGACTGAGTATGACGGCATTCGGGTTGGTTCGGTGACGCCTACTCCGACAACGCCTGACAATGGCGCGCTTGTCTGGGGCGCTCGCGTTAGCCAAGAGTTCCGCGTTCGCGTGCGAGAGATCGGCGCATCGCTGAGCATAGACCCTAATTGGTTGATGGCTGTTATGGGATTCGAGACCAGGTACACATTCAGCCCATCCGTTCGCAATCCAGGCAGCAGCGCAACCGGCCTGATTCAGTTTATCGAAAGCACGGCTCGCAAGCTTGAAACGACAACAGCTCGCCTAGCCCGCATGACAGCAGTCGAGCAGCTAGACTTTGTCGAGGCTTACTTTGTAAAGAATGGATATGTTGGCCGCATCCGCAACATGGGCGATGCTTATCTAGCCGTGCTATGGCCTGCTGCGATTGGCCGACCTGACAGCTATATCATGTGGCAGCGTGATACCGGACCGTATCAGGCTGAGTACGCGGCAAACTCTGGCCTAGACGTCAACCGCGACGGAAACATCACACGCGGCGAGGCCGTTGCGTCAGTCAATGCGTCATACCAACGCGGCCTGTTGTTCTTGCGATAATGGATGAGAAGCATTAACAATGGTATTATGAGAATCACTCGCATAAGGTGGGCGCATGAACGACAACCGGGCCAAGCAAACCAGGATGATCAGAACGGTTTTTCGGGAACTCATGAAAGACGTCTGCACCTGCGTGCCCGGTCATGTACTGGCGTTTGACCCTGTTCGGCAGCTTGCCCAAGTGCAGGTTGGCATCCAGCGCGTAGACATCAACAACGCCTCGTTTGCCGTGCCACCAATCATTGAAGTGCCTGTGTGCTTTCCGGGCGGAGACTTCGCGATGGAATACCAGATCGACCCAGGATGCGAAGGACTGATTCATTTCTCGCAACGCTGCGTTGACGGCTGGCTGCAATCTGGCGGCGTGGCGGCTAACCCGATTGGTCGATTCCACAACCTGCAAGACGCGCTCTTTATGCCGGGATACCGCAGCCTGCAAAACGTGCTGCCTGATTTCCAGAACAACGGAATTAGGCTTCGCAACGAGACTGGCGATCAGTTCGCGTGGCTCAAGAATGACGGCAGCATCGCAGTCGAGAACGCGGCTGGGCATATCCGTATCGCTGCTGATGGCACCGTTACCATCAACGGCGCGACCATCACGCCAGCGGGCGACGTCGTGAGCGCTACTGGCATCAGCTTGAGCGCGCACGTTCATGGTGGCGTGCAGTCTGGCGGCAGCAACACTGGAGCGCCAGTATGACTGTCCGCAGGCTAGACAAAGAAACAGGCGATATCGTCACGCGCGGGCAGCAGTTCGTCAACGAAGTGTACGAAGTCGAGCAGACGATCAAGACGCGGCTCAATCTGTTCCTCGGCGAGTATTTCCGCAACATCACAGACGGCACTCCGTGGTATGAGCAGATCCTCGGCAAGTTCGCCAGCCTGAATGCTGCTGAGTCGGCGTTGCGGGCGCGGATCGCCAACACGCCGGACGTGGTGCGGCTGACCAGTTTTGCGGCGCAGTACGACATCAATACGCGGACCTATACGGTGCAGGCTGGCGTGCTGACGACTTTCGGAGAGGCTAGCGTTCTGCTTACCAACCCGTTCGGCCCGTCTGACCCCGCGCCTATCGTTCCGCCAGATCCGCAAGCGACGCAGGTAGTCATTAACGAATTGTCGGTGGTCGTATGATCGCCCGCTGGAGATACTGAGACATGGCAAGCCTGACATTAAACGGCTATCAGCTTCGCACGCAGAACGAATGGTTCGCGCTTGAGCGCCAGTTTTACGTTGATATTGACCCGCTATGGAATCTTGACCCGTCAACGCCGGACGGCCTGAAGATCGCGCACGACGCTGAGATATTCTATGCGCTCGATGAGACGCTACAGCAGGCGTACAACTCGAAAGACCCGAACAAGGCAAAGGGACTTGATCTTGATATTATCTGCGCGCTGACTGGCACGACACGCAGTCAAGGCACTGGCTCGACCGTGCAGCTTGATTTCACCGGAACGCCGGGCACCGTCATCCCAGAAGGGAACCGCTTTGAGTCTGCGACAACTGGAAGCCGCTGGACGACTGACCAAGTTGTAACGATTGATGTTACCGGTACGGCTAGCATTCAGGCGACATGCACGGTCACCGGGCCGACTCAGGCAGACGCTGGGACTATCACGCGAATCGTTGACGTTGTAGGCGGGCTTTCAGGCGTCACAAACCCATATCCAGCGACGCCGGGGACTGAGCGCGAGAGCAACACGCAATTGCGCGTCAAGCGCGCTACCGCAGTAGGGCGTCCGGGGAACAACCAAGTTGACTCGCTGCTTGGTGAGCTGTTCTCTGTTGAAGGGGTGCGCCGAGTCAAGGTGTACGAAAATGACACAAACGTTACCGATGGTAACGGACAGCCTGAGCACTCGATTGCGGCTGTCGTTGATGGCGGCGATGCTGATGACATTGCGCTCGCTATCTACCTGAAAAAGAATCCAGGGTGTGCGCTGTATGCAGCCGGTACGCCCGTTGTTGTTGAGGTCACGTCGCCGACCTATCCGACGAACAAAAAGAACATCACGTTCAGCCGCCCTGATTACGTCGATATGGTCATCGGCATCGAGATTACCGACGACGGCACGCTTCCTGCTGACGTTGATCAGCTTATCAAAGAGGCGATTGTCGAGTTCGGGCAAGGTCAGCTTATCCCGGCAGACGTTGGCTTTAAGATCACCGGCTTTGATATCGGCGAGAACGTGCCGTACAGCACGCTGTTCACGCCAATTAACCAAGTGATCGGGCGGTACGGAAACAGCTACGTATCGGGCATGACGGTCAACGGCGGCACCGCAACAGTGGCGATTGCATTCAATGAGCTTTCCCGATGGACGACGGCAAACATCACGGTGACCGTAGTATGAGCTTAGCCAACGTCCCAGACCGCATTTATGCCCAATACCGCAACAAGCCGAAGGCTGTAGCGTGGTTTGACATTGCGCGGCGGCTAGGCGGCGATCTGGACGCAGCGGCGCAGGCCGTGCGCAGGTCATATGACATTGACACGGCAGAAGGCGAGGCGCTGGACGTTATTGGACGCATCGTTGTAGTTCCGCGTTCGTTTCTCGCTGATGTTCCTATGTCTCCCGGCCTGTTTGCGCTTACTGACGGCGACGAGTTTGGCGACACTGAGGCCATGTTTAGCCCGCTGACGATTAGCCAGGATCAGGAACTTGCCGACGAGCTGTACCGAATCGTTATCAGGGCAAAGATCATCAAGAACACTGGCGATGCGACAATAGAGAACATCTTGTACGGCATGAACTTCCTTCTCCCAAACGCGCAAGTGCTTCGCGTGGCCGACGGCGAGAACATGACGTTCAGCATTGAGTTCTACGGCGAGATATCTAACCTTGAACGATTCGCATTGCTAAATGCTACACTAGTGCCTAAACCGCAAGGCGTCGAGTTCGGCGGCTTTCTTGAAGGCCTTGGAATATCAGAGTTTGGCGACGAAAGCGCAGAGTTCGGACGCGAAAGCGCCGAGTTTATTGGATTCATAGGAGTGTAAAACGATGGCACTTAATCTGCCGAACAGATATCCGCTGCGCTTTGCTGCGCCGACCGCCGACTACCCGCAGGGCTCATTCAAGAACCGCAGCGCTCCAGGCGTTTTTGATGGGTCATACCTCGAAAAAGACTGGGCCAACGACAAGGAAGGGTTCTTCCAAAGCCTGATCGCTGCTGCCGGTATCGTGCCGAACGAGCTTGTTGACAAGGTTGGCGCGTCGCAATATTTCGATGCGTTGCTGGCAGTAATTGCTGATAACAACAAAGACACGCTTAATACCGTGCGCATCAATGTTGCCTCTGCTGCAACCGTTGACCTTGACGTTTCTGCTCCAGACACTCGTCACATCAACATCACCGGAACGACAGCTATCAGTGCGTTCACTGTGACGGCGGGCCGCTGCTACTTCGTCCGTGCTGGCGGCGCATTCACGCTAGTCAACGGCGCGAGCCTTGTTACTCAGACCGGCGCGAATATCGTTTGCGATGTGGGTGATACTTTTGTCATTCGGGCTACTGCTGCAAACACTGTTGAGGTTATGTTCTATAGCCGAGCCGTGCAGCTTCCGATAGGTGTTGGTCAGACGTGGCAGAGCCTGACAGGTAGCCGCGCACTGGAAACCACCTATACAAACACGACCGGGCGTCCGATTCAGGTTAACATTACACCAGCCCAAGGCGCTTCTGGCCGAGGAAACATGATTGTTGGCGGCGTTGTTGTTGGGTCATACCAGTCAAATCAAGTAACCTACAGCGCGACAATCTCTGCAATCGTCCCGGCTGGCGCAACCTACAGGTACACGGTAACGGCTGGCGCGCAAACATTGTCATCTTGGGCGGAGCTACGCTAATGAAATACTTCAAAGACAAGTCGGGCGCAGTGTTCGCCTACGAAACTGACGCAGACCGCGAAAATTTCGGGCCTGATGGATTGGTCGAAATGACCGAATCAGAGATCGGCGCGCACCTGAACCCGCCTGTTGTTCAAGAGATCCCGGCAAAAGTTTCCCGCTTCCAAGCCCGACGCGCACTGAAAGACGCTGGCGTATTCGACACGGTAGAAGCGGCAATCGCACAAGCTGACGAATTTACGCAGGATGCATGGGCGGACGCTCAAGAGTTCCGCCGCGATAGCGCCCTGATCCTGTCGCTTGGTGAAAGCCTTGGGCTAGATTTGGATGCCCTTTTCATCGCCGCCGCAAAGATTGAGGCATAAACATGGAACTGAAAAACTACTTCGCGCAAGACGATGCCGGTAACATCCTTCCTGGTGCAGAGTGCTCCGTGTTCTTTCCGGGCACAACGGAGCTTGTAACGACGCTAGAAAATGCTAGCGGCGGACCGCGCTCAAACCCATTTTTTGCAGACTCGCGTGGACTGATCCAATTCGCAGCGCCAAACGGGAGGTATGATTTGCAGGTAAAGTCCGGGGCGCTGTCTTATAC
>Ga0114984_1000572_pt1 | contig 14037 bp, 14 predicted proteins | sample Shrwel1BS1Day1_FD_96987 | JGI IMG/M metagenome (GOLD analysis project Ga0114984, IMG submission 96987) | Subsurface microbial communities from deep shales in Ohio, USA - Utica-3 well 1 S-1-Day1 | ecosystem: Environmental > Aquatic > Deep subsurface > Shale gas/oil reservoir > Produced water/Flow... | reverse complement strand
GACCAGCGCGCGGGCAGACGTTGATAAGCTTCTGGCCGGTCATCAGGATTCCCAGAGGATGTTGCTCCAGGGGGTTGATGATCTCCGGCAAATGGTCAAAGCAGGGCAGGGCGGCATGCCGCCTGCGGTCATCGCCGCTGAACGTCAGAAGGCTGCCGGCGACGACACGGGTGATGGCATCCTTTGGAAGGCTAGGCATGACCAGCTCCTGCAGCGTTTTGTGGCACTGGACGCGAAGAACCGCAAGATGAGCTCACAGCTCCATGAGCTTGGGGTCGACGTCGATTAGGCCTCGATCGCATCATCACCAGACAACTTCCACATCATCCAGCCTTCGAGGCTCTGATATTCAGGTGTATTGAAGACGCCGGCCAAGGTCTCGGACCGGTGCTTTTCCATCCAGACGCGGAGCGTGGATAGTCCGCTTCTATTCTCTTCGGTCAGGATCTTCTTCAAGGATTTCCCGAGCACGGGATTGAAGTCCTCGCTGGCCTCATAGTCAGCAATCAGTTGCTTGCGGTCCTCCACGGACAGGGATGCGACCCACGCCGAGAATCGCTTGCGACGATGCTCATCATAGGCCTCGTGCATTTTTCTCTTCCGCTCCTCGGCCGCACGTTCCGCCATTTCCACCCGGACTTCAGCCTCGATCTTTTCTGGGTCGATCTCGTCTTCGCCGGCGGCGATGTTGCGGAGGATGCCAAGGAAGTAAGGCCTCCTGGAAGAAATAGACTTGCCCTCGGACTTCAACCTCTGCTCCGCCTCCTTCAACCGGCAGATGGCGTCCGCAACGGACGCGGAGGAGTGAGCCTGGCTGATGTCGGTAATTTCCTTGTCCAGGAATCCGATCGACTTTAGGACGGTCAGAATATCCTCTGGCCAGGTCGACTCGAGTTGGAGGGTAGGTTCTTTGGGGATGAACTTGAACTGCAGGCGAGCCACCCGGTTTCCCTGCCTGTGCTCCTTCAGCTCGATGTTGTAGGAGAGCGCCGGGACGTCATTGACCTTCTCGATCGCATCATTCAGGACGCGCCGTTTGAACTCACCGTAATTGATGACTTCCTTGCCATCAATCTCTTTAACATAACGGTTTTTTCCGACCAATAACTCGATCCATGTCTTTGTCGGCAACGCCGCCGTCAGCTTCTGGTTGGTGTTGATATAGCGATAGGTCTGCTGGAAGAGCGCATATGCCGCCGACGTGCCGAGGTCGTGCATAACGGACAGCGAAAATGATGCCCAGAGGTTTGGTTCCAAGAGCAGGATCAGCATCTCCGGATCCATTGCGAAACGGATATGGCCGCGTTTGTGATTCTTGCCGACCCCAAGGCTCGATAGGAGTCGAGCCCTGTTCTCCCAGATAGTTTCGCCGTCCTCTGCGCAAACATTGAACTCGAAATCCATCTCGTAGATCCGACTGATCTCTTCGATGATGCGGTCGTAGTTCTTGCCTGGTATGCCGGATAGCTTGCCCAATTCTGAGGTGCGCACCTCGAACAATGGGGACACGCGCTCGTCCCGAATCCGCTGTATGAATTCCTTGCCCCGCTGCCGGCAGTGGATTTGGGCTACGATGATCAACCCGTCGAAAACTCGCCGGTTGGTCAGGTTCTGAGAGTCTTCCGGATTCCTGGGAATTGCGTGAATAGCGGCGACGGCCTTGCGCATTTTCTGCAAGGATTCAGGCACGATGAGATCTTCCGTGGGGAAGAGATTTCGCTGCTCCGGCTCATGCTGGCGCATGTCGAAATCAGGATCATCTATGGTATGTGTTCTACGTTCCGCCACATTCGCTCAAGCAGTCTATGGGATTTGATTGCAGATGATGCCACAGACTTTTTTTTCGATGGGCCAGTCATCGGGTTGTACATGGAAGTTCCTCAAAAGCCGGGTGATCCTTACAGGGTTTCCTCAACCTGTACATAGACCGTACTCGAACCTTCCTGCGACCGTCACCAACATCTCCGTAGACGCCGCCCATTTCGGCCGTCCACTGTCCACAATCTTTTAACTTTCACCCCCTAACCTGTTGTTGTTACGCAATAAATTTCGACCGGAACATTGGGAATTGTTTATTGAAAAAATAGAAACAGCGGAGCAGGGGGCCCGATCGCGGATAACCTGGGGCGAGTTGTTTTGTTCTTTTGGGCAAAGAAAGCCCCGAAAACCAGGGCGCGGTGCTTAATGTTTCGGCAAATCGGCCAAAAACTCGATGTACATCCCGCATAAAAAAATCAATGCGCTTGATGCGCGACAGTCGTTAGCGCATCGAAAACAGCAGACTGAGAAACGCAAAAGCCGTCATGGCGCATCAAAATAGCGATGCGCACCGATCCCGGCCAGTAGGCGCTTATGGGCATGCAAGCTATACTCGCGGGATGAACGACGATGAGATCAAGGACCGGCAGCTCAACGCCCTCGTAGGAGGGGCGGTGCGTGGTCTCGTCGAAAGCGGAGCCGATGACGAGGCGATTGGTGCCTTCGCCTCAACCTATCGGCAAAAGGCCGCCAAGCTTCTTGGTCGACCGCAGGAAGCTCTGGATCCTCCCGATCTGACCGACATCATCAAGGATGCTGTAGCTCAAGCCCTTGCTGCGGCCCAGGTGAAGCCCAAGAAATCCCGCAAGCAGAACGAGCATTTCACCGTTTCGATCGGCGGACAGAAAACTTCTGTGACTATCCATAAGGATGTCATTGCTCAACTGGCCGAGGCCAAGGGGAGCAAGGCGGAGGTCAGCCGCTTTGTGCGCGAGGTCGCGAAGGACGTGCCCGACTCCATTGAAAACAAATCGGAGTGGATCGAGCATCGGATCGCGACCATTCTGCGATTCAAGCCTGAGTCCGCAGGTAACGGCAGTTCAGCTCGCCATTAGCTAGCGCCGGCGATGCTTCGCCGATCAATGATCACCATTGCTTCAATTAGGCGTTGGGATGCCGAGACATCGAAGCCGAAAGCGCGATTCACAGCGATCAGTTCTGCACACCCTTCAGGAAACTGACGCGGCTCGGAATCTACAGCCAGCCAGATTGCGTGCTTTCCTTCCCTTGATGCCTGTAGATGCTTTTGGATGGCAAAGTACCGCCCGTCTTGAGCCGCCTCCAAATGGCCGGCCAAGCGATCGCCACATTCCCCCATGGAGACGCGAACGTCTTCGATGCTTTTCAAGGGAGGGATGGTTGAAGCAATCACCTGGTAGGCCGGATGTTGTAGAAGCAGTTCGCTGAGCCGCGCAAGCCCATGCTCGAGGCCGGCAAAGTCGACAAACAGAAAGCGATGGTGGCCACGAACTACCTCTGCTACCTCATGGGCCTTTTCTACCACCACTTCCTCGTCCGGCTTTGCAGCCGCCTCCTCTGGGGTCAGGCCGGTGAGACGACACGCCATGTCGATCACATCCTGCATCGCCATCAAGGTGATGCCTTTTCGTCTTGCCCAATCCACCGCCTCCGCTGAGAATCGGCCAAAGCTGATCGCTGTTGCACCTTGAGCGCGCACTGCAGCGGCAGCCTTGTGAAGTGACTGAATGGGCTTGGTACCGACGATATCCTCGTCCCAATGGTTGTACTGGATCAGGATTGTTTCCTTCTTCTTGACCGCTATCAGGTCGGCATCGTCTTGCCGGTGCAGCTCGTCAATCGATGGACGAACCTGGTAGCCATCCAGGCGGAAGAGGGCGACCAGGTAATTCTCGAATTGCTGGGTCTTCATCATCCGAAGGGCTTCAGGGTTCGAGTTCTGCTCAACCACTTTGAAATCCTTCATTTCGCGTGTTACGGCGGAGATGCCCAGGACAGCAAAGATCAGCGCGATCAGGATGCATGCAAGGCCAACGAATTTGGCATTGTCGACATAAATGGCCACGAAGGAATAGCCGCCCAGAGTTGCAGCGACGATTAGGTCAATCGCCGGCGGAAGCGCCTTGAGCTTATGGATCAGATTGTCGACGCCATTGGGCTTTGCTGCGGCGGTTTGTTTCTTCGGGCCAAACATGAGTTTTCCTTTCAATCGAGTTCTTGTGTTCTGGGGTTACTGCCGGTCATTTGGAAGAGGGGACAACAGAACGGCGATCAGGCCCGATCTTCAACAACCTCTCCGCCGAGGGCGTCCAGTAAGGACGGAATAAACCGGGCCAACTCGCCGGTCATCAACGCAAAATCCGCGTCAAACTTTTCCTCTGCGTGCTCCGTATTTTTTTCTGCCTCTTCCATCAACAAATCAAGGAAGCCAAGGCGCTTGATCTCCAAACGCTCGGTCAAGACAAATGAGATGCGATCGTTCCAAGTCAGTGCCAGACGAGTTGGAAGTTTTCCTGCGGCGAGGTGGGCCTTGATCTCAGAAGCGATCCCATCACCGTCAAGCGGGTGCCGAACATAACGAACAGCGGCCTTTTCTTCACCAACAGCCTTCAGTTCGCAATCACGATCGACTGTGAAATTGGCCGGGGCCTCGCCGCCAGCCAGCCAATCTGCCATCGCTGAGGAGGGGGACAATTTTGTATGCACCAAGCTCAGCGGAAATTCGTCGAGCACGATCCGGAGTTGTTCGAGAACTTCTTCTGCCTTGGACAGTGCGCTCGCATCGACCGCCAGCCAGCCGTTGACTGGATCAATCCAAACGAATGTCGTGCGCCGTCTGGTAAAAGCGCGAGGGAGTAGTTCTTCAGCAACTCGGTCCTTTAGCTCACGGAGTTGCTTTCGGCCGGGAGCATACCCTTGCTGCTCCTCGAGGGCTTCTGCCCGCTCTCGGACTTCATCCTGGATGACTGACGATGGAAGCAATCGCTGCTCGGTGCAAAGGGCAATTAGCCATTGCCGGTTTTGGGCATACACCAGAGAGCCTTTGTCTCGAGGAGATATCCATCCGCTTCGCTGCTGCTCGCTTCCGGAGCAGCGAGTGAACGGATTTCTTGCCAGCATTTCTTCAAGCTTGGCGAGATCCATATTCCATGGGGTTGGTAGGCGGTACAAAGTTAGGTTACGGAAGAACATATGGTTTTGTGCTTTGAAGGTTAAGAGGGGAGTGCTTCATGAATGGTCGCAGCGTGGATCTCCGAAGGAGTAAGGTCCACGCAGCGGAAGATCGTGCTTCGACTATTTCCACTTTGGCGTTCAGCGTCTTCAAAGAGATCGCCATATCCGCGTAATTCGGCATCCTTTTCGGACAAGGTGAAGCCATCGCTATGGTCGACGAGCAGCTGAAGGCGCTGCATGGTTTCAGGCGCCACGGTCTCCGGTAGAAACAGAAAGAAGTAACCGTTTCCACCTAGTCTGGCCACCCGTCCCCGGAGCTGGTGCAGAGTGCTGGTGCCATAGCGTTCAGCATGGACAACGATGAGAGAACGGAGACTTGGCAGGGTCAATCCGATCTCGATCACGCTGCTCACGACGGCAATTTTTTGATTTCCGCTTTTGAGGCCGTTGACCGCAGCAACCTTTTCAGCCTCTTTCATTTGCCCGTGCACCATCCCCACAAGGCCGGGGAACTGCTTTTCCCATTCGACGGCCGCGGCGACGACACTCTTCTTTTCCTGCTCATCGTCATTGACGATCGGGTAGACGATGGCGATCTGTCCGCCAGAAGCGAGCACCTTTCGCGTATGGTCGAAGAGGCGCTTACGCTCCCCGGCTGTGACAATGTGAGTGGTGATGTTCTTCACCACGGGCATCTCCTTCAAAACCGAGACGTCCATCGCGCCATGGGTAATCAAGGCGGTCGTGCGGGGGATAGGCGTGGCTGTCGCCTGGAGGTAATTGCTGGCAAACCCTGTCAGTTCGATTTTTTGACTGACAGACATCTTCTGCTCCTCATCGACGCAGAACAGGGCAGGGGGAGACTCCCCCTTGAGACGGCTGAGAAGGGCTGTTGTCCCGACCAGGATTGGATTGCTGGAGAGATCGAGTTTCTTGGTTCCAGAAGTCACCGATATGACCAGGCTGTCTTCGCCGAACAGTGCCTTGCATTCCTTCACGAACTGATCAGCCAAGAGGCCATTGGGGGTAAGGATGACGGCCCTATGCCCCAGGTGCTGCGTCGCCAGAGCGGCAATCATGATGGGGAGCGTTTTTCCGCTTCCAACATCGCCGCTTAGAACCCTGCGCATAGGCAGAGGCGAAGCCATGTCGGCGACAATCTCACCTATGGAGCGGCGTTGGTCGCCGGTTAGAGGATAGGGAAGTTTTTCTGTCAGCTGCTGAATCAGCGTGTCCGGTATGGATACCACGGATTCCGGCACTGGGTCGCGCTGCTTGAGGCGACGGGCATTCTCAACGACAGAAAGCGCTGCCAGGCGGCGCATTCCTGCGATTCCTCGCATTCCTTCATCCTCGGATGTCGGCTGGTGGGCCGCGCGCAGGATGACCTCGACGGAGGGGGCCTTGAGGCGAGCTCGTCGAAGGATATCGGCTTCCGGCAGGCCGTGATAGCTCTCGACCAGGTAGTCAATCGTCTCTTTCAGATGGTGCTCGAGAGCGTATCGGGTGGCATCATAAATGGCACCGTCTGCTACCACACTACGACGTTTTTCATAGATGGGGATCACCTTGCCGACAAGTGGCGGATCGATCAAGGTTGGGCCGGTGATCTGTAGCTTTCCATTCCAGTTCTGGAGCACCCCCCGGAGGTGAATCTTGTCGCCTTCCTCGAAGGCCTTCCAAGTAGGAACATCGACGCCCTGTCCCACGAAGATGACGATTTTCACGGAGAGCATTCCATCCGTGGCTGTCATGACGAGGCGCTTCTTAGGCTGAGAGAGGACGACAGCCTTTTCCGATACCAAAAGGGTGAACAACTTGGGCCCGGCCACCACATCATTTTGGGGCAGCGCTTGCTTCAATGTGCTGATCGACGAGTAATCCTGAAACAACTTCGGAAGACAGAGCAGTGGTTCGCGCCAGGCAGTTACGCCAAGGCGCTTCAGGCGATCGAGCAGAGGCTGCCCATTCGCCTGTTCAACCGCATTCCGTTCATTGTCAGGCGGCGGCTGCATCTTCGATTTGGTGGGTGGCCCGCACCGTGGCCAGCAGCTCGTTTAGAGGAATCATTGGATAGCTCTCCGCGAGCTGGGTAAGGAAGAGGATAGACACAGACATCGCGTCCGACGGGAGGATCTTCACGGCTCGAACGGCGCCGGACGAAGCCTTCTTCGCGGTGACCTTTGCGAAGAAGTGTTGCCCTTGGAATTCGATGGAGAACCCCTTGTCGTTCTGCGCGCCATGGGCGGAGAACTCGACGCCTTTGCGCCAACGACGGAACACAGCGAGGACAGCGCCTACTTCATTGATGTCGAGCCACACGTGCACGGCGTTCTTCCAATCGTAGGTTTTGGGACCGGTTTGCATCGCGGCATCGACCATGACTCCCGGGGCCCCGTTCCAGTCGGTTGCGTTGAAGCAGAGCGCAGCGTTCGACCCATACACGTGGACCGAGTGATATTTCTTGCTGCCCGATGGCGCCTGGCGTCGGGAGAGCGCGGCTTGGTCAACGGGGCGTTCCTCTTGCTGATCGTGCTGCTGTTGCAAGGAAGACTGAGGCGGCTCTTCCTCTCTTTGCGGATCTGGCGGTGCGAAGATCGATGCGAGGTAGGCTTTCGCATCCTCATGGCGAGCATGCTTCGGGTCGTGAGCGGCATCAATAGCCGAAAGGAAGCGGGTCGGCACTGCCTTTGCCACAGGCACGATCATGTCGATCGTCGCATCCGGGAAAATGGGCTTGATCCGATTGATGGTGTTCGGGGCTAGGCAGCGGAGCAGGTTGCCGATGAATTTCTTGCTGCGGCCGTCCTGGTCTTGGTCCGTAATGCAGCGGGACAGGTGCTCCAGGAAGTCCTCGCGGCAGTTGCGGGAGATGGCCCCGAGGGTTTCGCTGGACGCTTGGAAGCCCAACGAAGCAACGGCGGTCGCTACTTCCTTCGCCGTTGCAAGATTCGTGGTCGTCATGTTCGTTACCTCCTTCTGGTACTACAAAGAGCGTACCGAAACGACGTGGGTGATTCTGAAAAAACCGCTTATGCGGATTTCGGCTGTTTTGGCCCTTGGAAGATGATGATGTAGGGCTCGGTTTCGCGCTTCTCGTCCAGGTAGTATCGTGACGTCTTGGAGCAGGAAGCATCGGTGGCGCACGAAACGGGAGTTTCATCGTGTGCCTTGGTGAACTCGCTTAGGCGAACGTAGTGACGATCGATCAGCGCCATGCCGCAGAACGGCTTATCGATGTAGGGCACGTCAACAATCGTCGGCTTTCCCTGCTCCAGTTTCGGGATGACGCAATAGTCGCCCTCGGCAGCGAACGTAATGAAGGGGAGGGCGCTCAAAATAATGGCGCCAACGGTCGTTACTCGCATTTCAGGTTCGCCTTGGCCTGGTCGGTATGCGGCGTAACGCTCTTGGCGATTTCCGCGCACTTGTCGGCCTTCTCGGCCGCGCTCACGAATCCGTAGAGCAGGGATGGGATCGCCAAAACGGCGGCGACCAGAAGGAAGCTTCCAGGAAAGCGTCGATGTTGAAGATGAGCCATGTCGCACCTCTCATTTGATGTGTGGATGATCCCATCCAGCGAAACAGGCGTCATCACGGAAATGTCGCTGTTTTTGAGGGGTTAGACGTAGGAATGGACCTGCAAGGGCGATTTTTGTGGTGCGGGATGACAAGCGCCTCCCATACAATGCCGCCATGATTCCACTCCGACTACATCGCCTGCTGCTCGTACTTTTCGCGGTCAGTGCCTTTCTCGCTCTCGTTGACGACGTGTTCTTGCGTTGGGGACTGTCGCACCAAGCCAGCGGCGTGCTGTCCGGGGGCGTGGCCGGGTTAATGGTTTTCTTCCTCGCTTACCAGGGGGGGAAGGTCCTCGTCTTTTGCGGCAAGGGGCTTGTTGATGAGCCAGAGCGGCGGGCCAGGATTCGTGCAGCCCTCTACGATATCGGGATACTCGAGGAGCGCCGTAAAGGAAAGCGCCGGCGTGAAGGACGTGCAGCTTTGGCTGCGGCGAATGAGGCAGAGCGACGGGCCACAGATCGGCGTAGCCAAGCCGGACCTCCCCCAGGGAAACAGTTGATGTACGTGTCCGTTGTGGACTCGGAGAGATTCATCGCCATTACTGTCAATTCGGGAGATACCCACCGGGCCTTCGTGAGTACGCGCATGGTTGACTCCCTCACGCACGGAGCACTGCGCGGCGTTCTTGCTCATGAATACGGGCACGTTGACAATCGGCATCCCATCAAACAAGCAACGATTCTCGGCCTGGTGGCTGCGGTCAAGTTTGGAATTGGAGTTCCTGTTGGCGCCGTCGTTGTCTTGCTTCTTGCCTACCTGTTCATGCTTCGGGAATGGGAATTCGTTGCCGATGCAGCAGCGGTAAAGAGGACGAGCCCCGAGGATGTTCTGGCCGCTTTCGACGAATATCGCCTCATCGAAGGGGATAAGGATTTGTCCCGCTTCTCTGAGTTCTTCAGTGGCCATCCTAGTTTCCGCCGGCGAATTGCCGCCATTAATGGCAATCTGGTCATATCTCCGGAGGGGAGCGGCTAGCTCATCCCGCGAACTTTCTATGTCTCGTTACTCTCTCCTCCTCGTTTTCGCCTTGGGCTTGTCCACTCAAGTCTTTGCACAGCAAAAAATCAACTACGTCGTCATTGACGGGAAGAGTTATCAGGGTGAGCAGCTGAAATGGGCTGCCAGTCATCCGAACGCGTTAACGGCGCCATACCTGGACAAAGGCAACTGGTATGTGGTCCCGCGATCGGCGGATGGCCACTACTGGATTCCGGCCTTTATCAACGGGTTCCCAGTCACGTTTCTTCTGGACACGGGGGCTACAAAGACATCAATCGGGGCGAGAATCGCCAAGAACGCTGGCATTCGAGCAGGGGTAAGCGCCCAGATCGGTACCGCCAACGGGATAGGTAGCGCAATGCAGAGCGAGGGCAATTACCTCCAGGTCGGCGCCTTTACCCTGAGCGACGTTCCGGTCATGGTTTCCTTGAACCAGGCCAATTCGGACATGGCCTTGCTCGGAATGGATGTTCTCCGTCACTTCCGAATTTTCCAGGGGCAGGACTCGATCCAGCTCCAACGCTTGAACTGAGGATGTTGAACTTTCGATGAAGCAACTGCTATTGCCGATGTCGCTCATTTCCGGTACCGCGGCAGCGGCTGAAGGTGCGCTGCCGAACTATTACGAAGCGGCACCGCCACCCTCAAGCTACACGAGCCGCCCGATGGTGGCACCATCGCAGGCCCCCCGGAAACGCTTCATCACCGATTCGGAATCGACATCGCCATCTCCAGCCAACAGCGCATCGCCACAGCCTCATTTGGCTGCATCTTCCGGTGGATCATCGGCTCAGCCGGGACTTCCTCCTAATATGGAGAAAGGTGTAAAGGATCTTGAATCGGGGATGGAAGACCTACAGAAATACACCGCGGTAATGGCTAACCACATCCAACAGAACGGGCTTCGCGGCTTTCTGGCTGTCCCGCCGGAAATTCGCGATCAAGGTGTAGCCGTCGGCCGGAAAATTGGAAACGGCATCAGTGGAATCGCCACGGATACTGCGCATGACATGATCGTTCCGGAGCGCCGTTAGCCATGGAACGGCTCGCGAAACTCGTAACATCCCAACCATCAGTGTTGACACGTTCGCATGGTGCGAATAAATTGCGGGCGTGATCGGTTCATGTTCGCAATTAGATCGCGGCATGATCTTTGGCAAACCCACTGCGAGGTGGAGACGCAAAGCCACCGGTCTCGGCCACCAAGCCGAGATAGCGGAGTTGCTGGATCGACGCAACCAGTATCTCGTCCTGATGGTTTTCTCAAAACAAGACGTGAACGGAGAAAATCATGAAAGGTACTCTGACCACCCTGATCCTGGGCGCAGCCCTGGCTGAATACGGCCTTACCGGCCTGCAGCACGATGACGGGTCTTCCTACACCCCAGAAGAGCAGGCCTCAGCAGTCGTCGAGCAGATTGCTCCGATTGGTGGTTATGGTCCTCCCCCTGGTATGGTCATCACCAGCAATGCCGGCATCGAGCAGGACGTCGCCGCCGGCGTAAGTCAGTTGGATTCCTCTTTCCGCAAGATTCCCGGCTACGCGATCAAGGTGGCTGAGCAAGTCGAGAAGCACGGCATCAATGCGCTTGCATATGAAGACCCGGAAATGAAGCGCGCCGGGCGTGAAATTGGCCTCGAGGTCGGCGGCGGCATTCGGCACTTTGCGGTCGCTCTGGGCAAGGACCTGGTTTCCACCGCCCGCGACTCGGGCATGACCAACAAGGTCAATTAATCTCCTGCAGCAGATTCCTTGGCGGCAGCGCGGCATGGTCTTTGGAGGTCATGTTCGGCGTCTTGTGGCCATCAAAAAATTGGCCGGCACCTCCCAAGGTCGCCGGCCTGAATAGTCGATTTTTGCCAAGGTAAATCGAATGCCCATGCAGCGAAACGCTACAATATGTTTGCACGGTGCGAACGAATTCTACGCCATAATAGTTCGCATGGTGCGAACATTTACACTTCAGACTACGAGACGCCGATGACCACGCAGAAAGACCCTCTCTTTACCATCTTCGATTCAACAGAGTTGGAGCGCGATATTGCGCTGATGGATCGCGTGAAAGAGAAGTTCGAGCTGAAGTCGGACAGTGGGTTGGCACGGATGATCGGGGCTCACAAGAGCGTTCTATCCGAGATTCGTAGTTACGCAAAAAGCGTGGCCAACGGAAATACTCCAGAGGGTAAAGCTCGGACATTGACCGCCCTGCAGCGGCTTCGTGCTTTCAATCACCTCGGGTATGCGTGGGCGCGCGATGCGCTGATGGCTGCCTTTCCGGAGGCGGTTCGTGAGGAGTTGCGCAAAAGCGATAACGAGCGGACGCACGCGAATGTGGTTGACGCTGCCGAGCCACGGCGAACGAAGGCCCGATCCAAGGCCCAGACAGGGACCGTCTCCTAGTCGCTGTCTCTGGGGCGCCTGAATTCGCGTGGGTTGTAAACCGCACCACGCCAATTCTCTGTCCTGATCGCCACACCTGGGGGCTTGAGAGTGTCCAAGAACTCGGCCACGAGGCGAACGATGATAAACAAGGCAGCGATGGCGCATACCAAGGCCCACAGCGGATAGCCGGTCTCACGCTCAATATCATCAGCCCAAGACCCTTGCGGCTCCGCCTCAATCGATATGCCGACTTCCTGGGATGTTACCTGGGGAGTGTTTGTGGATTCGGCCGGTAGGGGACCGGGGGCTGGCGGCGCCATTGCGACCACGATCTCGCGCTTTCCTTCTGGATACACGACCTTACCGGGGCTTGAGTAATCTGCTGCCACGACCATGTTCTGTCGTGCCTCGAATCGAACCGATGGGTTGAAGGCGTAGAAGGCAATGGGTAGTGAATCCTGGTGGACCGTACCGTCTGGATAGACAACCGCCTGAGTCACAGCGAAATGGAGATGTGGCCCCGACGAATATCCGGTGTTTCCAGAGTAGCCAAGCAATTGGCCCTGGGTAACGACCTGGCCCGGCCTGACCACAATGGCATTCGTTGCGAGGTGGACATACTGCGCCGTGGATCCGTCACCGTGTTGAACCGTGACGATATTGGCTTTGTCGAGCAGATCCGGGTTTGGTCCTCCTTCGGTGAACCAGTCCTTCACTTCGACAACCGTTCCTCCCCGGGCAGCAACTACCGGCGTCTGTTCTGGGACGGTGAAATCCACCGCGTACAGGCTCTCCTTTCCGGTATGGGTTGTGATCTCTCCGCCAGGCGCTTGCCCGACTTGGGAGCGAACGCCGTCGGCAAATGGGAGCCGGTAGGCGAGTGCGCTGTCTGGTGGCCGGCGGGCGTCACCAAAGGCGTGACTGTAGCGCGTGGTAAATCGGAACCCTTGGCCACGGGTAGCCGCGAATACACGGCCCAGCTCCTGACTGGCGTTGGGGGGGATGACCTCGACCAATGGCCAGCTGTGATCTGAAGCGAAATTTTCGCCCTTGATCTGCGCGGCAAGAGTGATTGTCGCCGGCCCGCTGTTCACGGCCACCAGGCGATATTCTCGGCCGGCGGCCTTTGTCTCGATCCGGAATGGATACGCACCCTGGACAGGATGTCCTGCGGCGATGGCGCTGGCGGCCGCTATGAAGCCAGCCACCAGCAGGATCAACCGCCGAGTCACTGAATCACACGGCCATCGATGACGATCGGCTCTTTGCCTGTCAGAAGGGCGGCGCAGGTTCGGCTTTTCAGCGGTTCTTGCTCGAGTGTGCCCAGGATCGCCGTGCGCTCTTTCATCGAAGGATGGAAAGTGTCAAAGGCTTCCTTGGCCGCTGATGGCGCAACGTCCGTCAGGGCAAGAAGGGCTTCGCGCATGGTCGCCGGCGACGTGATGCATGCCCCGAAAGCATCGGCGCGAAGTTCGCGCTCGATGTTCATTTGCCCAACCAGGTAGCAAGACATCTGGAAGAGGGGAAGGGCCACCAGCCCGGCGATACCGAACATTTTTGCGGAGGGGAGAAAGGGCTTCAACCAACGCCCAAACGGATTGTCGAGGAGCTTAGCGAAATCGAGCGCCCAGATCAGCAGCGATAGGGTTGAAAGGCCCGCCAGGAAAAACAGGTAGGCATCATGAGCGATTGCCCACTTGGGAAACAGCATCAAGGCAGACATCGCCAAGACCATGATGCCGCCGCCGGCGACCACGCTGATAACTTTCGGAAGGACCGCCAGGAAGGGAAGCAGGCCAGTGGCGTACATGACCAGGATCGACCAGAGAGGAAAATCATCGTGCCGCGCGAGCATTACGGCATGGCCGAATTCGTGGCTGGCGACAGCTTTAAGCAAATCGGGCCGATCGTGGTATGCGGCTCGCTGTAGCGGTTGCCCAAGTCTGATTTCGGGTTCCTTCTTCGAGGAATCGGGGCTCTGCGTCGTGACACCGGCAGCCTTGGATGTCACGAACCGCACCGTTGGAGCAGCGATTCCGAACGTGGCTGCAGCCTGAGCAATATGTTGATCGAGGTCTGCCAGGACGGAGACCGAGAATGGG
>Ga0114984_1000571_pt1 | contig 14040 bp, 11 predicted proteins | sample Shrwel1BS1Day1_FD_96987 | JGI IMG/M metagenome (GOLD analysis project Ga0114984, IMG submission 96987) | Subsurface microbial communities from deep shales in Ohio, USA - Utica-3 well 1 S-1-Day1 | ecosystem: Environmental > Aquatic > Deep subsurface > Shale gas/oil reservoir > Produced water/Flow... | reverse complement strand
CGCCTGTGGGTTGCCTCCACCGACTATTCCGGCGAGATGGCCGTGTCCAAGGTGATCCTGCAGCGCAGCGCCGATGCCTACCGCCGCATCCGCAACACCGCGCGCTTCATGCTGGCCAACCTCAATGGCTTCGATCCGGCCAAGGATCTGCTGCAGCCCGAGCAGATGCTCGACCTCGACCGCTGGGCCGTCGACGCCGCCCTGCGCCTGCAGGAAGAGATCATCGAAGCCTACGCCGACTACCGCTTCTGGAACGTCTATTCCAAGGTACACAACTTCTGCGTGCAGGAGCTGGGCGGCTTCTATCTGGACATCATCAAGGACCGCCAGTACACCACCGCCGCCGACAGCGTGGCGCGTCGTTCCTGCCAGAGCGCACTGTTCCACATCAGCGAGGCGCTGGTGCGCTGGATCGCGCCGATCCTGGCCTTCACCGCCGAGGAAATCTGGCAGTTCCTGCCGGGCGAGCGCAACGAGTCCGTCATGCTCAATACCTGGTACACCGGTCTGCAGCGCCTGCCGGAAGGCTTCGAGCTGGACCGCGCCTATTGGGACCGCGTGATGGAGGTCAAGGCTGCGGTCAACAAGGAGCTGGAGAACCTGCGCACGGCCAAGGCCATCGGCGCCAGCCTGCAGGCCGAGGTCACCCTGTTCTGCGACGACGCCAAGCAGGCCGACCTGGCCAAGCTCGGCGACGAGCTGCGTTTCGCCCTGATCACCTCGGCGGCGCAGACCGCGCCGCTGGCCGATGCGCCGGCCGATGCGGTGGTGACAGAGGTCGAAGGCCTGAAGCTGAAGATCCTCAAGTCTGCCCACGCCAAGTGCGGCCGTTGCTGGCACTTCCGCGCCGATGTCGGCAGTCATGCCGCGCATCCTGAGCTGTGCGGCCGTTGCGTGAGCAACATCGAAGGCGAAGGTGAGGTGCGCAAGCATGCCTGAGTCCTCGCGTTTCGGGCATCTGCCCTGGTTGCTGCTGAGCGTGCTGATCCTGGTCGTCGACCGGGTGACCAAGGACATCTTCGAGGGCACGCTGAGCATGTACCAGCGCATCGAAGTGATCCCGGGCTACTTCGACTGGACCCTTGCCTACAACACCGGCGCGGCATTCAGCTTCCTGGCCGATGCCGCCGGCTGGCAGCGCTGGTTCTTCGCCGCCATCGCCATCGTCGTCAGCGTCGTGCTGGTGGTCTGGCTCAAGCGCCTCAAGCGTCACGAGACGTTGCTGGCCGTGGCCCTGGCCATGGTCCTGGGTGGCGCGCTGGGCAATCTGTACGACCGCGTGGTGCTTGGCCACGTGGTCGACTTCATCCTGGTGCACTGGCAGAGCCGCTGGTTCTTCCCGGCGTTCAACCTGGCCGACACCTTCATCACCATCGGCGCCATCCTGCTGGCGCTGGATATGTTCAAGAGCGACAAGTCCGTGAAGGAGGCTGCGCAATGACAGACGTACGCATCGGTCCGGACAGGGAAGTGACCCTGCATTTCGCCCTCAAGCTGGAAAACGGCGATGTGGTCGACAGTACCTTCGACAAGCAGCCGGCAACCTTCAAGGTCGGTGACGGCAACCTGCTGCCCGGTTTCGAGCAGGCGCTGTACGGCTTCAAGGCCGGCGATAAGCGCAGCGTGCAGGTGCAGCCGGAGCAGGGCTTCGGCCAGCCCAATCCACAGAACGTGCAGGTCATGCCGCGCAGTCAGTTCGAGGGCATGGAGCTTTCCGAAGGCCTGCTGGTTATCTTCAACGACGCCGCCAACGCCGAGCTGCCGGGCGTGGTCAAGGCGTTCGACGACAAGCAGGTCACCATCGACTTCAACCATCCGCTGGCCGGCAAGACGCTGCAGTTCGACGTTGAAATCATCGAGGTCAAGGCGCTCTAGCCTGCGCTGCCGCTCTTGTAGGAGCGGCTTCAGCCGCGAAGCTCTTGTTGCAGCCTGCGCTTATCCCGCGCAGGCTGTATCTTTCCGGGATCGACCCATCGCGTCGTGCGATCCCGATCAATACCGAGACAGCCAGCATGCATATCAAACTCGCCAATCCCCGTGGCTTCTGCGCCGGCGTCGATCGCGCCATCGAAATCGTCAACCGCGCGCTGGAGGTCTTCGGCCCGCCGATCTACGTGCGCCATGAAGTGGTGCACAACAAGTTCGTGGTCGAGGACCTGCGTGCCCGCGGCGCGGTATTCGTCGAAGAGCTGGATCAGGTGCCGGACGACGTCATCGTCATCTTCAGTGCTCACGGCGTTTCCAAGGCCGTGCGCGACGAGGCGGCCCGGCGTGGCCTCAAGGTCTTTGACGCCACCTGCCCGCTGGTGACCAAGGTGCATATGGAAGTGGTGCGCTACAGCCGTGAGGGCCGTGAGTGCATCCTCATCGGCCACGAAGGCCACCCGGAAGTCGAAGGCACCATGGGCCAGTACGACGCCAGCAATGGCGGCGCCATCTACCTGGTGGAAGACGAGGCGGACGTCGCCGAGCTGCAGGTGCGCAACCCCGAGAACCTGGCGTTCGTCACCCAGACCACCCTGTCCATGGACGACACCAGCAAGGTGATCGACGCCCTGCGCAGCAAGTTCCCGGCCATCGGCGGCCCGCGCAAGGATGACATCTGCTACGCCACGCAGAATCGCCAGGATGCGGTCAAGCAACTGGCCAGCGAGTGCGACGTGCTGCTGGTCGTCGGCAGCCCCAACAGTTCCAACTCCAACCGCCTGCGCGAACTGGCCGAGCGCATGGGCACTCCGGCCTACCTGATCGACGGCGCCGAAGACCTCAGGCTCGAGTGGTTCGAAGGGGTGAGTGGTATCGGCATCACCGCGGGTGCCTCTGCGCCTGAGGTGCTGGTTCGTGGGGTAGTAGAGCAATTGCGCGCGTGGGGGGCGGCAGGGGAGACCGAGCTGGATGGTCGGCCGGAGAACATTACGTTTTCGATGCCGAAGGAGTTGCGGGTCAAGGCGCTATAGCGGCTTGACGCAGTGCTGTGCTTAATGCAGCTTCCCGCTTTCTGTTGGAGTCAAGCTAAGGCCGTGAGTGGTGCGTGACATCGGCGGATGTCGAGTGGGCTATGTGCGAGCACAGGCCTCAGCGGATGCAGGTGCATGCATAGACCATGTCGTCTGATTGAAAATATCGGGATACCAACTTCCATTTTCGAGTATCAAAAGCACCAACGCCCCGAGGTGGTCGGGGCGTTGGATTCGCTTATCGTTAATACCCTTTAGTTGCTCTAACTATCTGCTATTGCCAGCAGTCACTTACGCTATTGCTACCACTTTTACCCTTCACGCCTTGGTCATTGAGGGTCAAATTGCCACATTTGGTATCTCGCGTTTGTGCTCCCTGTGGAGTGGCCGTCAGTACATAGCCTGCACTGCCTGAGCGCGCTGCGACTGTGAGGGTGTATTTGCCTGTGGCGGAGCGAACGATCTTCCTAGTGGACTCCCCCTCGCCTGTCGTTTCCGTGCTTAGGCCTAACTTATCGATATCCCCCTGAGCGTTCACGTATCGATTAGTTTGAGCATAATAACGTTCTTGCCGGGCAGCCGCGTCGTTCAATAAGGCCATGCCTTCGGCCCGATTACCTCGCAATATATATTCCTGATAGCTGGGGTAAGCAATTGCCGCAAGGATGCCGATTATCACGACGGTAATCATGACCTCCAGCAAGGTAAAACCCGCTACTGACTTAAAGCTCATTAGTCATTCTCCGGAAGGATTTGCCAGCTTTGCCGTCCTGATACAGATGGCCCGTAGTTTACGTCAATCGAAGTACCATCAGTACTGAACAATGTGCTTCCACTGAGCGTAAAGCCGCCAGCCGGGCTCTTGAAGCCAGAAATGCTCTGCCCTTGATAGTTATCGTTGGAGTTAACCATTCCATCGTTGTTGAAATCGAAGATCGCAAAGTTTGCTCGCCCCCCGGTGAAGGGGTTGATGCCATAGGTCCAGCCTGCGAGCCCGGCAGCGCAAGGATCACTGGAGGGGGTAAGGGAACTGACGAACAGTACCTGCCCACGTGCTGCCATTTCATTGACGATGCGCTCGCCGTCCACGGTATTACCCACTTTTAGATCCAGATACCAGCCGTACTTGCCTTCCTCACCGCTTCGCCACGCAACACCCTCATCACTGAGAGTTCTCACCGCCCTTGAAATTGTCGTTTGACCATTCTGGAAGGTGGCAGTTGTATTGCTGAACGTTTGGGCCTGTAGGTCAGCACGCGTGATTGTGGGCGCGTCGCCAGTACTGGTGGTTTCGCCAGCAGTTTTCCTATCCCATATTCCGTAGAGCGATTGCACGATGGCGTTCTCCTCGGTGGACTTGTCAGCCTCGCGGAAGTAACGTCCTGTGCCAAACATCACGATATAGCCGTTCATGCTCGGGTGGCGTACCAGAGAGGGCGGAGCCGTAATCGGTTGCGCCTGCCCGCTGGCGTTGCGTGCGGTGTACAGCGGGTTACCGCCAAATGAGACCTTGAAGTTATCCGGGCTAATGTTTGTCGTATAGAGGAACGGATTACGCTGCTCACCGCTGCCACTTGTGGCGCGAGTATCAATCAAATCAAAGCGCCACAAATTGCCCTTCAGATCGCCTGCATAGACATAGTCTGCAAATCCATCGCTGTTGTTGTCCGCGACCCGAACAGTGGATAGACCGTTATTGGCATCAGCAGTAGCGGTCGGGATCTTCTTGATCAGGTTCCCAGTTTCGATATCAATCAGCATCAAGACAGCACGACCGCTATCGCTGTCATAGCCATTTCCAGTTACGACAGCCCAATGGCCACTATGCAATTTGGCGACAGTGGGGGTTGGGAAGCTATATCCCAGGTCGCTGGGGGTGTTCGCTGGTGCGTCGGAAGGAATATCTTTTCCGACATTGAACTCCCACAGCAGGCTGATATTGCTTGGTTCGGTAATATCAAGCGCGAATATCGCACGCCCGCCTGCGCGCAAAGTGCCAATCAGCACGGTGCGCCATTGGTTGTTAATGTATACATCTCGTACTACTGGAGTGCCATCAACATAGAATTTATGTATTCCGCCTTCTTCGTTGAAGCGAGGGTCGGCCAGTCGATAGAGTTCGGGAATGACGGCGGTAGGTACGAAAGCAAACTGCTCATTACCGTTATCATCGAACGCATGGAGCATGCCGTCATTGGCGCCAATGTAGATACGTCTACTACGAGTGCTTTGTGCTTGCGCAAAAGAAGCGTAGTTACCATTTGGCTCTATGCTGTCAGCGAGATAAGCGAGATATTGAGCTCCTCCAACTACTATGGGGTTGGAATTAATTATGTCGCCAAGCAGTGAGTCTCGGCGGCGGAAGTTTGCATTCACCGAGCCTTTAATGAAGTCTAGGCGGTTCTGGCCAAGGGTAACGCTGGTACTGCTTAGGCCGTTCTGTCCTATTGTCGCGGGTGTGCCTGTAGTCAAGTCTGTCGCCAAGGCTGCTTGCAGATTCACTAAGTTCCCAGCGTTGTTATAGGCTTGGCGATTGGCCAGGTTGCTCCAAGTCAAATCCTGCAGGCCATTACCAGCCGTATTGGCTATGCGGATGGTGCGCCCGGCAGCTGTCAATTTTGAACTGGCGCTCCAAAGCTGGGTCCTGGTTCCTGTACTCCTGTCAAGCTGCTCCTTGATTAAGTCGCCACTCCAAGTATTGATCTTGTAATCAGTGCGATAGATGTAGACTCCATCCGATGCCTCATTGCCAGCAACAGAGATGGCAGGGCTGGTTACAGAGTTATTGGATTGCTCCAAGTTGTTGAACGCTTTGGTCAATTGCTCTTTAAGTGTAAGAGCATTGGTTACCAGGAAGTAGTTATCAGGATCACCCTGAACGGTCCTGGGATCACGGTCTGGCATGCCATACTTGGCCGCGTACCAGAGCGGGCTTCTCAGCAATTCGGCATTGCTTGAATTGGGAGAGGCGGTAAAAGTGCGTGTGGCAGTAGGAGGTAGGCCGCCGCACTCCGAGTTGTTCAGGTTGGCCACACACCAGCCTGCTGGCCTGCCAGGAGGCGTATTGAGGCGATAACGGGTCTGCGCTTCGCAACTCGCTCTATCTCCGTTGTTGGTGCCGCCAGTTCTTAAATCGCAGATCTCCAGATAAATGCCATCCGTAGCCGCCCCTGTGCCAGAGATCACGTAGCCCATATGCTGCTGAATGCCGCCGGCAGCATACTCCGAGAATAGATCTACTTTGAGTTCGTTATTAGCATTGACTGAAAGGGTGTATAGAGCAATGGCGTCCATGTCATGGTCAGCGCCTTGCTCTACGTCCTCGTAATTGATGCGAAATTCCGCATAGGGGCGGCCGCCATTTACCGAAGTGTCGCGATCGCTACCATTAGGATCCGTATTCGCAATTTTTTGCACATAGAAATCTACAATCTGGTTGGTGGGCTGAAAGTTTCCAGTATTACTAATGCCACTTCCTCCCACCGACTTGGCGAATGGAACCAGCGTGATACGGTTATTACCCACCGGGAAGTCGATCTGCGGCAGTGGAGAGGCGAGCGCTACTGCATAGGTCTGGAGCATGCGGCTACCACCTATTGCATTATTAGCTGCAAAACGTGCAACACCTGCAGAGTAGTAAGTACCTTGCTTGCTCGGTTCTTCCGGCGCGAGGCCTCGTACAGTCGCTAAATTGGTGATGGCCTTGGCGGTCGGGGCGTTATCGGAGACTCCATTGGATTCACCAATGAAGACATTCTTGCCGACTAGTCCTTCACTTACACCAATGGCATTGGTCTCAGTGGTTACGTTCAAGCCTTGGATCGAAGTCGGATCGTTCTGGTTCGAAAATGCTGTATTGCCCGCTTGCCAGGCTGTATTTCCACCAGGGATTTTATGGTCATAAGACGGGTTGATATCGCTGATTACCGTCATTGCCGGGATGGAGCAGGCCGGGTAGTTGCCGCCTGATCTAGCATAGGGTGAAACCCAGGCTGGCTTGTTCAAGCCGAGAGCTTCGTCAGCGCCACCCGAATAGTCATACTGAGGCGTTGGTGAACTAGCACCGGCGAAGTAACGTAACGTTTCGTACATCATTTCGCCTACCGGGTTGCCCCACATATAGCAGGTGTTGCTTTGAGACATTGTGCTTGTAGTGATCCAGCCACATCCATATACGTTGTTGCCATAGTCGAAGTCATAGATGCGTAGCTTGTTGATCGTCGCGACTATGCCGTTGCGTTGGGGGGAGGGATTGTTTATCTGATTGGAGCAATAGCTGCTATCGGATGAGCAGAATTGACCGGTGTAGGGGTCTACTTCACGAGTGAAGCTGCCCATGTTGGCTCGTAGCGTGCCGCCACTCATGTTCTTCCCATAAGAACCCGTGAGTAGCCCGAAGTGCATTTTGTTGGTTTCGCCAAAGTCATGGAGAATGCCGGTTGGCTTAACTGCGCCACTACCATAAACCTTGCAATTATCCTCACGTAAGGACGCATTGCTCGGTGAGCAGGCTTCTACACGGACATTGTATTCAGTCATCGTGCTCGGGGCGTTGCCAGCGTTGCGCCAGTAGACATACCAGTTGTCATCACCTGTATTTTCCCTATGGCGAAGCCTAATGTTGTAAGTCTTGCCGGCGGTCAGTGTGACTGTCGCAGTTGTTCCTTCTCCACCGCGGCCCGCCCTGCCATTATTTCCATAGCGAGAGGCGGTGGCCAGCACCAAGGTTCCATCTAGTATGGAAAAGTCCACTGCATCATCGCCATCAACGGAAAATTGATAGGTGATCGTGTTCGTGGGGGTAAAGGTACCGGTAATTTGAGTGTGATAATAATCGTGTCTATTTGTTCGGCATCCACTGACGTCGAAGATATTATTGTTGGCTGCCAGGGGGGACTGAAGGTAACTAACGCTTTGGGTTCCACACAGCGTATAGGAACTGCTTGAGAACAGGTTGTTCATCTGCGTGATGTCGGCGGGGGTGGCCAATGCGCTTGAGTTTTTCCAGATTTTTATTTCTTTACTGGAAAAAGCATTGTTTGGTATCTGGTTCCATCCGCTATCTGACGGTCCACCTGATGTGCAGGAAACTTCGCTGCCCGTACTGCCTATGCAATTATCCATCGCCACCGGGCGCTCTTTGGATACCCAGTTCCATACGCGGAAGGATGTATTGGTAAGTACGCGCAATTGCGGAATGCCCGTATCCTGCGTCTTGGACACTACGGCGAACATGTGATGATATCCGGAAGACGGCTGCGCCAGGGGCGTATAGTCAGTAATATTATACCCATCGCGCGTATTGTACTCTTTACCCCAGGCATGGGCGTCGCGAGGTATATAGGCCCCCTGAAGCAGCGTTCTGCTCTCAGTATCCATCACACGGTAGCCACCGTAGAGCACCTTGCGCAGAGCATCCATGCGCGAAGTGGTCAGATAGTTGAGGTAATCACCACTCCACATGCCCGAGCAGCGTTTATTTGTTGCTAGAGCGCTGGGGACAAAGGTTCCGCTGGTATAGGTATAGCAAACATTGGAGTTGAAGTAGCCAAAGTAATCGATGCCGCCCTGGGCTGCTGTCAGGTGCCCTTTATAGCCGACGTCAATTACACCATCGCCATTAAGGTCGGAAGCATCGTTATATGCTTCATAATAGAGCTTATGATCCCGCCCCATGACCAGCATGTTCAGGGGGGTGGTGGAGCGGCTCACGAATAATGGTGATTGTGCGGGGTTGTTCTCTCCGCCTGCAGCCAGAGCCTGATGTACAGGAAGGGCGGCTAGCGTAAGGAGAGTTATCTGAAGGAGAAGGTGAGTGCGCATGTTGGTTTGTCCCTTCAGTTGAATACTTTGGCTGTAGTGGAGCGAAGATTGGCTTTGTGCCCGGTTGTAGAGTTTCTGGCTTCCGCGTTTATCTCGTAGCGGAAGGTGCCTATACCGAGCATCATGTTTCCATATTCAGGGTTTTCTGCTTGTCCCTGTGCAGCACCGGAGGGCGCTGCCACGGCGTACCATCTTATGGTTTCGTCGCTTTCCCCAGTGACAGGTGAATAGCCTAAGGCTGTCTCGAAGTCTTGCAGATACGCTGGATCGGTACTAAGGAAGCAATAGTTACTGCTGCAATCGTTTTGTTCCACTGGCTTGTTAGGCGCAGTGAGTCGTTTCTCGCCCTCGCGAAGAGCAGCTTCTGCGTAGTTGACCAGTTTCTGTTGTTCGGAAAGGTTGCCAGTGATCCGCCCCTCTAGGGTGGTTTCTCTAGCGCCAGAAAGAGCAAGAAGGGTAATGACAAGCAACATGATCAGCGCGATGAAAAGTGCTGCGCCACGTTGTTTAATGGGTAGGCTTTTGCTCATGGCATCAGGTTCCTCAACATCACATTACTCTGTGACACTTGGTAGATTTGTCCTTTATCGTCCGCTTTGATCGCTGCTACCAACGAGTCGCTATCTTGTAATCCTGCTAGTGTTTGCCAGTTTCTTAGTGCGTCAGATACATCGACCGATTCTCGCAGGCGAATACCGGAGCTGCGAAGTAGGGCTGTGTAGCGCACTGCAAGGATCGGAAGCGTCGTATCGGCTGTAGTGTATTCACTGATATTACGAGGGTCGGCGGCTGTGCCCACCCCGAACTCATAGCGCAGATCAACAAGGCCGGACACGAGTTCGCCTGTTTGTACGTTACGTCCACTAAGCACCGTGCCTGACAGATTGGTATGCACCCGAGTGCATCGGAGTGTTCCGGCTTCGCTACCTGTATCTTTCTCAAAATAAAGTCGCTCGATTACGATCTCGGACGAGCTGGTATATGGCCCAGCGGCCAAGGCCGAGGCAGTTGCTGGCAAATCCCCAAGGCAATTGCGCTCAAGGTGATCGCGTGGCTGGTAGCGGATACAGAGCGAATTCGAGGCTGTCCTCTTCACTGTCTCTCCAGCAGAGAAAGCACCGCAACCCAGGCCAGATATGCTCGCTGCAGCCGGGAACGCTGCGCTTAGCTGCTCATCGGGGCGGCGACGGTATCCCGCTTTGGTCAGCTCTTGTTGCAGCATGAGGAGAGCATAACGACTCGCCTCCAGGTTTTCGGTCTGGTTCTGCTGGAAGGAATAACTTCGCTTGTTGTCAATATAAATCTGAGTGACCCCCAAAATGAGGAAACTGCTAATGGCTAGTGCCACCATGAGTTCGACTAGCGATAGGCCCGTCTGAAAACGTCGATAGATCATCTTGGCACCTTAAATCTGGGTCCGCAGGCGATAGTGACAAATATTCGATGCCGTGCCATTCGAATTGATGCACTCACCTGCCTTTGCTCGCCAGGCGATCTGGATCTCGACAGTTGTACCTGTTCCTGTGCAGGTATTGGCTGTATTTGTGCGGCAAATATGGAAATCGCTCTTGAGAAGACTATCTCCATTCGCGGTATCTGCTGCGACGGGTAGCATTTGCTGAACCTTGTCCGCCCAGCATGCAAGCTGGGCGGCTGCATTGCTCGGTAGTGGCGTACAGTCATTAGGTTTGTCCGGGAAATTTGCTCCTGCCGCTTTATAAAAGCCCGAGGAGTTCGGTAGGCCGGTTGGCATGGCGCGCATCATTTCGGCAAGGTCGTTGGCCAGGATTATCGCCACGTTACGTTGAGCGGAGTCCTGAGTGTATTGAATGGTTCTAGTCTGTAGAGCGACCATCCCAAGCACTCCGACGCTGATCAGTACCAGCGTGACCAGGACCTCGATCATGCTGAAGCCGTTTTCAGCCTTGACTTTCATCGTCATCTCCTTGCGGCGATTGATAGGTACAAGTTGTCATCTGGTCGTTATTGCCAGGCCCATTCTTGCCTCTCGGCCATGTTCTAATGCTTCCACTCAGCTTGACGTCTATGGTGTAGCCGTTCTCAGCCTGTTCATCGTGACAGGTCATTAGTACTGCTTCAGTTCCGGTGCCGTTGTAGCGGAAGGTCAATTCTTCAGCGCTGGAGCTTATGCTGGCTCCGTTGGGGAGACTCAGGGAGCGCAGCGTATCGGACGAATCCAAGCACTCAGTCTTCACGGTCCACTGTCCCTCCTCCTTGCAAACTCTGACCAAGATCCTGCGCTCTACAGCAGTGCTACGTGCGAACTGCAGAAGCGAGAGCATTTCGTTGTTCAATGACTGAGTGCGGTTGTCAGCAATGAATTTGGTGAAGCTTGGCACCGCAATCATCGAAAAGATGCCGAGCAGCGTGATGACGATCATGAGCTCGATCAGAGTGAAGCCGGCCTCCCGTTGCTTGCCGCAAGGTCGGACTATGGGACGGTGAGAGATGGTAGGCATGGGCGTTCGTTCTGGATGGGAAGAGGCATATGAATGCTGCCTGCTCCGCCCGCCCATGTCTTTTGGGGGGAGATGATCGGCTCAACTGCCGGTATGACCGGTTGCGCAACAATTCACGCTGCGGTCGACATCTGCCATTTTGATGCGGCCTTGGCGATTTATCACGATTTGCCAGATAGGCTCTTGCTTCCGGCAGAACGAGAAACGTCCGTTGCTAGCGCTGCTCATGCCGTTGTCACGAAACAGTACCTGATTTCCCCCGAAGCCTCGCCAGCATAGATCGGGCTGCGTTCCGGGGCTGAATTGTCTGAGTACATGCTGATCGTGGGACCTCAGTACAAGCCAGCTGTGGTGCCAATCGCCCGTACAGGTTTTTCCATCTGCTGAGCCACAGATGATATGAGCGCGCCTGGTGCCTATGGCCTGTTCCCGGGCGAAATGCAGGTGAGAGAGCAATTCGTTTCGTACGGATTGTTCTCGATTGCTTTCTATGAAATGACGATAGGAGGGAAAGACGATACTCAGCAGGATCGCTACCACTGCCAGAGCAGTGAGTAGTTCAGGCAAGGTAAGAGCTTTCTGCTTATTCCGATTCATAAAGGAGCATCCTCTGCGGGTATGATCACGGCCTTCCTGGCCGCCTATTTCTATTTAGACCTTCGGGGCGAACTGTCAAGATTCTTTAATTCGAGGTGATAGGTGAAAGCTGATGTCGCAGTACTCGGGGGAGGTGCTATTGGTTTGCTGTCCACCCTGTTGCTAGCAAAAGGCGGCGTATCCGTGAGTCTGGTAGAGGCAGGAGAGTTGGGCCGCGAATCCTCTTGGGCCGGTGGCGGTATCGTTTCGCCGCTCTACCCCTGGCGCTACAGCGCGGCGGTGACGGCGTTGGCGCATTGGTCGCAGGATTTCTATCCGGGGTTTGCGCGGCAGTTGCTGGAAGACACCGGCGTCGATCCCGAGGTGCATGTCACCGGGTTGTATTGGCTGGATCTGGATGACGAGGCCGAGGCGCTGGCTTGGGCGGCGCGTGAGCGGCGCCCGCTGTTTTCGGTGGATATTGCCGAGGCTTATCGGGATGTGCCGGTGCTGGGCGGCGGGTTCGGACGCGCCATTCATATGCCGGGTGTGGCCAATGTGCGTAACCCCAGGTTGGTCAAGGCGTTGCGCGCGGCTTTGGCGGCCATGCCCAATGTGGAGTTGCGTGAGCATTGCCCGGTCACTGGTTTCATTCAGGAGAATGGGCAGATTCGTGGCGTGGTTACCGCTGGCGGTGAGATTCGCGCTGATCGCGTGGTGCTTGCTGCCGGTGCCTGGAGCGGCGAGTTGCTCAGCACGCTGGGACTGGAGTTGCCGGTGGAGCCGGTGAAGGGGCAGATGATCCTTTACAAATGCGCCGAGGATTTTCTACCGAGCATGGTGCTTGCCAAAGGGCGCTATGCGATCCCGCGGCGCGACGGGCATGTCCTGATCGGCAGTACGCTGGAATATGCCGGTTTCGACAAGACGCCGACCGATGTCGCGCTGGAAAGCCTCAAGACCTCCGCGGAAGAACTGCTGCCGGCGCTCAAGGATGCCGAAGTGGTCGGACATTGGGCCGGTTTGCGGCCCGGCTCGCCGGAGGGCATTCCCTTCATCGGCGAACTGCCTGCGCATCCCGGTCTGTGGCTCAACTGCGGACATTTCCGCAATGGCTTGGTGTTGGCGCCGGCCTCCTGCCAGCTGTTGGTCGACCTGATGCTGGGGCGCGAGCCGATCATCGATCCGGCGCCTTATGCCCCGGCAGGGCGGCTGGGCTGAACTGAGCTTGTGGCGGGTGCGCACAGCGCACCCTGCCGCGTCCACCAGGGCCGCGTGCCTCAGTCGATGCCCAGCTTCTTCAGCCTGTAGCGCATCGAACGGAAGGTCAGCCCCAGACGCTGGGCCGCGGCGGTGCGGTTCCAACGGGTTTCTTCCAATGCCTGCATGATCAGCTTGCGTTCGATGTCCTCGAGGTAATCCTCGAGGTTGTCGATCTGCGCCAGGCTGGCTTCGCCGCCCTCGTTGCTTGGCCCGCTGGCATCGGCCAGGCGCAGGTCGCTGGGCGTGATCTGATCGTCTTCGCAGAGGGTGTAGGCGCGTTCGAGCATGTTTTCCAGCTCGCGCACGTTGCCCGGGAAGCGGTAGTTCTTCAGTTTTTCCAGCGCGTCGGGGTGCAGCTTGGCAGCGGCCAGGCCAGTGCCTTCGGCCAGGCGTGCGAGCGTCACCTCGGCCAGCTGGGCGATGTCCTCGCGGCGCTCGCGCAGTGGCGGCACGCGCAGTTCGATGACGTTGAGGCGGTAGTAGAGGTCCTGGCGGAAACGGCCGGCGGCGACTTCGGCGGCCAGGTCCTTGTGGGTGGCGCAGAGGATGCGCACATCGACCACCACTTCCTGCTGGCCGCCGACCGCGCGCACGGCTTTTTCCTGGATGGCGCGCAGCAGTTTGACCTGCATCGGCAGCGGCAGGTCGGCAACCTCGTCGAGGAACAGGGTGCCGCCATTGGCGGCCTGGAACAGGCCCTGCTTGTCTTCGATGGCGCCGGTGAAGCTGCCTTTCTTGTGACCGAAGAACTCGCTCTCCATCAGCTCCGAGGGGATGGCGCCGCAGTTGACCGGGACGAAGGGCTGCTCGACGCGCGGGCCCTGCTCGTGGATCAGGCGGGCCACCAGTTCCTTGCCGCTGCCCGATTCGCCGCTGATGTAGACCGGCGCCTGGCTGCGCGAGAGTTTCTGGATCTGCTTGCGCAGCGACTTCATCGGCGG
>Ga0114984_1000569_pt1 | contig 14067 bp, 20 predicted proteins | sample Shrwel1BS1Day1_FD_96987 | JGI IMG/M metagenome (GOLD analysis project Ga0114984, IMG submission 96987) | Subsurface microbial communities from deep shales in Ohio, USA - Utica-3 well 1 S-1-Day1 | ecosystem: Environmental > Aquatic > Deep subsurface > Shale gas/oil reservoir > Produced water/Flow... | reverse complement strand
TCCGGCGGCGAAAAGCAACGTGTCGCCATTGCCCGGGCCCTGCTCAAGAATCCGCCGATCCTGATCTTCGACGAAGCCACTTCGGCGCTCGACTCGGCGACCGAACGGGCCATTCAAACGCAACTGGAACAAGTCGCCATTGGCCATACGACACTGGTTATTGCCCACCGATTGTCTACGGTCATGAATGCCGACGAAATCCTGGTCATGAACGAGGGGCGGATCGTCGAGCGCGGCAGCCATACCGCTCTGCTGGCCGCCGACGGCACTTACGCCCGGATGTGGACGCTGCAACAGCAGGAAGATCGCGACATGGAGCCGATCACGCCGTGAATGCAATGCGCGGCACAACATTGAGGCGAAACCGTGGCAACTGGTTGTTGCCACTGGTGACTTTCTTGTTGCTGGCCTTGGTGACGCTCGCGACTTGGCACTGGCAGCTGCGCCTGGAGACTCACGCCGAGGAACTGGCCAACAATCAGGAAAGCGCGGCGATTACGGCCGAGATTCGCGACCGCCTGAATCTGCACGGCCAGTTCCTCCGCTCGCTGCAGGCCTTTGCCACTGCGGCGCCGATGCAGGATCTGGCAACGTGGCGACGTTTTGCCAAGGCCATGGAAACCGAGGGCAGCCTGACCGGGATGTTTGCCTTCGCCTATGCCCCGGTTGTGCATGGCGACGCCGCAGAGTCATTTCAAAAATCGAGCAAAATTCCGGTTGACCGTAGCAGGCTGCGAATTTTCCCTAAAACCGACTCCCGGCTGGTCTTGCCGCTTGTCTTTATCGCACCGGAGTCGCCAGCCCTTCAAGCCGTGATCGGTTTTGACCTGTTGTCCGAGCCAACTCGCCGCGAAGCGATCAACCGCGCCATCCTTACCGGCAAAATCGCGATGACGGCACCCATCGAACTTCAGCCCGACAAAGGAAAAAAACGTCCGGGCTTCCAGATGGTCCAGGCCATCTTCCACGACCGCACCTTGACCAGCCGCCTCGACACGAACAAGCGCGCTTTCGCCGGCGTCGTCCTGACGGCTTATCGCTTCGACGAGTTCATGTCGTCCTTCAAGCTTCCCCTCGGCAGCCGCTTCGTGCTGCAAATCTTTGACGAATCACTGGCCGGAGACAGCGCCGAGGCTTCGGTCCCGACCCTGATCTACAACTCGGACCCCAGCCACAGCATTGGCGATGCACCTTTGCTGCATCACGAAATCGATTTTGGCGGCCGCAACTGGATTCTTCACTTTTATTTGAACAGCCATGCCAACAAAGGACTCGACACCCCGGCATTGGTTCTCTACGGCGGACTTCTGGGTAGCCTGCTGCTGGCGCTCCTCGTTCACCACCTTGCCACCCATCGAGAACGCGCTGAACGCTATGCACTCTCCCTGACACGAGAGCTGAGCGAGCACCGCGACCATTTGCAGGAACTCGTCCACGAGCGAACAGCCAGTCTCGAAAGCGCCTTGCAGCAGGCGCGCGCCGCCAGCCAGGCAAAATCGGAGTTTCTGGCCAACATGTCGCATGAGCTACGCACGCCGATGCATGCCATCCTCGGCTTTGTCGAACTCGGCAACCGACGCGCCGCGAATGCCAACGACCCCAGAATCACCCAGTACTTCCAGCGTATCGACCAAAGCGGGCAACGCCTGCTCACCCTGATCGATGAATTGCTCGATCTCTCGAAACTGGATGCCGGGCAAATGGCCTTGCACCCGATCACTTTCGACGTGCTTGCCTTGGTCAAGCAGGTCGGGGCACAGCTCGAATCGCTGCTGATCGATCGCAAGTTGCAACTCGATATCAGCAACCTGGCGGCGAGCACTCGCCTCACCGCCGACGAAGGCCGGATAACCCAGGTCATCTGCAACCTGCTCTCCAACGCCATCAAATTTTCACCGGAAGGCGGATGTATTCGCATCGAAATATCGGAAGCCAAACTCCCGGCGGGCCGGCGCGTCGAGGACAGCGGTTTGCAAACGGCACTGGCCATCAGCTTCATTGATCAGGGAATCGGCATACCAAGCGATGAACTGGAGCACATTTTCGAAAAGTTCGTGCAAAGTAGCGCCACCAAGAACGGGGCGGGTGGAACGGGACTCGGGCTGGCTATTTGCCGGGCAATTGTTGCCCAGCACCGTGGTACGATTGCAGCCCACAACAATCCAGGGCCAGGCGCCTGTTTCGTCGTCACCCTGCCATTGAACTGCTGGATGGAAAAATCGGGACAACATGACTAAGAAACGTGTCTTGCTGGTGGACGACGAAGAACTCAACCTGGAAATTCTGGTCGAGTATTTCGAAGGGGAGGATCCCTTCGTCCTGCAAACAGCAGACAGCGGCGAAGCCGCGTGGCAACTGCTACAACATCCGGAAAGCGATTTCAAACTTATCCTGCTGGACCGGATGATGCCAGGGCTGGACGGCATCGCCCTACTCAAAAGGATGAAGGGCGACCCGCGCCTCTCCGGCATCCCCGTCATCATGCAGACGGCCGCCAATTCCCCCGAGCAGATTCGCGAAGGTCTCGAAGCCGGCGCTTACTACTACCTGACCAAGCCCTACCGTCGAGACAGTCTGCTCGCCATCGTTCACGCGGCGCTGAGTGATGCCGAGGCACGTAACTCGCTTAGCCGGCAGTTGCACCAGCACATCAACTCGCTGCAGTTTCTCGACCGCGCTGAATTTTCAATCCGGACCGTCGATGAAGCAGCCCGATTGGCCTCGTTTATTGCGCACGCCTGCCCGAATCCCGAAGCTGCTGTGATGGGAATTTCCGAGTTGCTGATCAACGGGGTGGAGCACGGCAATCTCGGCTTGGCCTATGCCGAGAAAAGCATTTTGAAACAAGAGGATCGCTGGCACGAAGAGATCATCCGACGCGCCGCCCTGCCGGAAAATGCAGCCAAGGAAGTCCGCCTGAGCTATCACCGTCAGCCTGAAGCCATCACCCTTCGCATCTGCGACCAAGGCAGTGGATTTCCATGGCAAAACTATCTCGAAATGGACCCTGAGCGCGCCTTTGATCCCAATGGTCGCGGTATAGCAATGGCCCGCATGCTGAGCTTCAGCAGCATCACCTATGAGGGCAGCGGCAATATTGCCGTCGCCACCATTCGCTGTGGCAATGGAAACAATGGTGAGCATCAAACATGACTTCGATTTCAAGCAAGATGAAGGTACTGGCCGTCGATGACAACCGCACCAATCTGCACATTCTTCAGGTTTTCCTGAAGAAACTGGGGCACGACGTACTGCTGGCCGAGAACGGTGAAGAGGCCGTCCGCCGCTTTGCAGCCGAGTCCCCGGATCTGGTGTTGCTCGACATCATGATGCCGGTGATGGATGGGTTCGAGGCGGCACGCAGAATCAAGGCAATGCCGCGCGACCGCTGGACGCCGGTCATCTTCCTCTCAGCGTTGAATCGCGATGAAAATCTGGTTGAAGGCCTTGATGCCGGCGCCGACGACTACCTGACCAAACCGATCAATTTCGTTGTCCTCGAAGCCAAGCTTCGCTCGATGCAGCGTTCGCTGGCCATGCAACAGGAGTCCATCGACTCACTTCGGCGCGTACAAACCATTTCAGACAACGTGCTCGATGCCATTATCACCAGCGACGAATACGGCACCATGGTATCCGTCAACAAGTCCACCGAGCGTATCTTTGGCTGGACTTCCGATGAAATGGTAGGCAAAAACGTTTCCATGCTAATGCCGGAGCAGGAACGGTCGGCGCATGAGGTCCGAATCAGAGATCACGCCACGGACAGTTCGCCAAAGCCCATCGGCCTAGAGCGGGAACTCGAAGCTCAACACAAGGATGGTCACCGGTTTGCTGCGACAATGACCATCACGGAAATGGTGCTCGACAATCAGCGAATGATGGTCGGCGTCATCCGCGATATTTCTGAGCGCAAGCAAACGGAGCAAAAACTCCGCGAAAATGCCCGCCAGTTGCAGGACTATTACGACCAGACCCAAGCTGAACAACATCTCGCCTTGGGCCTGATGGAGAAGCAACTCCATCGCAAGGGCCTCCAGGACAGCCGTCTACGCTATACAGTCATCCCGGCCGAGAACTTCAGTGGCGACATCGTTGCCGCCAATCGCTCACCAGATGGACTTTTCTACGCCTTGCTCGCCGACGCCACCGGGCACGGCCTGACTGCAGCCATCAGCGTGTTGCCCGTGCTCGCGCTGTTCTACAGAATGACAAAGCTCAATCGGCCAATACGCGAGATTGTTCTTGAACTGAACTACCAACTAAAGGAGTCCATGCCTGTTGGGCGCTTCGTCGCCGTTACACTGGTTTGCCTCGACGAAACGAAAAAACAGGGCGACATCTGGGTTGGCGGCACCCCCGAAGCCTTCCTGTTCGACCGATGGGGAAGGATATCCCGCACCTTCCCATCGGCTAATCTTCCATTGGGGATCGTCGGCAATGACGAACTCGGCGGCAATCCCCAACATTTCGATTGGGCTGGAGAGAGCCAGTTAGTACTCTGCTCGGACGGCTTGCTTGAGGCGACCAACCCAGAAGGCATTCAATTTGGTGTCGAGGGGCTGATAACCGCTACCGCCAATACCTCGCCGACTGACCGCTTTGCCAAAATTGAGGCCGCGCTGGCGAGCCACCAAAATAACGGCGTCGCTAGCGACGACATATCGCTAATGCTTATCGACTGCCCGTAAGCATCAGCAAAAAATACGGACAAAAAAAAGGCCGGAAATTCCGGCCTTTTTAACTACCGCTGCATTTAGGCAGCGGATTCTTCGATTTCCACAGCCTCGGTGGGCTCCGGACGGTCGACCAGTTCAACAAATGCCATCGGAGCATTATCGCCAACACGGAAACCACACTTCAGAATACGAAGGTAGCCGCCCGGACGGGTTGCATAACGCGGGCCGATTTCGGCGAACAGCTTGACCACGATATCGCGGTCGCGCAGGCGGTCGAAGGCCAGACGCTTATTGGCCAGCGTCGGGGTCTTGCCGAGGGTGATCATCGGTTCAACAACACGGCGCAGTTCCTTTGCTTTCGGCACGGTGGTCTTGATGGCCTCGTGCTTGAGAAGGGAAACGGTCATGTTGCGCAGCATCGCCAAGCGATGGCTGCTGGTACGGTTTAGTTTGCGAAGTCCATTGCGGTGACGCATGGTTAATCCTTTCTATATTCTGCAGGCGTCCCTTGACTACCCGGGCGGAAAAGGCTTACGCCTTTTCCAGACCGGCGGGCGGCCAGTTTTCCAGTTTCATGCCGAGCGTCAGACCGCGAGCGGCCAACACTTCCTTGATCTCATTCAGCGACTTGCGACCCAGATTCGGAGTCTTGAGAAGTTCATTTTCGGTACGCTGGATCAGATCGCCGATGTAGTAGATATTCTCAGCCTTGAGGCAGTTCGCAGAACGAACCGTCAATTCGAGATCATCCACCGGACGGAGCAGAACCGGATCAACCTGAGCTGGCTTGGAAGCCTCGGCCACAGGTGCGGTACCCTCCAGATCAGCAAAGACCGAAAGCTGTTCCATCAATACGCGAGCAGCGTAGCGAATGGCTTCTTCCGGCTCGACAACGCCGTTGGTTTCAATATCGACAATCAACTTGTCCAGGTCGGTACGCTGTTCAACGCGAGCGCTTTCGACAGCGTAAGCAACGCGACGAATCGGGCTGAACGATGCGTCAAGAACCAGCTTGCCAATTGACTTGGCATCGCCGAGATTGCGCATATTGCCGGGTACGTAACCACGGCCCTTCTCGACCTTGATCTCCATGGACAGCTTGCCGCCCGTGGAGAGGTGAGCGATTACGTGTTCCGGATTGATGATTTCCACGTCGTGCGGCAATTCGATATCGCCAGCACGAACGGGACCTTCACCTTCCTTGGCCAGCTTCAGGTTAACGACATCGCGATTGTGCAGCTTGAACACGATACCCTTGAGGTTGAGGAGAATGTCGACGACATCTTCCTGCACGCCATCAATGGTCGAGTACTCATGAAGAACACCATCAATACCAACCTCGGTCGGTGCATAACCAACCATTGAGGAAAGCAGGATACGACGCAGCGCGTTGCCAAGAGTATGGCCATAACCGCGCTCAAACGGCTCCATGACCACCTTGGCCTGCACGGGCGAAACGCTCTGCACGTCGATGATACGGGGTTTAAGAAGTCCACTGCTTTGCATGGGCTAGATCCTCTGCTCAGTGCTTACTTCGAGTAAAGTTCGATGACGAGACCTTCATTCAGGGTCGCCGGCAGTTCAGAGCGCTGCGGCATGGCCTTGAATGTGCCCTTGCCTTCCTTGACATCCACCGAAATCCACTCGGGGAAACCGCGGGACTCTGCAGCTTCCAGCGCAGCCTTGCAACGCAGGGAAGCGCGGGCACGATCGGTCAGCTGGACAACATCACCCGGCTTGACGATAAAGGAAGGAATATTGCAGCGCTTGCCGTTGACCAGAACGCCATTGTGACGAACGATCTGACGGGACTCGGTGCGGGAAGCACCAAAACCCATACGGTAGGCGACGGAGTCGAGGCGGGCTTCGAGCAATTGCAGGAGGTTTTCACCGGTCTGGCCCTTGCGACGGTCAGCTTCGGCAAACGTCTTGCGGAACTGGCCTTCGAGGACGCCGTAGACACGACGGATCTTCTGCTTGGCACGGAGGTGAACACCATAGTCAGACAAACGAGCGCCTGATTTTTGGCCGTGTTGGCCAGGAGCATACGAACGACGCTCAATGGCACACTTGTCGGTAAAACACTTTTCGCCCTTCAGGAACAACTTTTCGCCTTCGCGGCGGCACTGACGGCATTTCGGATCGAGATTACGAGCCACTTGTCTTTCTCCTTAGATGCGGCGCTTTTTGGGCGGACGGCAACCGTTATGCGGCACCGGCGTCACGTCGGAAATCGCGGTGATCTTCATGCCCAACGCGTTCAGAGCGCGGACCGAAGATTCACGACCAGGACCAGGGCCCTTGATGCGAACTTCCAGATTCTTAACGCCACATTCCTGAGCAGCCTTGCCAGCGGCTTCAGCAGCAACCTGAGCAGCAAACGGGGTGGACTTGCGCGAACCGCGGAAGCCGGCACCACCGGAAGTAGCCCAAGACAACGCATTGCCCTGACGATCGGTAATGGTGATGATGGTGTTATTAAACGATGCGTGAATATGGGCGATGCCCTCAGCAACGTTCTTTTTAACCTTTTTGCGAACTTTGGTAGCAGTCTTTGCCATGTTCTGTCCCTATTACTTCTTGCCAGCAATGGCCTTGCGCGGACCCTTGCGAGTGCGAGCATTGGTACGGGTGCGCTGACCGCGGCAAGGCAAGCCCTTGCGATGGCGAAGGCCACGGTAGCAACCGAGGTCCATCAGACGCTTGATGTTCATTGTGACTTCGCGACGCAGATCACCTTCTACGGTGAATTTGCCGACTTCGTCACGCAGACGATCCATGTCCGCATCGGACAGGTCTTTCATTTTGGTAGAACGAACGATACCGGCCGCGTCACAAATCTTCTGTGCGCGGGTACGGCCGATGCCGAAAATCGCGGTCAACGCGATCTCTGCATGCTGATGGTTCGGAATGTTTACCCCTGCGATACGGGCCATCGAATCACTCCACTATTTCAAAATTAACAAATGCCGACGCCAAAGCCATTAGCCTTGGCGCTGCTTGTGACGCGGGTCCTTGCAAATGACGCGAACGACACCCTTGCGACGGATGACTTTGCAATTGCGACACACGCGCTTAACTGAAGGATGCACTTTCATGTTTAACTCCTCGTCTGCGAGAGCTTGGAAGCAGCCGTGATTCCTTGCCCTGCGGTTTATTGCGTAGAGAACTCTTTTACTTGACCCGGAAAACGATCCGGGCCTTGCTTAAATCATATGGCGTCAACTGTACGGTCACTTTGTCACCGGGAAGAATGCGTATGTAATGCATTCGCATCTTTCCGGAAATGAACCCAAGCACAATATGGCCGTTTTCCAACTTGACCTTGAAGGTCGCATTTGGGAGATTTTCAACAACCTCCCCTTGCATTTCTATGTAATCCTCTTTTGCCATGAGCAATTACTTGATCATCGGTGCGCCTTTGAAATTTGCCTTCTTCAGCAAGCTTTCATACTGGTGCGACATCACGTAGGCCTGAACCTGCGACATAAAGTCCATGGTCACGACTACGATAATCAACAGCGAAGTGCCACCAAAATAGAACGGTACGTTCCATTTCAGGATCAAAAATTCCGGAAGCAGACAAACGACAGTGATGTAGGCGGCGCCGATCAGGGTCAAACGCATCAATATCTTGTCAATGTAGCGCGCTGTCTGCTCACCCGGGCGAATACCGGGAACGAACGCACCGCTTTTCTTCAGGTTATCCGCAGTTTCCTTGGAGTTGAACACCAAGGCGGTGTAGAAAAAACAGAAGAAGACGATCGCCGAGGCATACAGCATGACGTAAATCGGCTGTCCTGGCGACAAAGTACCAGCAACATCCTTCAACCAGTGCATCGACTCGCTAGCGCCAAACCAGTTGGCGGCTGTGGCGGGGAACAGGATGATCGACGAGGCGAAAATCGGTGGGATAACGCCAGACATATTCAGTTTGAGCGGTAGATGCGAGCTCTGACCACCGTAAATCTTGTTGCCAACCTGGCGCTTGGCATAATTGACCAGAATCTTGCGTTGACCGCGCTCTACAAACACTACGAAGCCCGTCACCACCACAACCAGAACACAGATGATCAGTGCGGTCAGCGGATGCATGGCACCGGTACGAACCAGTTCAAGCAGTCCGCCAATGGCGTTTGGCAAGCCGGCAGCGATACCTGCGAAAATGATGATCGAAATCCCGTTCCCAAGACCGCGCTCGGTAATCTGCTCACCCAGCCACATCAGGAACATCGTACCGGTCAGTAGCGTCGACACCGTGGTCAGACGGAACATGAACCCAGGATCGTTAACCAGCCCAGCCTGCGCCTCGAGCGCCACAGCGATACCCAGCCCCTGAAAGAGGGCGAGAATCACGGTGCCATAGCGGGTATATTGCGTAATCTTGCGACGTCCGGCTTCACCCTCTTTTTTCAGGGCTTCGAGTTGCGGACTGGCAACACTCATCAGTTGCATGATGATCGAGGCCGAAATGTACGGCATGATCCCAAGTGCAAAAATGGTGAATCGCGACAAGGCACCACCCGAGAACATGTTGAACATGCCCAGGATGCCGCCCTGTTGCGAATTGAAGAGATCGGCCAGCGCGTTCGGGTCAATCCCAGGAACCGGAATATGGGCGCCAATGCGGTACACGACCAGCGCACCAAGCAGGAACCAGAGCCGGCGCTTGAGATCGCCGAACTTGCCACCCTTGCCAACGGTATTGGGATTTGCTGCCAACGTTCTAACCTTTCCCTGTCTTACTCTGCGACGACCGAGCCGCCGGCAGCTTCGATAGCAGCCTTGGCACCCTTGGTAGCGCCCACACCCTTAAGGACAACCTTGCGGGCGATGGCGCCAGATAGGATAACCTTGGCGGAGAGAGCGTCACCCGGAACGATACCGGCAACCTGCAGGGCGAGGAGATCAATCTCTTCAACCGGCAGACGCTCGAGGTCGGTCAGGCGAACTTCGTAGTTACGGGCACGGGTCAGCGAGTTGAAACCACGCTTCGGCAGGCGACGCTGCAAAGGCATTTGACCGCCTTCGAAGCCAACCTTGTGGAAACCGCCCGAACGGGACTTCTGACCCTTGTGGCCACGGCCGCAGGTCTTGCCGAGGCCGGAACCGATGCCACGACCGACGCGCTTGGCGGCCTTCTTGGAGCCTTCACCCGGCTTGATGGTATTCAGACGCATGGCTTAACCCTCAACCTTGACGAGATACTGAACCTTCTGGATCATGCCGCGCACGCACGGCGTATCCACCAGTTCAGAGGTGCTGTTCAGCTTGCGCAGACCCAGACCACGCACCGTGGCGCGGTGGTCCTGCTTGGTGCCGATGATGCTCTTGACGAGCTTCACTGTGATTTTCTTGTCAGCCATCACTTACCCCAGAACCCGTTCAATCGGAAGACCGCGCTTGGCGGCGATTTCCGATGGCGTATTGACCTTCGACAGACCGTCGATGGTGGCACGCACGATGTTGTAAGGATTGGTCGAGCCGTGCGCCTTGGCCACCACGTTGGTGACGCCGACGACTTCGAAGACAGCGCGCATGGCGCCGCCAGCGATGATGCCCGTACCTTCCGGAGCCGGCTGGATCATCACGGTGGTGGCGCCGTGACGGCCCATGACGGTGTGATGCACGGTGCCGTTCTTCAGGCTGACCTTGGCCATCTTGCGACGGGCCTCTTCCATTGCCTTCTGAGCAGCCACGGGCACTTCGCGGGACTTGCCCTTGCCCATGCCGATGCCGCCATCGCCGTCACCAACGACAGTCAGGGCTGCGAAACCGAGGATTCGGCCGCCCTTAACCACCTTGGTAACGCGATTGACCGCGACCATCTTTTCGCGCATGCCGTCATCACGCTCTTCAGCTTGCTGCGGCTTCTTGTTTCTTTCAGGTTTAGCCATTTTTTAACCTTATCCTTTCGCAGCGATCAGAACTTCAGACCGGCTTCACGCGCGGCTTCCGCCAGCGCCTGAACCCGACCGTGGTACTGAAGACCGGAACGATCGAAAGCCACTTGCTCGATGCCGGCGGCCTTTGCGCGCTCGGCAATCAGCTTACCCACCGAAGTGGCAGCAGCCTTGTTACCGCCGTTCGGGACGTCGTTGCGAACGTCCTTGTCCAGCGTGGAAGCCGAAGCCAGGACCTTACCGCCACAGGGCGAGATGATCTGGGCATAGATGTGCTGATTCGTGCGATTGACGCACAGACGCACAGCCTTGAGTTCGGCGATTTTGGCCCGGGTTTGGCGGGAACGGCGCAAACGCGCTTGTTTCTTATTAAACATATGCCACCCTTACTTCTTCTTGGTTTCCTTGATAACCACCACTTCGTCCGAGTACCGAACGCCCTTGCCCTTGTAGGGCTCCGGCTTGCGGTATGCACGAACTTCGGCAGCGACCTGGCCAACCTGTTGCTTGTCGGCCCCCTTGATCAGGATTTCGGTCTGGGTCGGGCATTCCACTTTCACACCAGCCGGCATCTTGTGCGCGACCGGGTGTGAAAAGCCCAACGACAGATTCAGGACATCACCCTGAGCCTGGGCGCGGTAACCCACGCCGACCAACTGGAGCTTGCGCTCGAAACCCTTGGAAACACCAGTGACCATATTGTTGATGTTGGCACGCATGGTGCCCCACATGGCAGCTGCGTTAGCGGCGCCTTCAACCTTGGAAACCTGGACGTTTTGACCTTCGACGGAAATCGTCACGGACGGATGCGTAATCGCCTTCAGGGTACCCAGCGGGCCCTTGACGGTAATGTCCGCACCAACCGAAACTTCAACGCCGGCCGGCAGAACGATGGGATTTTTACCAATACGAGACATCGATATCCCCTTATGCCACGATGCAAAGAACTTCGCCGCCGACCTTGCTGGCGCGAGCCTTGCGATCAGTCATGACACCCTTGGGGGTCGACACGATGGCAACGCCCAGACCGTTCATGACGCGAGGAATATCTTCGCAACCCTTGTAGATACGCAGGCCAGGCTTAGAGACACGCTCGATGCGCTCAATGACCGGACGACCGGCGTAATACTTGAGTGCGATATCGAGGGTCGGCTTGCCATCAGCCTGACGAACTGCGAAATCATCAACGTAACCTTCATCCTTCAGCACGGCAGCGATAGCAACCTTGACTTTGGACGAGGGCATGGAGACAGACGCCTTTTCGGCGAGCTGGGCGTTGCGGATGCGAGTCAGCATGTCCGCGATCGGATCGCTCATAGCCATTTCTGAATCTCCTTTTTACCAGCTGGCTTTAACAACACCCGGAACTTCGCCATTGAAGGCCAGTTCGCGGATCTTGTGACGGCACAGACCGAACTTACGGAAAACACCACGCGGACGACCAGTCAGCTGGCAGCGGTTGCGCAGACGAGACGGGCTCGAATTGCGCGGCAGGGCCTGGAACTTCAGACGGGCAGCGTAACGCTCATCGTCAGACAGGCTCGCGTTATTGAAAATCGCCTCGAGGGCAGCACGCTTCTTGGCGTACTGAGCCACAAGCTTGCGGCGCTTTTCTTCACGGTTGATCAGAGCAAGTTTTGCCATGATTGCCTCAATTCTTGAACGGGAACTTGAACGCCGCCAACAGAGCCTTGGCTTCTGCGTCGGATTTCGCGGTCGTGGTGATGCTGATGTTCATACCCCGGAGAGCATCAATCTTGTCGTACTCGATTTCCGGGAAAATGATCTGCTCTTTGACACCCATGTTGTAGTTGCCCTGGCCATCGAAACCCTTGCCAGAAACACCACGGAAGTCGCGAACTCGCGGCAGCGCAACGGTGACCAGACGATCAAGGAACTCGAACATGCGCGGACCACGCAGCGTGACCATACAGCCAATCGGATAACCGTCACGAATCTTGAAGCCGGCAATAGACTTGCGGGCCTTGGTCGTCACCGGCTTCTGACCTGCGATCTTCTGCATGTCGCCAACAGCATTCTCGAGAACCTTCTTGTCAGCTACCGCTTCACCGACACCCATGTTCAGGGTGATCTTGGTGATGCGCGGGACTTCCATCACGGACTTGTAACCAAATTGCTTGCTCAGATCAGCAACAACGGTTTCTTTGTAAAACTCTTGCAAACGCGCCATGACCACTCCTTATGCGTTGACCAGTTCGCCGTTCGACTTGAACACGCGAACCTTGCGGCCATCCTCGAGCGCCTTGATGCCGACACGGTCGGCCTTCTTGGTCGCCGGATTGAACAGCGCAACATTGGAGATATGAATCGGCATGTCCTTATCAACGATGCCACCCGCTACACCCTTTACAGGGTTCGGCTTGACGTGCTTCTTGGCACGATTGACACCCTCGACGAGCACATGCTCATCATCGACACGACGCAGCACGGTACCGCGCTTGCCTTTGTCTTTACCGGTAATAACGACGATTTCGTCGCCTTTACGAATCTTTTCCATGGCCAGTCCTTACAGCACTTCAGGAGCCAGGGACACGATCTTCATGAAGCGCTCGGTACGCAGTTCGCGGGTTACCGGGCCAAAGATGCGCGTGCCGATCGGCTCGAGCTTGTTGTTGAGAAGAACGGCGGCATTGCCATCAAAGCGAACCAGCGAACCATCGGGACGACGAACGCCCTTGGCGGTACGAACCACCACAGCATTGTAGACATCACCCTTCTTGACGCGGCCACGCGGCGCAGCATCCTTGATGCTGACCTTGATGATGTCACCAATGCCAGCATAGCGGCGCCTGGATCCACCGAGCACTTTGATACACATTACTGAACGTGCGCCGGTGTTATCGGCGACATCCAGAGTCGTCTGCATCTGAATCATTTAAATTAACTCCAACTTAATCCGCTTGCGCGGTCAGTCTTGGAACCCGTACGGGTTGAACAACTTCGCAAACCCTCAGGACGAAGGCTGCAAAAAAGAAGCCGGATTATACCGGCTTCTTTCAAGACTGCGCAAGCATTTTAAGAAATTTTCGTTATACAACGATCGCCTTCTCAAGAACACTCGTCACTGCCCAGGTCTTGGTACGCGAAACCGGACGGGTTTCGACGATCTCAACGAGATCACCTGCCTTGGCCGAGTTGCCCTCGTTATGGGCATGATACTTCTTCGAACGAACCATCACCTTGCCGTACATGGGGTGCTTGACCTTGCGTTCGACGAGGACGGTAACCGTCTTTTCCATCTTGTCGCTGACAACGCGACCGACGAGAGTACGTTTGATACTGGTGGTTTCGCTCATTGCTGCACCGCCTTTTCACGGATAAGCGTACGAACGCGAGCGATGTCGCGACGCACCTTGGACATTTGGCTGGTATTGGACAGCTGCTGGGTAGCGAGCTGCATACGCATACCGAACTGGGCCCTCAACAGGTCCAGCAATTCCTTGTTGAGCTCGTCCACGCTCTTG
>Ga0114984_1000567_pt1 | contig 14084 bp, 10 predicted proteins | sample Shrwel1BS1Day1_FD_96987 | JGI IMG/M metagenome (GOLD analysis project Ga0114984, IMG submission 96987) | Subsurface microbial communities from deep shales in Ohio, USA - Utica-3 well 1 S-1-Day1 | ecosystem: Environmental > Aquatic > Deep subsurface > Shale gas/oil reservoir > Produced water/Flow... | reverse complement strand
GGGGCGCGCGCCCCCCGCTCCTCCACCGGCGCCCGATAGGGGTTGGGGCCGGCGCAGCCGACCAGCAGGGCAGCCAACGCTGCCAGCAGATAGATCCTGTTCATCCTCTCCCTCTTTGTTCAGTTGAACCAGTTGCGGAACCAGTCCAGCGAGCGGCGCACCGGATCGTTCTGGCCGCAATCGACACTCCGCTCCGGTGCCGTGCCCGGCAGAAACGGCAGCGGCCGCGCCCCCTCGCAGCGGGGGTCCGAGCGTAGCCCGGTTGCCTCATCGATCCAGACATACTCGACCCCCTCCGGGCGGGTTGCGATGAAGGGCTCGGGCCGCTCCCGCCGCATCAGTTCGGTCCAGATCCGCAACGCCCCGCCCGAGCCGGTGAACGGCAGCGGGCCGTTATCATCCCGCCCCAGCCAGACTACCGCAAGCCGATCACCGGTGAAACCGGCAAACCAGCTGTCCCGCTGATCATCCGAGGTGCCGGTTTTGCCGGCCACGTTCAGGTTCGCCGGCAGGGTGTTGTAGACACTGCGCGCCGTCCCCTCGCGGGCCACCTCCTGCAGGGCATACTGCAGCAGGTGCATCAGCTCGGGTTGCACCTGCTGCTTCAGCGTGAACGGGTAGCGGGAGAGCTCCCGTCCCTCGGCATCGGTCACCCGGCGGATCGCCCGCAGCGGCATCCGAAAGCCGTTGGCGGCGATGGTTTGGTAGACGGAGGCCAACTCCAGCGGCGACAGCGCCTGGGCACCCAGCAGCAGAGAGGGAAAGGGTTTCAGCTCCCGCTCGACGCCGAGCCGGTGCAGCATGGCGATCACCCGCTCCAGCCCCACCGCCATCCCCAGGCGGGCGGTGGCCTGGTTGTAGGAGTGCGCCAGCGCGCGGTGCAGGGGCACCACCCCGTGGCTGCGGTGGTCGAAGTTCTGCGGCCGCCACACCGAGCCGTCCGGCTGTTTCAGCTCGAACGGCTCATCCTGCAGCGGCGTCGCCAAGGTATAGCCCTGCTCCAGCGCCGCCAGATAGACCGCCGGCTTCACCAGCGAACCGATGGGGCGCAGCGCATCCAGCGCCCGGTTGAACCCCTGATAACGGGTGTCGCGCCCGCCGATCAGCGCCAGCACCTCCCCCGTTTGCGGATCGGTCACCACCACGCTGGCCTCCAGCCCGGCGGCCCGGGCGCCGTAGCGCTGCTCCAGCTGCTTCAGGCTCTGGGCCAGCGCCGCCTCGGCCCGGCTCTGCACCAGCGGATCGAGAGGGGTGAAGATCCGCAACCCCTCCGTGGCCAGATCCTGCTGGCGGTACTCCTCCCGCAGCCGGCGTTTGACCAGGTCGAGGTAGGCCGGGTAGACCCCCTTGTGCAGGCTGTTCTGGCGCACCACCCCCAGCGTTCGCGCCCGCGCCGCAGCATACTGCGCCTGGCTGATCTGCTGCTGCTCGAACAGCATCCGCAACACCAGATTGCGCCGCTCGAGCGCCCGCTCCGGGTGGCGGCGCGGGTCATACCAGGAGGGGCCTTTCACCATCCCCACCAACAGCGCCACCTGATGCAGCTCCAGCTCGGTGACCGGACGGGCGAAAAAGTATTGGCTGGCCAGCCCGAAACCGTGGATGGCGCGGCTGCCGGACTGGCCCAGGTAGACCTCGTTCAGGTAGGCCTCGAGGATCTCCCGTTTGGAGTAGTGCAGCTCCAGCAGCACCGCCATCGGCAGCTCCAGCAGCTTGCGGCTCAGACTGCGCTCGGAGGTGAGGTAGAAGTTCTTGATCAGCTGCTGGGTCAGCGTGCTCCCCCCCTGGGCAAACCGCCCGGCCCGCAGGTTCACCCAGAGCGCGCGGGCGATCCCCTTGAAGGAGACCCCCCAATGCGAATAGAACTCCCGGTCCTCCACCGCCACCAGCGCCTCGGTCAGATAGGGCGGCGCCTGCTCCAGCCGGATCAGATCACGATCCTCGTTGGAGCGCGGATAGATGCCGCCGATCAGCAGCGGCTCCAGCCGCACCAGGGGGACCGGCTGCCCACCCCGGCGCTGGATCGACTGGAGCCGGTCGGCGGAAAAACTCAGCAACAGATCCTGGGCGGGCTCCGCCCCGTCGGGAAAGTTGAACCCCCGGCTATGGATGCGCGCCCGATCGGTGGCCCACTCCACACTCCCCGGTCGGTCGGCGCGGCGTTCGAAGCGGTAGCTCAGCGCCTTGAGCTCCTGCTTGAGCTCCGCCATGGTCAGCTTCTGGCCGGGGTACAGCTCCAGCGGGCGGGCATACACCTTGGCCGGCAGCGCCCAGCGCTTGCCCTCGAACTTGTTGCGTACCTGGGCATCCAGATAGATCAACCCCACGGCGGCCATCACCAACAGGACCAGGCTCAGCTTGAACAGCCACACCAGCAGACGGCGGGGACGCGGGGATCGTTTTGCGGTAGTGGTTCTCTTTTTGCTCATCGCGTCAGTATAATCCCATGCCAGTGCCGACAACAGCAGGAGCCGCATGCGACCCGAACTGATCCAGTCATTGAGTGAACCCGCACCCTACCCCCACCCGGTCGGCCCGATCCAGGTGATCGAAACCCACATCTCCTGGCTGCTGCTGACCGGGGAGTTTGCCTACAAGATCAAAAAACCGGTCGACTTCGGCTTCCTCGACTTCACCACCCTCGAACAGCGCCGCCACTGCTGTGAAGAGGAGCTGCGCCTCAATCAGCGCCTGGCGCCGGATATCTACATCGATCTGGTGCCGATCGGCGGCTCCCCCGGCCACCCCGAGCTGGGCGCCAGCGAAGGGATCATCGAATATGCGGTCAGGATGCACCAGTTCGACCCGGCGCTGCGGCTCGATCGTCTGCTCCAGCGCCAGCTGTTCGAAAGCCACTGGATCGATCTTCTGGCCGAGCAGATCGCCCAGTTCCACCAGAAGATCCCCATCGTCGCTCAGGACAGCCCCTGGGGGGAGCCCGCCACGCTCTGGGAGCTGGTGGCGGACAACTTCCGCCAGATCCCCTCTGGCCCGCTCGACGCCGACGACTGGAGCCTGCTGCAACACCTTTCCAACCAGACCGCGCAACGGTTCCGGGCGCTGGAGCCGCGCCTCCAACAGCGCAAGCGGGAGGGGCATGTGCGGGAGTGCCACGGCGATCTCCACCTGGCCAATATCACCCTCTACCACGATCAGCTGCGCCTGTTCGACTGCATCGAGTTCAACCTCGAGTTTCGCTGGATCGATACCCTCTCCGACCTGGCGTTTCTGCTGATGGACCTGGAAGCCAACCAGCAGTTTCGCTGGGCCAACCGCTGCCTCAACCGCTACCTGGAGCTGACCGGCGACTACTCCGGCCTGGCCCTGCTCGACTTCTACAAGGCCTACCGCTCCATGATCCGCGCCAAGGTCGCCATGCTGGGGCAGGAACCGGAGCTCGACACCTGCCGCCACTACCTGCGCCTGACCGCCCACTACTGCCGCGAGCGCCAGCCCACCGTGTTCCTGATGCACGGCGTCAGTGGCAGCGGCAAAAGTCATCTCAGCGAACGTCTGGCCGAAAACGTGGGGGTGATCCGGGTGCGTTCCGATGTGGAGCGCAAACGGATCTACCGCGAGCTCTCCCTGCAGGGCCACACCCTGGAGCTGTACGGCGCCGAGATGAACACCCGCACCTTTCAGCGTCTGTTCGACACCACCGCCCAGGCCCTCAAGGCGGGCTATTCCGTGGTGGTGGACGCAACCTTCATCCGCCGGCGCGCCCGCAACGCCTTCGTGGAGCTGGCCGCCGATCTCGACCTCCCGATCCGCATCATCAGCTGCCAGTGCGCGCAGAACCTGATCGAGGCGCGCCTGAAACGGCGCCAGGCTAAGGGGCGAGACCCCTCCGACGCGGATGTGGCGGTGATGCACCAGCAGCGGCGCGTGGCACAGCCTTTGAGCAGCACCGAACAGCTGATCACCCTGCCGGTCGATACCGAGGATGACGAGGCGATCGAGCAGCTGATGGCCCAGCTGCGCGCCCAGCGGCTGCTCTGCGACTGAGCCCCGGCGCGGGCGGGCCGACCGGCCGGCAAAAAGCGCATACAGGGCTGGCCTAACGGGCAGGGTTCTGGTAATTTCACCCGCTTTCAAAACACCAGAGATAGTGTTTCCCCTATCAGGGCGCCGGGTTGGGAGCGATCGAGCTCGCCACCGCCCGGGCCCCAATGACGTGAGGCTGCGTCCATGTCCAAGACGACAGATACCAAGTTCATGCACTTCGAACCCTACCCGCTGAATGAAGGCGAGGAGTACATGAACGAAGCGCAGAAAGAGCATTTCCGCAAAATTCTGCTGGCCTGGAAACGGGAGCTGATGGAGGAGGTGGACAGCACCATCACCCACCTCAAGGAGGAAGCCTCCAACTTCGCCGACCCGAGCGATCGCGCCAGCCAGGAGGAGGAGTTCAGTCTCGAGCTGCGCACCCGTGACCGCGAGCGCAAGCTGATCCGTAAGATCGACGAAGCCCTGGAGCGGATCGACGCCGACGAATATGGCTACTGCGAAGCCTGCGGGGTCGAGATCGGCATCCGCCGGCTCGAAGCGCGCCCGACCGCCACGCTGTGCATCGACTGCAAGACCCTGGCGGAAATCAAGGAAAAACAGATCGGCCGCTGACCCCGGCCCCAGCGAGGATCGAGCCCCGCCTTGAGCTGTACCGGACGTTTTGCCCCCTCCCCCACCGGCCCGCTCCATTTCGGCTCCCTGCTGGCCGCCCTGGCCAGCTACCTCGACGCGCGGGCGCGCCAGGGCCGCTGGCTGCTGCGGATCGAGGATCTCGACCCGCCCCGGGAGCAACCCGGCGCCGCCGACGCCATTCTGCGCAGCCTCGATCGCCTCGGCCTGCACTGGGATGGCCCGGTGGTTTACCAGAGCCAGCGGCTCGACCACTACCGGGCGGCGCTGCAGCGGCTACAGCGGCTGGGGGTGGCCTACCGCTGCGCCTGCAGTCGCAAACAGCTCAGAGCCAGGGGGGTGGCGGGGCGCTATGATGGCCACTGCCGCCGCCACCCACCCCCGGCCGGCGCCCGCTGCGCCATCCGGGTGTGCCACCCGCAACGGGAGCTGCGCTTTCACGATCGCATCCAGGGGATGAGACACTACCACTGGCCGCCGGAGCAGGGTGATTTCGTCGTCCTGCGCCGGGATGGGCTGTTCGCCTACCAGCTGGCCGTGGTGGTGGATGACGCTGCCGCCGGGGTGACCGACATCGTGCGCGGCAGCGACCTGATCGACGAAACCCCCCACCAGATCGCGCTGCAAACCCTGCTGGGCCAGCCGGTACCGGCCTACGCCCACATACCGGTGCTCACCAACCCGGCCGGTCAAAAACTGAGCAAACAGAACCGGGCCCCCGCCATCGACCCGACCCGGCCCCAACCGCTGCTACTGCGCGCGCTGCGACTACTCGGCCAGCACCCCCCCGCCGAGTTGGCGGCCGCCGGCCGGGATGAATTGCTCGCCTGGGCCGTGGCCCACTGGAAGATCGACGCCGTTCCCGGCACACTGAGCCGGTGTGAAACCGAGAGTTGAGTATGTATCTGCACCGTCTGCTATTGCTGCTGTTACTGGCGGCCCTGCTGCTGTTACCGGGGCTGATCGAGCTGTGGTTGTTCCACAGCGGCCACTGGCTGATCCCCTTCCTGATCTGGGCCCTGCTGATCCTGCTGGCCGCAACCGCCGAGTGGCGACACCGACAGCATGAACTTTGATCTCAGCCTGCTGGCCCTGCTCGGTTCTGGCTACCTGCTCGCCCTGTTCGGTGCCGCCTGGCTCACCGATAGGGGGTGGCTGCCGCAACGGATCACCCGGCATCCGCTGGTACACGTGCTGGCGCTGGGGGTGTTTGCCAGTGCCTGGACCTTCTACGGCATCTTCGGCATCGCCTACCACTCCGGCTATGTCTACCTGGTCTCCTACCTGGGGGCGTCCATCAGTTTTCTGCTGGCTCCGCTGGTGCTGCTGCCGCTGCTGCGCATCACCCGGCAACACCAGCTCAGCTCCCTGCCCGATCTGTTCGCCTTTCGCTTTCGCAGCGGCGGGGTGGGAACGCTGACCACCCTCCTGATGCTGTTCATCAGCCTGCCGCTGATCTCGATTCAGCTGCAGGCGCTGGCCGAGTCGCTGCCGATGCTGAACGATCGCATCTCCTCCCCCCGGGCCGCCGCCGGCTTCTGTATCCTGCTCACCCTCTTCGCCCTGCTGTTTGGCACCCGCCACGCCTCCCTGCGCAGCAGCCATCGCGGCCTGGTGTTCGCCATCGCGCTGGAATCCCTGGTGAAGCTGATCGCCCTATTGCTGATCGCGGCCTACGCCTTCTGGGCGGTGCTGGGCGGGGTCGATGGCCTGACGCAGTGGCTGCAGCTCAACCCCCAGGCGCTGCAACGGCTCCAGCGGCCGCCGGACACCCGCCACTGGCAGATCATGCTGCTGGCGTTTTTCGCCTCCGCCTTCGTCATGCCGCACATGTTCCATATCGCCTTCACCGAAAACCTGCCCACCGCAAGCCTCTACCGGGCCAGCTGGGGGATCCCCCTTTTCCTGCTGCTGCTTGCCATCGCCGTTCCCCCGATTCTCTGGGCCGGCATGAAGCACGGGGCGGTGGCCAACCCGGAATACCTGCTGCTGCAGCTGGGGCAAAACCTGCAGCTGCCCTGGCTCAGCCTGCTGGCCTTCATCGGCGGGCTCTCCGCCGCCAGCGGCATCGTCATCGTGGCCACCGTGGCGCTGGCGTCGATGCTGCAAAACCATGTGGTGCTGCCGCTGCTGCGGGTGCCGGGGCATATCCGCTTCCACACCTGGCTATTGTGGCTGCGGCGGCTGATCATCGTGGCGGTGATGTTGGGCAGCTACCTCTTTTTCCGCCTCATCGGCCAGCACTACTCCCTCAATCAGTTGGGGCTGCTGGCCTTCATCGCGTTTCTCCAGTTTCTGCCCGGGGTGCTGGCCACCCTGTACTGGCCCGGCGCCAGCCGCACCGGCTTCCTGCTGGGCCTGGCGGCCGGAATCGGCCTCTGGCTGGCGGGCATGCTGCTACCAATGCTGCTGCACGACGGCACGCCGCTGGACGCCGGCGCCCCAAGCCAGTGGTACTGGGTGGCGCTGCTCTCCGTGCTGCTCAATACGGCGCTGTTGATCTTCGGCTCGCTGCTGTTTCCCGGCCGCGAAGAGGAGCGGCAGGCCGCCGAGGCGTGCGTGCTCAACGTGATGCCCCGCCCCCTGGGGGCGTTGGGCAAAGCCGCCGCCAGTGAAGCGGAGTTCGTCGCCCGCCTGAGCCGCCGGCTGGGGGCTGAATCGGCCCAAAACGAAGTCCGACGCGCCATGCACGCCCTGCAGCTGGACCCGGAGCAGCTGCGCCCGCTGGACAGCCTGCGCCTGCGCACCCAACTGGAGCAGAACCTCTCCGCCCTGCTGGGGCCGGTGGAGGCCACCGCGCTGCTGCAACCGCTGGAGATCGATGGCGGCTCCGACTACAAAGCGCGGGAGATCCACCTGCTGGAGCAGCTGCTGGAGAGCTACGATCAGCGCCTCTCCGGCCTGGCCGCCGAGCTGGACCAGCTCAGACGCTACCATCGCGCCACCCTGCAGCGGCTGCCCATCGGCGTGTGCACCCTCGATGCCGACCAGCGCATCCTGTTCTGGAACGCGGAGCTGGAGCGGTTCACCGGCCTCAGTGCCGAACAGACCCTGGGCAACTCGCTGGCGCAACTGCCCCCACCATGGAGCCAGCTGCTGAAAGCGTTTGCCGACAACGACAGCCTGCACCAGGCGGCGCAGATGCTCGAGTTGCGGGGCGAGCAGCGCTGGTTCAGCCTGCACAAGGCACGCCTGGATGACACTCCCGCCCAGGGCAAGGTGCTGCTGATCGAGGATGAGACCGAACACCAGATGATGGCCCGCCGGCTGGCCCACAGTGAACGGCTCGCCTCCATCGGCCGCTTCGCCGCCGGGGTCGCCCACGAGATCGGCAACCCGGTCACCGGGATCGCCTGCCTGGCGCAAAATCTGAAGCTGGAAACCGACCACCCGGCGGTGCTGGAGGCCGGCGATCAGATCATCGACCAGACCCACCGCATCAACCGCATCGTGCAATCGCTGGTGCGGTTCGCCCACACCGGCCATCAGGGGGGGCCGGAGCAGTTCGAGCCGGTGCCGCTGCGAGACTGCATCGACGAGGCGATCCATCTGGTCACCCTCGATAGCCACAACCGACCGCAGCGCTTCATCAACCAGGTCGACCCGGCGCTGCAGATCCGGGGCGATCTGCAGCTGATGCTGCAGGTGTTCGTCAACCTGCTCAACAACGCCAGCGACGCCTCCCCCCCCCAGGGGCGGGTCGAGATCGGGGCGCAGGCGAGCGATACCAGCATCACTTTGCGCATCACCGACGAGGGCAGCGGCATCGCCCCGGAGCACCTCAACCACCTGTTCGAGCCTTTCTTCACCACCAAAGACCCCGGCCGCGGCACCGGCCTCGGCCTGCCTTTGGTCTACAACATCATCCTGCAGCACTATGGTAGTATCGAGATTCTTAGCCCGGCCAACAAAAAGCAGAACAACGGCACCCAGGTCATCATCACCTTACCCCGGCTGAACGAGGAAAATCCCTCCGCGTCACCGGCTGCCAATGGAGAAAGTGTGTCCGGATGAGTCGAATTCTGATCGTCGAGGATGAAACCATCATCCGCTCAGCGCTCAAGCGTCTGCTGGAAAAAAACGGCTACACGGTCAGCGATGCCGGCTCGGTGGCCGACGCCTGCGACAATTTCAGTCTGGAACGGTTCGATCTGATCATCACCGACCTGAGACTCCCCGGCGCCCCCGGCACCGACCTGATCGAGCGGGCCGGGGGGGTGCCGGTGCTGATCATGACCAGCTATGCCAGCCTGCGCTCCGCCGTGGACGCCATGAAGCTCGGCGCCGTCGACTATATCGCCAAACCGTTCGACCACGACGAGATGCTGAAAACCGTGGCCGCCATTTTGGCTCAACCCCGCAACGGCGCCAGCGCTGACGGCAACGAGGGCGGGGAGCAACCGGAGCAGACCCGCATCATCGGCTCCTGCAAAGCGATGCAGGAGCTCTACCGCCGTATCGGCAAGGTCGCCCGCACCGACGCCACCGTGCTGATCCTGGGCGAATCCGGCACCGGCAAGGAGCTGGTCGCCCGCGCCATCCACGAACAGAGCAACCGCGCCAACCGACCCATGGTGTGCGTCAACTGCGCCGCCATCCCGGAGACGCTGATCGAGTCTGAGCTGTTCGGGCATGAAAAGGGCGCCTTCACCGGCGCCACCAGCGGGCGCAGCGGCCTGATCGAGGCCGCCGATGGCGGCACCCTGTTCCTGGACGAGATCGGGGAGCTGCCGCTGGAGGCCCAGGCCCGCCTGCTGCGCTTCCTGCAGGAGGGGGAGATTCGCCGCGTGGGGGCGGTGCAGCCGCTGCAGGTGGATGTGCGCCTGATCGCCGCCACCCACCGCGATCTCAAGAGCCGGGCCCGCTCCGGCCAGTTCCGGGAGGATCTCTACTACCGCCTCTACGTGATGGAACTGCGTATGCCCCCCCTGCGGGAGCGGGGCGAGGATATTCTGGAGCTGGCCCAGGCCTTCCTCGCCAAACAAGCGCACAAACTGGGCTGCGGGCCGCTCCACTTCACCCCCGAGGCGCTGACCCTGCTGCGCCGCTACCACTGGCCCGGCAACGTGCGCGAACTGGAAAACGCGATCGAGCGGGCGGTCATTCTGGCCGATGGCCGCCAGATCACCCCCGACCTGCTGGGGCTCGAACTGGAGCAGCAAAGCCTGGCCGAGCTGGAGAGCGAGTACGCCGAGCGCCCGCTTCCGGGAGCGGACAGCGGCAGCGCCCCCGCCCAGAGCCGCACCGACCTCTCCCTGGACGACTACTTCCAGCGCTTCGTGCTGGAAAATCAGGACCAGATGAGTGAAACCGAGCTGGCCAAAACCCTCGGCATCAGCCGCAAAAGTCTCTGGGAGCGGCGCCAGAAACTGGGTATCCCGCGCAAACCCAGGGGGTGAGCGGTGCCAACGGCCCCACCTGTTACCCGACTACCCACCCCCGCCCACAGGACGTGACATTCGGTAACACTTCGTTGCCAAAACGGCCAAAATGGCCTGACAAAAAATACCAAAGTCAAACAAAATCAATAAGTTATAATTTTTGGCACGAGACCTGCTTTATTACAGGCACAACAACAACAACGACACCCTGAAGCAGCGCCGGCAATAAAAATAACAATGGCCCTGTGGATGAGTGAACCGCCTCGAATAAAAATAACAATGAGGCTTGGTCGGTCGATAGAGTGGTACTGCAGCATTTCCCTTGAATGCTTTCAGGAAGAACAACAACAAGCTAACCCCTTGGTGCCACTTTACGACCGACACCCACCCTGATTGTCTCACCTCAGCAAACCCCACATCGCAACCGCTTCAGCCTTATGCCAGCCCCTGGCAGGTGTTATGATGCCCCCTCCGTGATCAGCCATTACAGGGACTTTCCGTAACCGATGTCCAACACTCTGACTCTCATCCCGCTCGCACTCGCCGCAGCAGCCCTGGCGGCTTTGATCCTGTTCAGCCGCCGCCATGCACCCGACCCCGTCAGCCCATCACCACGGCAGGAGCCCCCCCCACCCGCCAGCGGCGAACGGCCGCTGCCCCTGGGGGCGCGCCGCGTCATCCCCGAGTCGGAACACCAGATCCCCCGCCGCCTGCTGGATGACAACGCGATGAAGGTGATCTACCGCCTGCAGGACGCCGGCTTCGAGAGCTACCTCGTCGGCGGCTGCATCCGCGACCTGCTGCTGGGGCACACCCCCAAGGATTTCGACATCGCCACCTCCGCCCACCCCGAACAGGCGGAAGAGCTGTTTCGGCGGGGCCGCCTGATCGGCCGCCGCTTCAAACTGCTGCATGTCCGCTTCGGCCGCGAGGTGATCGAGGTCGCCACCTTCAGGGCCTCCCACGACCAGGATGAGGCCACCCACGACCAGGCCCGCACCGCCGCCACCGGCATGATACTGCGCGACAACGTCTACGGCACCATCGAGGAGGACGCCCTGCGGCGCGATTTCACCATCAACGCGCTCTACTATGACGTGCGCGACCACAGCGTGCTCGATTTCGCCAACGGCTACCCCGACCTGAAACAGCGCCAGCTGCGCATGATCGGCGACGCCCGTGAGCGCTACCGGGAAGATCCGGTGCGGATGCTCCGGGCGGCCCGCTTTGCCGCCAAACTCGGCTTCGAGGTGGAGCCGGGCACCGCGGCGCCTATCCGGGAGCTGGGGGCGCTGCTGAGCAATGTCTCCCCCGCGCGGCTGTTCGATGAGGTGCTGAAACTGCTGCAAACCGGCCACGGCGAGGCCGCCTACCGGCAACTGCAGCGCTTTGGCCTGTTTGCCTACCTCTTCCCGCTGACCGCGGCGGCGCTGGAGCAGGGGGAGTACCCGGTGGAACCCCTGCTGCTCAACGCCCTGGGCAACACCGATCGCCGCCTCGCCCAGGGTAAAAGCGTCACCCCCGCCTTCCTGTTCGCGGCCCTGCTCTGGTATCCGCTGCAGATCAGGATCAAACAGTTGGAGCCGCACTCCGACCTGCCCCCGATCCCGCTGCTGCACGAGGCGGCCAACCAGGTGCTGGCCGAGCAGGTGCGCGCCACCGCCATTCCGCGCCGCTTCTCCACCCCGGTGCGCGAGATCTGGGAGCTGCAGCTGCGCCTGCCGCGCCATCAGGGCAGACGGGCCGAACAGCTGATGGCCCACCCCCGCTTCCGGGCCGCCTACGACCTGCTGCTGCTGCGTGAGAACAGCGGCGAGCCGCTGCAGGGGCTGAGCCAGTGGTGGACCGACTACCAGGCCGCCCACCCGATCGACCACCGCGAGATACCCCCCGCCGCGCAGGATGAGAAGCCGCGCCGCACGCGCCGGCGCCGCCCCCGCAACCGGGTGAGCCCGGCGGAGCGCCCCGGCGAAGGTGGCAATGAATAACCCCATCCTGCGCGCCTGGATCGGCCTGGGCAGCAACCTCGAGCACCCCCCGCAGCAGGTGCGCCGCGCCTTCGAGGAGCTGCGACAGCTGCCTGACACCACGCTGGTGGCACACTCGTCGCTCTACCGCTCCGAGCCGCTCGGCCCACCCGACCAGCCCGACTACATTAACGCGGTCGCCGCCCTGGATACCCGACTCGCCCCCGAGCCCCTGCTCGATCGGTTGCAGGCGATCGAGCAGGCCCACCGGCGGGTGCGCACCCGCCACTGGGGGCCACGCACCCTCGATCTGGACCTGTTGCTCTACGGCGACCGGGTGATCGCGACCCCGCGGCTCACCGTCCCCCATCCCGGCATCTACACGCGCCATTTCGTACTCTGGCCACTGGCGGAACTGGCACCGCAGCTGATCCTGCCCGATGGCCGCCCGCTGCAGGCGCTGCTGCGCCACTGCCCTCTGGGCACATTGGAAAAGATACCGGTATAATCGCCCCAAGCTCAGACACCGACCAAGGGATAGCCATGGCCAACATTACGCTGCACGACCTCACCGCCCGCAAACAGGCCGGAGAAAAGTTTGCCGCCCTGACCGCCTATGACGCCAGTTTTGCCAATCTGGTGAGCAGCGCCGGTATCGAGATGATACTGGTCGGCGACTCGCTCGGCATGGTCCTGCAGGGGCAGAGCAGCACCCTGCCGGTCACCGTCGATGAGATGGCCTACCACACCACCTGCGTCGCGCGCGGCAACCAGGGCGCCATGCTCATGGCCGACCTCCCCTTCATGAGTTACGCCACCCCGGAGCAGGCGATGGAGAGCGCCGCCAGGCTGATGCAGGCGGGCGCCCAGATCGTCAAGCTGGAAGGGGGTGACTGGCTGTGTGAGAGCGTACACAAACTGAGCGAGCGCGGCGTACCGGTCTGCCCCCACCTGGGGCTGACCCCCCAGGCGGTGAACGCGCTGGGCGGCTACCGCGTCCAGGGGCGGGAGCGCCACTCCGCCCTGAAGATGCTCGAAGACGCCAAGGCGCTGGAAGACGCCGGCGCCAGCCTGTTGCTGCTGGAGTGCGTCCCCACCCTGCTGGCGGAGGAGATCACCCGCAACGTGGCGATCCCGGTGATCGGCATCGGCGCCGGCCACCACACCGACGCCCAGGTGCTGGTGCTGCACGACATGCTCGGCATCACCCCCGGACGCCGCCCCCGCTTCGTCAAGAATTTCATGGCCGACGCCGACAGCATCGAGCAGGCGGTTCGCCGCTACGGCGACCAGGTGCGGGCGGGCACCTTCCCCGGCCCGGAACATGGGTTCGAGTGAGATGCAGACCGTTACCACCCGCGCCGCCCTGCGCGCCGCGCTCGAACCGGCCCGCCGCGCCGGCCAAACCATCGCCCTGGTCCCCACCATGGGCAACCTGCACCGGGGCCATATCAAGCTGGTGGAGACGGCGCGGTGCCGGGCCGACATCGTGGTCACCTCCCTCTTCGTCAACCCGCTGCAGTTCGGCGCCAACGAAGACCTCGACAGCTACCCGCGCACCCTGGCGGCGGATCAGGAAAAACTGCAGGCCGCCGGCTGCGATCTGCTGTTCGCCCCCGGCGTCGACGAGATCTACCCGGACGGTCAGGAAAACCAGACCCTGGTGGAAGTCCCCGGCCTTTCCGATCTGCACTGCGGCGCCAGCCGACCCGGCCATTTCCGTGGGGTGACCACCGTGGTGTGCAAGCTGTTCAACCTCGTGCAGCCCCACCTGGCCCTGTTTGGCCGCAAGGATTACCAGCAGCTTGCCGTCATCGGTAAAATGGTGCGCGATCTCTGCATCCCCGTCGAGGTCGTGGGGGTGGCCACCGAGCGCGCCGCCGATGGGCTGGCCCTCAGCTCCCGCAACGGCTACCTCACGCCGGAGCAGCTGGCGATCGCCCCGCTGCTCTATCAAACCCTGTGCCAGACCGCCGCCGCGGTGCGCAACGGCGCCACCGACTTCAGCGCGCTGGAGCAGCAGGCGCAGCAACGACTCGAAGCGCACGGCTTCCAGCGCGACTACTTTCGCATCCTCTGCCGCGACACCCTGCTCCCC
>Ga0114984_1000566_pt1 | contig 14095 bp, 13 predicted proteins | sample Shrwel1BS1Day1_FD_96987 | JGI IMG/M metagenome (GOLD analysis project Ga0114984, IMG submission 96987) | Subsurface microbial communities from deep shales in Ohio, USA - Utica-3 well 1 S-1-Day1 | ecosystem: Environmental > Aquatic > Deep subsurface > Shale gas/oil reservoir > Produced water/Flow... | reverse complement strand
GGGGCCTTCGGTGCCGACCGGGTAGGCAAGGGTGCTGTTGGCCCGGACATCGCTGCCGCCCTGCTTCTCGGTCATGGCCATGCCGATGGTGACGGAACTCTTTTCGGTGTGTGGCACGTTGCGGGGGTCGTAGCTGTTGGCCAGGATCTTCTGTTCCCATTCCCGGGCCAGCTCCGGTTGTTTGCGGATCGAGGGGATGGCGGCGAAGGTCATGGTGACCGGGCAGCAGTGGGCCGCCTCGACCTGGGAGTGCATGTAATACCGTGCGGCCCGGGTAACATGGGCGCCGGTGCCGGGGTTGGTCCAGGGGCTGCTGTGCAGGCCGTTTTCCAGGGCGATTCGCATCAATTCGTGGTAGGACGGGTGGAAGTCCACTTCGTCGATGCGATGGCCGAAGCGGTCGTGGGTATTGAAGACCGGTTTGTTGGCATTGGCGCGAAAGCCGAGATCGATGGTGGCAGCCTTCCCCGCCAGGTCGCCAAAGGCACGCAGGGTGTCCACGGCGTGGGTTGCGCCCTCCCGTTTTGCAGCCTCCCGGAGGGCCTGGTCGTGGTCGAACAGGTTGTAGTTCTCCAGGGCTGGCGGCTGGTTGGTGACTTCATGGGTCACCGCAAGGTAGCGGTCCCCGGTACAGGGTGCACTCACTTCGGGTCTGGACTGACGGGCGGTCATGGCTACCTCCTGGTGCCGGTCAACCCCTGCATGCAAAAACGGATGATGGAGTCGACCAGTCTGATTTTGTCGATATCGGCAATGGTTATCTGGCCGGCCAGCGTCGGTGACAGCGGGCCCACCAGGCTTTCAGCAATGGCGCCGACCAGGCAGGTGCTGCTCTGGCGGGCGTCCTGATCCGGAAGACAGCCTTCCTCGATGCCATCCCGGATCGCCTTTTCAAACAGTTCGGCATAGGCCCTGCGGTAGACCAGTCGCTCCTCTTCCAGTTTCGGAACCACCGGCTCGGCGATCAGTGCCCAAGCCATCATCGGCCCGCGCATGGCCCGTTCGGCGAACTGGCGGAGGGCGGCCTCGAGCCTGACGGCGGCATCCCCGTTGGTATTCAGGGCTTCCGCGACCTTGTCCACTTCACGCTGGGTGGCGGTCCGGAATATTTCCGAAAACAGGTCCTCTCTGGATTCGAAATGCCGGTAAATAGTTCCCGTGGCGACGCCGGCCAGGCCCGCAATGCGGGTAATACGGGCACTACGGAACCCTCCGTTGGCGACGCATTCATAGGTGCAATCGATGATGCGTTGGCGTGCCTGCGCCTTGCGCTGGCGCATTTTTTCCGTTTCGCGATAGGCCATGCCGACTCCTTATAACTAGTGAATCATTATTCATTTCTTGTGTCAACGAATCGGAGGTGCGCGCTCCCTGTTATTTTTCCTTGTAAATCATCTACGTATAGGATGTTACAAAAAATTACGAAAAAGGTGTTGCCAGGAAATGGCGCGGCAAACAAAACGAGATTATAAAGACGCCAAGACGAGGCCGCAGGCGGTATTTTTGTCGAGACAGAGTGTGTTCGCCCTCCGGGTCGGACGTCACTTTCGGATCTGTTTTCGTTGGGAGAGAGAAGGCCATGAGTGAATTCGACGAAAGCAACCTGGAGCAGTCAGGAAACTGGAGCAGCGACAGCGACGACACCCATTCCGTTGCCGGTCGGGCCCGGGTACGTGCGCAGCTGGAGGCTGATATCGCAGCCTTCTTGCAGCAGGGAGGTCAAATCCAGCAAGTGGATACCGCCTTCCGTTCCGACTCGCCTCGCAAGGTGGAAGTGGGATTCAATAATCGTTCCCTCTGATTTCGGCCGGGGCGGAACCGCTCCGCCCCTTGTCCCGTTATTGGCTGTTCCCTGATATTTTGCTGCTGATAATAGCAGCAGGTCTGGTCTTTGGCCGGTTCTGTCCGTTGCCCCAAATGGGGCCTGTTGTCATATAACTGTCGCCGATTCCTGCTACCGTCGCCCCGGCAACTGCAACCACGGGCCCTTGCCGTGTATCATGGCAAGAGCAGGCGTTCCGGCGCCAGGCAACCAGTCCATCCCTACACTGTTGCTTTACCAGGAGGTTACCCGTGCCAAGTCCCAGTTCCCGCTCGTTCCCCGCGACCCGTTTGCGCCGCAACCGGGCCAGTGACTTTTCCCGCCGGCTGGTCCGGGAGAACCAGCTGACGCCGGACAACCTGATTTACCCGGTCTTCGTGATGGAAGGGGAAGGACAGCGGGAGACGGTGCCGTCCATGCCCGGTGTTGAACGCCTGAGCATTGACTTGCTGGTCGAGCAGGCAGCGGAGCTGATGGATCTGGGCATTCCGGCGGTGGCTCTGTTCCCGGTGGTGCCGGCGGACAGGAAAAATCTGTCAGGTTCCGGTGCCTGGGATTCCGACGGCCTCGCCCAGCGGGCGGTGCGTGCCCTGAAAAAAGCCTTTCCGGAACTCGGGGTCATTACCGACGTGGCACTGGATCCGTTCACCACCCATGGCCAGGATGGCATCATCGATAATGACGGGTATGTGTTGAATGATGTCACTGTGGAAGCTCTGGTGAACCAGGCGCTGTCCCACGCCGATGCCGGCGCCGATGTGGTGGCACCCTCGGACATGATGGACGGTCGTGTTGCGGCTATCCGGGACGCCCTGGAGGATGCCGGTTATGTGAACACCCGGATTCTGGCCTATTCTGCCAAGTATGCATCGAGTTACTACGGCCCGTTCCGGGATGCGGTGGGCTCCGCGGCCAATCTGGGCAAAGGCAACAAGGCCACCTACCAGATGGATCCCGCCAACAGCGACGAGGCCCTGCACGAGGTGGCGATGGATCTGGCCGAGGGCGCTGACATGGTGATGATCAAACCCGGCATGCCCTACCTGGACATCGTGCACCGGGTAAAGAAAGAGCTTCAGGTGCCCACGTTCGTTTACCAGGTGAGCGGTGAATACGCCATGCACATGGCAGCGGCGGAGAACGGCTGGCTCGATGGCGACGCGGTGATGATGGAAAGCCTGATGGCCATGCGTCGGGCCGGGGCCGACGGTATCCTGACCTATTTTGCGGTTCGGGCCGCCCATCTGATGCGGGAACAGCGGCGCGGATCCTGACACACTGGAACGCAGCCCCGGCCGTTCGGGGCGCAAGCGCGGAATCGAGGAATGATGACAACTGAAACAGCGAAAACACAGGCAGTGGTGGGTGGTGACCAGAGTGTTCCGGCGCCGGTGGAAGTCCCTCCCACCGGTGAAGAGATCAACCTGGATGCCAGCGAAAACTACTTCAACCGGGAACTGAGTCTGCTACAGTTCAATTACCGGGTACTGAAGCAGGCCCTGGACACCACCCATCCTCTGATCAACCGCCTCATCTTCTGCTGCATTTTCAGCAGTAACATGGACGAATTCTTCGAAATCCGGGTTGCCGGTCTGCGCCAGCAGATAAAGTACGGACGGGAAACCATCGGTGCCGACGGGATGATGCCGGAGCAGACGCTTGGCGAAATCAGCCGGGTCGCCCACGAGTACATCCACGAACAGTACGACATCCTCAACAATGTCCTGATCCCGGAGATGGAACGGGAGAACATCCATTTCGTCCGCCGCCGGGAATGGACGCCGGAACAGGCCGAGTGGGTGCGCAATTACTTCGAGGAAGAGATCCTGCCGGTGGTCAGCCCCATCGGTCTGGATCCGTCCCACCCGTTCCCGCGCCTGGTTAACAAGAGCCTGAATTTCATCGTTGAACTCGATGGCAAGGATGCCTTCGGCCGGGAGACCGGCATGGCGATCGTGCCGGCACCCCGCTCCCTGCCACGCCTGGTGCGACTGCCGGACGAGATCTGCAATGGCGGTGAAAACCTGGTGTTCCTGTCGTCGATGATCCACGCCCATGCCGACGAGCTGTTCCCGGGCATGGAAGTGAAGGGGTGCTACCAGTTCCGCCTGACCCGGAACGCCGACCTCGAACTGGAAGACGACCTGGAGGACCTTGCCTCGGCGCTGCGCGGTGAGCTGCTCAGTCGTCGTTTCGGCGACGGCGTGCGGCTGGAAGTGGCCGACAACTGCCCGCAGGAGCTGGTGCAGTTCCTTTTGACCGAATTCGGCCTGTCCGAGCGTGACCTGTACCAGGTGCACGGACCGGTGAACCTGACCCGGCTGATGGCGGTGGGTGGCCTGGTGGACCGGCCGGACCTGATGTATTCCGGGTTTTCACCGTCCATTCCCCGGCAGATCCGAAGTAAGGAGTCGATGTTTGACGCCGTCCGCAAGCGCCCGATCCTGCTGCTGCATCCTTACCAGAACTTCACCCCGGTCGTGGACCTGCTGCGCCAGGCCGCCAAGGATCCCCAGGTGCTGGCCATCCGCCAGACGCTGTATCGCACCGGTGCCGATTCCGAGATTGTCGAGGCCCTGGCGGACGCTGCCCGCCGTGGTAAGGAAGTGACCGCGGTTATTGAGCTGCGGGCGCGCTTCAGTGAGGCCGAGAACCTGGAGCTGGCCAGCCGCCTGCAGGAAGCCGGGGTGATCGTGGTGTATGGCGTGGTGGGCTACAAGACCCACGCCAAGATGATCCTCATCGTGCGCCGCGAAGAGGGACGCCTTCGGCGCTACGTGCACCTGGGCACCGGCAATTACCACGCCGCCAATGCCCGGCTGTACACCGACTACAGCTTCTTGACCTGTGACGAGTCGATTGGTGACGACGTCAACAAGCTGTTCCAGCAGCTTACCGGCATGGGCAAGGCCCTGAAGATCAAGAAGCTGTTCCATTCACCGTTCACCCTGCACAGCCGCCTGTTGAGTCTGATTGACCGGGAAGCGGGTTTCGGGGAGAAGGGCAGGATCATTCTCAAGTTCAACGGTCTGACCGAGAACCAGCTGATCAAGGCGCTGTACCGGGCCTCACAGGCCGGTGCCAGGATTGATCTGATCATCCGGGGGATCTGTTGTCTGCGTCCGGGAGTGCCTGGCCTGTCCGACAACATCCGGGTGCGTTCGATCATCGGCCGGTTCCTGGAACACACCCGCGTCTACTATTTCGGCAACAAGGGTCGCCCCGAAGTGTACTGTTCAAGTGCCGACGGCATGGAGCGGAATCTGCTCAATCGGGTGGAGATTGCTTTTCCTATCGAGGACCCGGCGCTGGTGGCGCGCCTTCGGGAAGATCTGGATACCTACCTGGCCGATAACTGCCAGTCCTGGATGCTGCAGCCGGATGGCAGCTACATCCAGAATCAGCCGGCCGAGGGTGAGGAACGTTTTGCATCGCAGTTGGTACTGCTTGAGCGACTGACGGGCAAAACCTGACAAACGGAGGCGCCAGTGAAGCGCGCATGGATTGTGGCCGGTGTGGTACTGCTGGCTGGTGGTGGCGTCCTGCCCTGGGGAGTAGGGTACCTGACCGAGCATCAGTGGCAACGCGCCGTCAACGAGGTGAACGACACCCAGCCGTTCATGCAGGTGGATACCGGTGATTATCAGCGCGGCATCCTGGGGGCGGAGGTGCATGGCACCCTGATGCTGCGGGACCCCGAAGCCGGTGGGCGTCGCCCCCTGGAATTCATCGCTCACGTAACCCACGGCATTACCGGCAGCCTGATGACCTTCGAGCCTGCTGACGGCTGGTCGCCACCGGGCGCTGACTGGTTCCCGGGTGAGGATCCGACGTTGACCCTGGAAACCCGTCTCTGGGGTGAGGTGACGGTGAACCTGGACCTGCCTGAGTGGAATATCTCCGATCCGGATATGGAGGTCCGGGTTACGGGCCTGAAGCTGAATCAGACCCTGGCACATCTGAGTGGTGATGTCTGGAGCGGGCACGGCGAGCTACAGGTGGATTCCCTCGGTATCTCGTCGGCCGGCAGCGCCACCATCAGCCTGTCCGACATGACAGTCGTCAGTACCAGTGAACCCCGGGACAACGGCGCCAGACTGGATTCCCGGGTCGAAGTCAGACTGGGGCAAGTGGAAATCGCGGATGGGACCTATGGTCCGCACCGGCTGGTCTTTGCCCTGGACAACCTGGAAGTCACCAGCTGGAACCAGCTGGCGGCCGGAATGACCGAACTTCAGACTTCTGCCCTGGAGGGTGCCCGCAACACCGGGCTCGAGCGGCAGATGCAGGCCATGCAACAGGTGAATGAGGCGTTTCGGCGCCTGGCTGCGGCGGGGTTTTCCATAGCCATACCGGAGCTCAGTGTAGCCACCCCGGAAGGTGATATCCGGGGCCATATGGAAATCCGCCATCCTGAACTGGATGCGGAGCAAGCGTCGTCCATGCTGCTGGTGATGCAGCGGCTGACTGGTGACCTGAATCTGACCCTGCCCCTGGCGCTGGCCGAGCAGCACCCGGCCGTGATGCTGCAGTTGGCGCCGCTGATCAAGCAGGGGCTGTTGGTCCAGGAAGGGGACCGCCTGGTGATGAAGGGGCAAATGGGCGATCTGCTGCTGACGGTGAACGGCATCGAGATCCCGTTGCCGCCTCTGCTCTGATTTTTACAGGCCCGGATACAGAAAAGCCCCGGCATCCGGGGCTTTTCTGTATCCGGTCACTCAGTTGCCGGTCAGGCGATGGTATTTCTCCCTCAGCTGTTCGCGGCTTTCCGGGCGCTCCGGATCCAGCGGAATGCAGTCTACCGGGCATACTTGCTGGCACTGTGGTTGGTGGTAGTGGCCGATGCACTCGGTGCACTTGTCGGGATCGATCAGGTAGATTTCGTCACCCGGGGAAATTGCCTCGTTCGGGCGTTCCGGTTCCCAGACGTCGCAGTTTATGCATTCGTCGGTAATCATCAAGGCCATCTTGCGGCTACCTCAGGCTCAGTTGAACTTCTGCTTCAGAGCGGCCCCAACGGCGGGATCGACGAATTCTGATACATCTCCGCCCAGGGAGGCGATTTCCCGGATCAGGGTGGAGGAGATGTAGGACAGGTGGTTCGAGGGCGTGAGGAAGACACTTTCCACTTCCGGGGCCAGGCGGCGGTTCATGTCCGCCAGCTGGAATTCGTATTCGAAGTCTGAGACGGCGCGCAGGCCACGCAGGATGACGGTGGCGCCCTGTTCCCGGACGAAGTCAGCCAGCAGGTTGCTGAAGCCGGTAACGGTTACGTTCGGCAGATGGGCCGTTGCTTTTCTGACCAGTTCACAGCGTTCTTCCAGCTCGAAGAGGGGTTGTTTCTTGGGGTTGTAGGCGACGGCGACGACGATTTCGTCGAACATTCGGTTGGCGCGTTCGATGAGGTCGGTGTGGCCGTTGGTGATTGGGTCGAAGGTGCCCGGATAGATGACTTTGGACATGCACAGCTCCTTTCTTCGCTGGGTGCAATCATATCAGCATTCTCAGGGGTTCTGTAGTTGTCGGAGGGGGATTCCGGGGCTTTGGAGTGCGTCTGTGAGTGATGGGGGAATGGCCAATTGGGAGGGTTGTTCCGGGAAACGCTCAAGCACCCCTGCGGGGTCCAGCCAGCAATCACAGATTGCTGTCGTTCGCCTGCGCATGAAGCTGCGCTTCATAAACGCTGTGGCGCTTGAGCTCCGCCATCCATGGCTCCGCACATTCCCGGAACAACCCTCCCAATCGGCCATCTCTGACTTCCTGCTGGCCGCCCCGATTCTCTGGGACAAGCGGGTCGAAGTGCCGAGTGGATCAGGTCTTGAGTTGATTGGCCAGTCGGGCACTGTTCCGCGCCGAAAGCGCATAGACAGACAACTGCGGATTCGCCCCGATGCTGGTCGGGAAGATCGAGGCGTCGTGGACGCTCAGGTTGCTGACGTGGTGGTGTTCCCCGAATCCGTTGACCACCGATTCCTCCGGATTGGCGCCCATGCCGCAGCCGCCCATCTGGTGGGCGGTGAACAGGCGGACTCGGTGCCGTTCCATGGGAAGCTGGTCGATAGCGGATTTGGCATCGGCCCAGTTGGTATACCAGTTGGAGTCCAGGTGCATGGGGTGGACGCGTTTGGCACCGGCGGCGAACTGAATTTCGGCCATTGTGTGGAAGGCGCGGCGCAGGCCGTCCCAGAGGTAGTCGGTGACCGGGTAGTCCAGATAGGGGCTGCCGTCGTCGCGCAGACCGATGGTGCCGCCGGGGCTGTCAGGGTGGAAGCCGTCCCGGAGCAGCGCGATGATGGAGCTCATCCAGGGCAGGCGGGCCATGTTGTTTATCTGGGTGTCGCCGTGGCCGGGGATGATGCCGCTGGCCATGGCCGGGTGCAGGGGCGGAACTTCGAGTTTGTAGCCTGCCGGGCCGTCGACGCCGCCACTGAAGTTGAAGTGGTCGGAGTAGATCGACTGGGGTGCGCCGTAGAAGGGCTCCACTTTTTCGGGCATTTCCGCGACGCATGCGTTGACCGGATGAATGAAGGAACGTTTGCCAATGCGATTGTGGGGATCGGGGATGCCGGAGCGCAGCAACAGGCCCGGGGTGCCGATGGCGCTGGCAGCGGCAACGAAGTGCCGGGCCTTCAGGGTGACGGTGACGCCCGAGGGTGTGATGCCGTCGGCGGTCAGGGCGCTGGCCTGGAGGTGGTCGATCCGGTCCTGGTCCATCACCAGTTTGTCTGCCCGCAGGCCATGGATCAGATGCGCATCATTATCCAATGCCCCCGGGACGGTGGTCAGCAAGGCGCCCTGCTTGGCATTGGTGGGGCAGCCGACGCCGCAGTAACCCAGATTCCAGCAGCCTTTGACGTTGCGGGGAATGACATGCCAGCTGTAACCGAGCCTGTCGCAGCCCTGACGCAGGATGTCGTTGTTGACATTGGGTTCCGCCGCCCAGGGTTCCATGCTATGGCGCTGTTCCCGGCCATCGAACCACGGCGCCATGGCATCCGGGGCGAGGGCGTCGAGGCCAAAGCGTTCGGTCCAGTAATTCAGGGTGACGTCCGGGGTGCGGAAGCTGCTGGTCCAGTTCACAGTGGTGGAACCGCCAACGCAACGGCCCTGGAGGATGGCGATGGCGCCGTCTTTGCTGACCCGGCTCATGCCTTCCTGGTAGAGGCTGGGGTAGGCGCTGAGCTCGTCCATTTTGAAGTCTTTCTGGTAATACAGCCGGCCTTCTTCCACCAGGATGACTGCCAGGCCACTTTTGGCCAGGATCTCTGCGGTGGTGCCGCCGCCGGCGCCGGTGCCGATTATCACGACATCGGCTTCAAGGGTTCGGTTCCCGGTCAGGGTGGCGCCATCGGTGACTTTCCAGCCGGATTCCAGGCCCTGGGTGATACGATCTTTTAACTGCATGGTTGGCTCCGTCAATCAGCTGGGTGTTACGCGGTCTGGAACTGGGGCAGCGCATCCACTGCCCATTGCGGTGGCCCCGGGTAGCCGGAGAGATGCCAGAAATCCTCGTAGCCATAGAACGCCACGTTGCTGATCTTGGTCAGGGCGATGTAGCCGTTGTTGAACAGGCCGATACTGCTGGTGCGCCAACGCTTCAGAAACGCATCGGCCTCCTCGTTGGTGACCTTGGGCCAGCTCGACCACACCCGGGCGACGGTGACGCGGGTCACGCCGAAATTAAGCAGATCGAACAGGCGCCGCAGTTCCTTCTGGTTGGCCGGACCGAAGTTATGGATGCCCGCATCGATTCGCTCAATGGTACCGGCGATCGCCATGCGTCTGGCCTGAGGCTGCTCAGGCAGCCCGGGGCCAATAATCGCCGGGAGCAGGGCCTCGAACAGTTGGATATCGTCAAGGGTCAGGAAGCGGAACTCGTAGCTGCCATCCATGCGGGTGCCCGCCGCGGGGCTGCAGCCGCTGAGGCCGGCGGTGACACTGACGGTACCCAGGAATAAAGCGCCTCCGAGTCCGGTTTTCAGGAAGCTCCGGCGGTTCAGGTGGGCAAAATCGGCGGAAGTTGAACGTATTTCGGACTGATTGTTCATCGGACCTTTCTCTTTTCTTGGTGTTGTGATGCGGCTTGCAGCCAATTCAGGTGCCGGCAATTTGTGATTGCCGGCCGGCCCCTTACCGGACTTATGGCGTGCCCCGGAAAGGAATGCCCCAAGCGACAGGCGCCCGGATTTACAGGCAAGAATCAGCGAATAAAGAACCGGTAAACCAGTCTGTGAATGGCGGTCCCGTGCGGAGGATAGACAAATTTGCCGCTGTTGAACTTCTGCTTGGTGAAGATCCCCCGATGATGGGAGAAGGTCAGAAAACCCTCCCGACCGTGATAATGCCCCATTCCCGAATCGCCGATACCACCGAACGGCAAATCGTCCTGGGCCACATGCATCAGCGCATCATTTATGCACATGCCACCGGAGTGGGTATTCTCCACCACGTGCCGCTGCTGACCCTTGTCGTAACCGAAGAAATACAGCGCCAGCGGGTGCGGGCGATCGTTGATGTAGTGGATGGCCTCATCCAGGGTGCCATAGGCCACCACCGGCAGGATCGGCCCGAAAATCTCGTCCTGCATCACCTTCATGTCCGGGTTTGCCTTCAGAACCAGAGTCAGCGGAATCTTCCGGGTACCATCCTTCAGGTCCTCACGGGCCGGGTTGATCTCGATCAGCTCCGCGCCTTTCTTCCTGGCGTCTTCCAGGTAACCCTGCAGACGTTCGTACTGGCGTTCGTTGATGATCGCGGTGTAATCATCGTTGTCCCGCAGGCTCGGGTACATTTCCGAGAAACGGTTACGGAATTCACCTACGAAGGATTGCACCCGATCTGAGGGGCATAGCACATAGTCCGGCGCGACACAGGTCTGCCCGGCGTTGAAGGCCTTACCGAAGGCAATGCGCTGGGCTGCGTCTTCCATGGGGACATCCGGGGAGACGATGGCCGGGGACTTGCCGCCCAGCTCCAGGGTTACCGGCGTGAGATTCTCTGCCGCCGCGCGCATCACCAGCTTGCCGACCGACGTGGAGCCGGTGAACAGCAGATGGTCAAAGGGGCGTGAGGAGAAATCGGCGGCCACATCCGCTTCGCCGTTGACCACTGCGACCAGATCCTCGGCAAAGGCGTCCTCGATGATTTCCTTGAACAGCGCCGAGGTGTGCGGGGTGTACTCGGACATCTTGATCATGGTGCGGTTGCCGGCGGCCAGGGAAGCCACCAGCGGGCCAACTGCCAGGTACAACGGGTAGTTCCAGGGCACGATCACGCCCACCACGCCCTTGGGCTGGTAGTGCACCTTGTTGCTGGCGGGCTGGAACAGCACCGAGACATGGCGCTTGGACGGTTTCATCCAGCCGGCGAGATTTTTCAGGGTGTAGTTGATGCCCTGGATCGACGGCATGACCTCGGCAATCAGTGATTCGTCCCGGGAGCGGCAGCTGAAATCCCGGTCAATGGCTTCCACCAGCCGGTCCTGGTTGCTCAGCAAGGCGCGTTTCAGGCGTTTCAGGTTGTCTTGCCGTTCGGTCAGCGAGGGCAGGGAATTGCCGCGAAAGGCCTTTTTCTGTGCTTCGAACACGCGGTGGGTATGCTGGATGTGTTTCTTGCTTTCCGTGAGCTCGACGACGGTAGCAGCCATGACATTCTCCCCTGGGCAGCCGGCACCACGGGCCGGCAACCTGATTTGTGGTGTGGCTAAAAAACAGCCAGTTTGCAGTAGAGGATATTATTAGAGTATATACTCTAGGCAGTCAAGCAAGCGCCGATGGCCGATCGGGCCAGTCGGCCGAAAGACCACAACCAGTGCTCACAACCTTATGAAAACGAGAGACAAAATCCTCCTTGCCAGTCTCGAGCTGTTCAATGAACGGGGCGAGCGCAACGTCACCACCAATCACATTGCCGCCCATCTGGCGATCTCCCCGGGCAATCTGTATTACCACTTCCGCAACAAGTCGGACATCATTTACGAGATTTTCCTGGAGTACCAGAAGCTGGTGGATTATTACCTGGATATTCCCCGGGACCGGTCGCTGACCCTGGGTGACCTGACCTTCTACCTCGAATCTGTGTTTGACGGACTCTGGAGCTACCGGTTTTTCCACCGGGACCTGGAGTACCTGCTCGACAGCGATACCCGCCTGCGCAAGGACTACCGGGAATTCACCAATCGTTGCCTGGCGGCGATCAGCCAGATCTTCGGGAAGATGTCGGATGCAGGGATCATCGAGCCCCAGCCCGAGGACCTGCGCTCTGCCATGTCGCTGAATCTCTGGCTGGTGATCACCAACTGGATGGCGTTCCTGAAAACCGCACACGCCGTAGATGAGCCGGCCAGCCTCAGCCTGACGGAGTTGAAGCAGGGCATCTACCAGGCGCTCACCCTGGAGATCCCCTATCTGACCACGGGTTACCGGGACCAGGTGATGGCGCTGCGGGAAAAGTACCGGCCGTCACTTCCGGAGTCGTCCGGGCCGACCGTCTGAGTCGGCCGGGTCAGTGAAACACGAAATATTGAGCAAAAAGCGGGCAATCGGGGAACTTTGGGTGCAACTTGCAATCACACCACCGACGTTGGGAATTCGGACATTCCTTGCGTCTCCTGAGTGTGTTCTCAGGTTTTAGCACGTCGCAAACCCTGACGTTTCACCGGTCTGTCGTCTGACAGACCGGTTTTTTTATGTCAGTTCCGGCGGTTCCTCATCCAGCCAGTTGCTCAGCGCCTCCCGGCATTCCTCAACGCCTCGTTTGGAAGTGGCCGAGAACATGATCAGGTGTTCCACGCTCTGGTAGCTCTTCAGCTGTCTGGCGATGCGGAGCATGGCGGTTCTGGCCTGGCCGAATTTCAGTTTGTCGGCCTTGGTGGCCAGAATCATCAGCGGAAGCTGGTTATGTTCGCACCATTCCACCATCATTTGGTCAAAGTCGGTCAACGGGTGGCGGATGTCCATGACCAGCACCAGACCCCGCAGGCACCGGCGGTCGTTCAGATAATGGCCCAGGTGCTGCTGCCAGTCGTCCTTCACGTCCCGGGATACCTTGGCGTAGCCATAGCCCGGCAGGTCTACCAGCCGGCATCCTTCCCGGTTCAGGGAGAAGAAGTTGATCAGGCGGGTGCGCCCGGGAGTCTTGGAGGTACGGGCCAGCTTGCCGTTGGCGGTGATGGCATTAAGCGCACTGGATTTACCCGCGTTGGAGCGGCCGGCAAAGGCGACCTCGGCCCCGATATCGGGTGGACACTCTTCCAGTCGGGACGCGCTGATCAGGAATCTGGCGCTGTTAAAAGAGATGGTTTTTTGAGTCAGATCAGGGTCCACAGCAGTTGGCTTTCCTTTGGATTTCAGTTATTGGCAAATAATGTATAATGCTACACCAATTCCGGGCGGCGCGCTGTGCGTGGCCGCTGTCAGTCCCGGTCTTGAGCCTGCCTGGTCAGCGCCTGCCGGCTGCATGATGAATAATACTTTCAAGATGAGAGAAGCGGAGCGAGCATGAAAAAACTGATCGCAGGAGTTGTTCTTGGTGTAAGCCTTACAACACTGGCACACGGAGCAGGAGATCCTCAGGCAGGTGAACAGAACGCAGCGGTATGTGCCGGCTGCCACGGCCAGGGTGGCCAAAAGCCGGTGATGGGTGTGTACCCGAAGCTGTCCGGACTGGGCGAGAAATACCTTTACAGCCAGCTGACGGCTATCAAGGCCGGTGACCGGGCCGTCCCGCAGATGACCGGTCTGCTGGATAACATGTCCGACCAGGATCTGCAGGATCTGGCGGCTTATTTCGATAGTCAGGACATGATCGTGAGCCAGGCCAGCCCGGACACCATCGACCAGGGCGCAGCGCTCTATCGCGGCGGCAACCTGGCGACCGGTGTGCCAGCGTGCGCAGGTTGCCACAACCCGCAAGGCAAGGGTAACGAGCCGGGTGGTTTCCCTGCGTTGGGCGGACAGAATGCGGAGTATGTCATCAAGCAGCTGAACGCTTACCGTGACGGCTCCCGAAACACCGGTGCCAACGCCACCATCATGATGGACGTTGCCGCCAGGCTGACCGACGCCGAAATCCAGGCTGTCGCCAACTACGTTTCCGGTCTCAACTGATATTGGAACGTGTTGCTGGAAAACCCCGCTGTGGCGGGGTTTTTTTTTTTGTGCGCCCGGCACGGGCGCACTCCTGGAGGTGCAAGTCCTCCCGTGAGCTGGCCACAGCGAACGAAGTGAAGCGCAACTGCGGAAGGGCGACCGACCGTGGGGAGGAAGCGTGGAG
>Ga0114984_1000564_pt1 | contig 14116 bp, 12 predicted proteins | sample Shrwel1BS1Day1_FD_96987 | JGI IMG/M metagenome (GOLD analysis project Ga0114984, IMG submission 96987) | Subsurface microbial communities from deep shales in Ohio, USA - Utica-3 well 1 S-1-Day1 | ecosystem: Environmental > Aquatic > Deep subsurface > Shale gas/oil reservoir > Produced water/Flow... | reverse complement strand
GTGGTCACCCATGACGATCCGCAAGGTCGCCCGACCGTGTTCCGTCGTCTGCCGCGCCTGCACAATGGCAAGTGGATGTCTGTCGGTCGCCTCGACCTGAACACCGAAGGCCTGCTGCTGTTCACCAACTCCGGTGAGCTGGCCAACCAGTTGATGCATCCCCGCTTTGGCGTGGAGCGCGAGTACGCGGTGCGCGTGCTGGGCTCGCTGGGTGAAGATGCCCGCAACAAGCTGCTGACCGGCGTCGAGATCGACGGCCAGACCGCCTCGTTCGTGTCCATCAGCAACGGCGGTGGCGAAGGCGTGAACCAGTGGTATCGCGTGGTCATCACCGAAGGCCGCAACCGCGAAGTGCGCAAGCTGTTCGACGCCGTGGGTTTGACCGTCAACCGTCTGATCCGTGTGCGTTACGGCGCCATCGTGCTGCCGCGCGGCCTCAAGCGTGGCGTTTGGGTCGAGCTGGGCGAGTCCGACGTGCGTGCGGTCAAGGCCCTGGCCGGTATGGACCGCCAACAAGAGCAAGGCCAAGGTGGCCGCGGCGGCCGTGGGCAACAAAAGCCCGCGAAGCCCCGTCCGGTGCCCGTCGGTGGTCAGGCGCCTCAAGGACGTGGCCCGCAACAAGGGCAGGGCGGTCGTCCGCAGGGCAAGCCCTTCGGTGGCGAGCCCGGCGCCTTTGGCAACAAGCAACGCCAGGAGCGTGACCGCGATCGTCAGGCCGGCCCGCGCCATGATTCGGAGGATGACGAGCACTTTGCCCGCATCCCTAACCCCCTGGAGCAGACCTTTGACCGTCGCTTCGTGAAGGGTTCCAAGCGCATCACCGCGGGTTTTGGTCGCCCGGACCAGAACCAGGGGCAGGGCGGTCAGGACCGTCAGAAGGGTCCTCGTCAGCCTGATCCGCTGCAAACTTCCGTGGGCTACATCGGCGCCGATGCCTTCTTTGGCAAACCCGGTGGCGGCGGTGGTGGCCGTCGAGGCGGCGGTGGTGGCGGCGGACGCGGCCGTCGCTGATCCCCTTTGCGGGAACAGGAAAACATCTTTCACAGACAAGGCTTGGTCATGTCCGCACAGTAGAATGTGCGGTTTTGTCAAGCTCACTGAACCAGGAGAATCACATGGCTATCGAACGTACCCTCTCGATCATCAAGCCCGACGCCGTTGCCAAGAACGTCATCGGCCAAATCATCAGCCGCTTCGAAGGCGCTGGCCTGAAGGTCGCCGCTGCCAAGCTGGTGCAACTGTCGCGCGCTGAAGCCGAGCAGTTCTACGCTGTGCACGCTGCCCGTCCTTTCTTCAAGGACCTGGTTGACTTCATGATCTCCGGCCCCGTGTTCGTGCAAGTGCTCGAAGGCGAAGGCGCCATCCTGAAGAACCGCGACCTGATGGGCGCCACCGACCCGAAGAAGGCCGAAAAGGGCACCATCCGCGCTGACTTCGCTGACAGCATCGACGCCAACGCCGTCCACGGTTCCGACGCTCCTGAAACGGCTGCCGTCGAAATCGCTTTCTTCTTCCCCGCTCTGAACGTCTACAGCCGCTGAGCTGCCGACCTCGCTGAGAGTTGAAGAAGTATGAGCGCCGTCAACCTGCTGGATTTCGACCTGGATGGGTTGACCGCGTTCTGCGAACAACTGGGTGAAAAGCGCTTCCGCGCCACCCAGCTGTTTCGCTGGATCCATCAAAAAGGTGCGACCGATTTCGATCAGATGTCGGATCTCGCCAAATCACTGCGCAGCAAGCTCAAGGGTGTGGCCACCCTGCAAGACCTGCCTGTGATCAGTGAACACGTCTCGTCCGACGGCACCATCAAGTGGCTGTTCGACGTTGGCGCGGGCAATGCTGTCGAGAGCGTCTACATTCCCGAATCCGATCGCGGCACGCTGTGCGTGTCCTCGCAGGCCGGTTGTGCCGTGGGATGCCGTTTTTGCTCGACCGGCCACCAAGGCTTCAGCCGCAACCTCACCACCGGCGAAATCATTGCCCAGCTCTGGCATGCCGAGCACGCGCTGCGTAAGCGCCTGGGCACCACCGAGCGCGTCATCAGCAACGTGGTGATGATGGGCATGGGCGAGCCGCTGCAAAACTACAGCGCGCTGGTGCCGGCTCTGAAGATCATGCTGGACGACCATGGTTATGGTCTGTCGCGTCGCCGCGTCACGGTGTCGACCTCGGGCGTGGTGCCCATGATCGAGCGCCTCCAGAAAGATTGTCCGGTGGCCCTGGCGGTGTCGCTGCACGCGCCCAACGACCCGCTGCGCGACGAGTTGGTGCCGCTCAACCGCAAGTATCCCATCGATGAACTGCTCACGGCCTGTCAGAACTACCTGACCGCCGCGCCGCGCGATTTCATCACTTTCGAATACTGCATGCTCGACGGCGTCAACGACACCGACGAGCATGCCCGTCAGTTGATTGCCCTGGTCAAGGGGCGCATCAACTGCAAGTTCAACCTGATTCCCTTCAATCCCTTCCCGGCATCGGGGCTGCATCGCTCGAACAATGAGCGCGTCCAGGCCTTTGCGCGCATCCTGGCCGATGCCGGCATCGTGACCACGGTGCGCAAGACCCGGGGCGACGACATCGATGCCGCCTGTGGCCAGTTGGCGGGGGAGGTCCAAGACCGTACCCGTGCGGCGCAGCGGATGCTGCGTCAACCTGTGGCTGTGAAGGTGGCGATGCCCAAGCCGGGTGAGCGCAACCCTTCTGCGCGTTGAGTGTGGGTTAGCCGCGTCTGGCACCGCACTACACTGGCATTTTTGACATGGAGATTGCCGCATGAGGACGTTCCGCTCGGTGCTGACTGGTTTCTGGATGGCTGGCCTGCTGGTAGGCACTCTGAATCTGGCTGGCTGTGGCGCTACGATGCCGACGGCGACAGCAGGCAGTCAGGGGGATATCGCCACAGCCTCCGACGAAAGCGAAGTGCGCAAGCGTGCGCGCATTCGCATGGAGTTGGCGTCAACTTACTTCAGCCAAGGCCAGTTCACCACGGCACTCGATGAGTTGAAGCAGGCGGAGGCCATCGATCCCAGCTTGCCTGACACCCACGAGATGCGGGCACTGATTTACGATGCCATGGGCGACGCAGCACGGGCCGAGGCGAACTACCGTCTCGCGGTCGATCGCGAACCCAACAATGGCAGCGTTTTGCACAACTACGGTTGGTATTTGTGTCGCAAGGGTTTGTATCCGGCGGCCGACGCCATGTTTGAGCGCGCGTCCAAGTTGCCTCAAACCGTGGCAACCAGCAAGACTTTGCTCGCCCGAGGGGTTTGCCAGATGCGGGCGGGCCTCTATCCCGAAGCGCAGGTCACGCTGGCGCGTTCTTACGAAATGGACCCGACCAATCCCGCGACCGCCTTCAACCTGGCGTCCGTTTTGTTGCGCCGAGGTGAGCTGGAGCGCGCACGTTTCTACATTGCACGCGTGAACAGCCGCGACGAGCAAATCACTGCGGAGTCGCTGTGGCTGGCCACACGCGTTGAGCACCGCATGGGTAATCGTGAGGGCGTGCGCGACTTTGGTTCTCGCCTGCGCAGCCGTTTCCCGGCTTCCCGTGAGACCAACCTTCTCGAGTTGGGACGATTTGATGACTGATGGCACATCCCGCCTTCTCGTGACACCTGACGAGGGCGGCGCACAAGCCGGAGATGTGTTGCGACGTGCGCGTACCGCGCAGGGCCTGACATTGGAGCAGCTTTCCAGCCAGATCAAGGTGCCGGTTCACAAGCTGGATGCCCTGGAGCGCGGACGGTACGAGAGCCTGGGCGATAGCAACTTCACGCGTGCCCTCGCGATGACAGTCTGTCGTGCGCTGCACATCGATGCCACACCCGTCTTGGCCGATCTGCCGGCGGCCCGTTTGCACACCTTGGGTCAGGAGAAGTCGCAGATCAACGCGCCTTTTCGAGACCACAGCAGTGTGCCTCCGCTCTTTGATCGCGGCCAGCGTTGGCATCTGGGTGTTTCGTTGAAGGCCCTGTTGGCGCCACGTTGGTTGGCTCCGCTCGCTTTGCTAGGGGCGGCAGCCATCATTTACGCGCTGCCTGACTCGGTGGAGTGGCCATCTTGGTCGGTCGGGTCAGGTGCTGCGGGCCCAGACGGCTTGGCGCAAGAGGCTGTTGGCGATACCGCTTCCATGCCCTCGTCCATCGAAGTCTCCGCAGAGGACGCGCTGGAGTCCGCTGGGCCCCTGCCTGCTCCTGCGAGCAGCGCCGCCAGTGTGGCGAGCGCGGCCAGTCAGGCTGATCCGGTATCGGCTCAGCCATCCAGCGCAACGGCCGTCAACACCCCGGCATCTGGCGCTGCAGCGGCGCCTGTTCCCATGGCTGCTATGGCTCAGGATCCCGTTCGCATGGTGCTCACCGACAGTTCTTGGATTGACGTGCAGGACGGGACAGGTGCCAAGCTGTTTTCGCGCATTGCTCGCGCTGGTGAGGTTATTTCCTTGCAAGGGCAACCGCCGTTCAGGGTTCGGATCGGCAATGCCAGCGCCGTGCAAGTGAGTTTCAACGGACAAGCCGTACCGCTGACGGACATCTCACGCAACAATACCGCACGTCTCGAGCTGAAATGACTCTCGAAAACTTCTCCTTCATTGACGTTTCGCGACCTGCTGCCCGGCGCTCCCGGCAGGCCAGGGTGACATGGGGCTCTCGTGTGGTCACCATCGGTGGGGACGCGCCAGTGCGCGTGCAGTCGATGACCAACACCGATACCGTCGACGTCATTGGCACCGCCATCCAGGTCAAGGAGTTGGCACTTGCCGGGTCTGAAATGGTCCGCATCACGGTCAACACCCTGGAGGCCGCCGAGGCCGTGCCGCACATCCGTGATCAACTCGACCGGATGGGCATTGACGTTCCCTTGGTCGGTGACTTCCATTACAACGGCCATCGCCTGCTCACCGAGGTGCCTGCTTGTGCGGAGGCCCTGTCCAAGTACCGCATCAACCCTGGCAACGTGGGTAAAGGCGAAAAGGGTGACAAGCAGTTTGCTCAGATGATCGAGGTGGCTTTGCGCCACGACAAGCCTGTGCGCATTGGGGTCAACTGGGGCAGTCTGGACCAAGAACTGCTGGCCGCGATGATGGACGAGAATGCGCGCAGTGCGCAGCCTTGGGACGCACAGCAGGTCATGTACCAGGCGCTCATCAGCTCCGCCTTGCAGTCAGCGCATGACGCTCGGCAGTTGGGCATGCGCCCAGAGCAGATCATCCTGTCATGCAAAGTCAGCGGTGTGCAAGATCTCATCAGTGTGTACCGAGGTCTGGCTGCACGTTGTGACTACCCCTTGCACCTGGGGTTGACCGAAGCAGGTATGGGCACCAAGGGCACTGTCGCATCTGCGGCGGCGCTGTCCATCTTGCTTCAGGAAGGCATTGGCGACACCATTCGGGTTTCGCTTACGCCGCAACCTGGTGAAGCTCGCACGCAGGAAGTCGTGGTGGCTTTGGAGATCCTGCAGGCCTTGGGTTTGCGCACCTTCGTCCCCAGTGTCACGGCTTGTCCCGGTTGCGGTCGCACCACCAGCACCACCTTCCAGGAACTGGCCAAGCAGATTGACGACTTCCTGCGCGCTCAGATGCCTGTCTGGCGCAGCCAGTACCCTGGCGTGGAGAACCTCAAGGTGGCCGTGATGGGGTGCATCGTCAACGGTCCTGGTGAGAGCAAGCACGCCGACATCGGCATCAGCCTGCCCGGCACCGGCGAAGCGCCGGCCGCCCCGGTCTTCATCGACGGCGAGAAGGCTCTCACTTTGCGCGGCGAACACATTGCCGAGGAGTTCCAGCAACTCGTCCAGACCTACATCGATCGCCGTTTCGGCGGGGCCGTTCAGGCCTGATCCTTTTCAAGAAAACAAGAAACTGACGCACTCATGGCAGAAAAGCTGACCGCCATCAAAGGCATGAACGACATCCTGCCGCCGGAATCGGCGCGCTGGGAATGGCTCGAAGACAAGGTGCGACAACTGATGCGCCGCTACGGCTATCACAACATGCGCACGCCCATCGTCGAGCCCACCGCCTTGTTTGTGCGCGGCCTGGGCGAAGTCACCGACATTGTCGAAAAGGAGATGTACTCCTTCGAAGACAGCCTCAACGGCGACAAACTCACGCTTCGTCCCGAAGGCACGGCTGGTTCGGTGCGCGCCATCAACGAGCATAATTTTCTGTACGAAGGTGGCAAGCGCCTGTACTACATCGGGCCCATGTTCCGTCACGAGCGTCCGCAGAAAGGGCGTTATCGTCAGTTTCATCAGGTCGGCGCCGAGGTGCTGGGCTTTGCCGGCCCTGATGTCGATGCGGAACTGATCCTCATGACCGCTGCGCTGTGGCGCGATCTGGGTTTGAGCATCGGTCAGGACGTGAGTTTGCAGATCAACAGCTTGGGCCAGCCTGAGGAACGCAAGGCTCACCGTGCTGCACTCATCACCCACTTGGAAGAGAACATCGACCAATTGGACGAGGAAGCGCGTCGACGCCTGCACAGCAATCCGTTGCGCATTCTCGATACCAAGAATCCGGCCATGCAGGCCCTGGTCGAAGCGGCGCCCAAGCTGATCGACTTCCTGGGTGAGGCATCTCTGGATCATTTTGGCGCAGTCAAGTTTGCGCTGGAGGCTGCGGGCATTCCTTATCAGGTCAACACCCGCCTGGTGCGGGGCATGGATTACTACAACCTGACGGTTTTCGAGTGGGTGACCGACAAGTTGGGCGCCCAAGGGACCGTGTGTGGTGGTGGTCGTTACGACGGGCTGATCGAACAGTTGGGTGGCAAGCCTGCTCCCGCAGTAGGGTGGGGCTTGGGCATGGAGCGTCTGCTCCTGCTCTTGCAGGAGATCGGTGTTGAGGCGCCGTCTACAGCGCCCGATGCCTACGCCATGGTCTTTGCAGGCACGCCCATGCCTGTCGTGTTGGCGACGCTTGAAGTCTTGCGTGCACAAGGTGTTTGCGTACAACTGCATCCCGCTGGCAAGGACGGCCCAGCCAGCCCCAAGTCACAGTTCAAGAAGGCTGACGCCAGCGGCGCACGGTTTGCCCTGGTGTTCGGGCCGGACGAGGTGGCTCAGGGCTTGGTCGCCGTAAAACCCTTGCGTGATGGCGGCGAACAGACCTCGCTTCAACTGGCTGAAGCTGCCGGGTGGGCCCACCGACTCCTCGCGCAGCCACAGGCTTCCTGACCGTCATAATCGGCGGATCAACCTCTTACATCTTTTTTGCGGCAGACATGGCGACCTACGACAACGAACAACAGGAACAGTTGGATCAGTTCAAGCACTTCTGGAAACAGTACGGCAACCTGATCACTTGGGTGCTGGTGCTTGTCCTGGGCGCTTATGCCGCCTGGACGGGGTATCAGTACTGGCAGCAAAAGCGTGGTCTGGCTGCTGCGGGTCTGTATGAAGAGATGGATCGGGCCGTGAGCGGAGGGCAGTCTGACAAAGCGGCCCAGGCGTTTGCCGATCTCAAGAAAGACTATGCGGGCACGACATTCGCTGCGCAAGGTGCGCTGTTGGCGGCCAAGGTGGCTTTGGAGCAGCAAAAAACCGATGATGCCAAGTCTGCTTTGCAGTGGGCCGTAGATCAGGGCAAGAACCCTGACTTGGTCGCCATTGCCCGACTGCGCTTGGCTGGCGTGCAAATGGATGCGCAGGCGCACGATGATGCGTTGAAGACCCTGTCTGCCAGTGTGCCCGCCGAGTTCGCTCCTCTTGTGGACGATCGCCGAGGCGACATTCTGGTCGCGCAAGGCAAGAAGGACGAGGCCATCAAGGCCTACCGTGCTGCCTGGGATGCCATGCCGCCAGAAGTGGAGTACCGTCGCTTCATCGAAGGCAAGTTGACCGCTTTGGGGCAAGCCCCTGTTGCGGTGGCTGCCGAGGCTGCGTCCTCAGTCGCCGCATCGGCTCCGTGACCCTTGATTCGAGAGTGACCTCATGACTTTTCCTCTCTCCACATCGTTGACCTGGTCTCAGCGCTCGACCCGTCTGCTCGCTGCGACGCTGAGCGTGCTGGCTGTCGCTACTTTGACGGCCTGCGGCTCCAGCAAGCCTTCCCCGGCCCCGCTGGAATCGTTGAAGTCCGAAGTCACCGTGGCCACCGTCTGGTCTCAGCGACTGGGGGCGGTCAGCAGTGCATTGACGCTGTCTGCCAACCAAGGTGTCATCACCACAGCCAGCACGGATGGTGAGGTTGTGGCACTCGACGCAGCGACCGGAACAGTGAAATGGCGTGCCCAGGCCAAGAATAATCTGTCGGCGGCTGTGGGCAGTGATGGGCGCCATGCCGCTGTGGTGACGGACAACAACGAACTTCAGGTGTTTGATCAGGGCAAGTGGGTCTGGACCGCGCGTCTGCCGGGCCGCGTCGTCACCGCGCCTTTGGTGGCGGGAGAGCGTGTGTTTGTTCAGGCCGTGGATCGCAGCGTGCGCGGCTACGATGTGCTGGATGGCCGTTGGTTGTGGCAATACCAGCGTCCTGGCGGAGAGCCTCTTGCGCTCGCCACGTCAGGCGTGTTGGCAGCCTTCCGTGACACCTTGCTGGTGGGGCAGGGCGCTCGTTTGGTCGGGTTGGACCCTGTCAAGGGCAGTGTGCGTTTTGATGTGAACGTCGGCACGCCGCGTGGCACCAACGAAGTGGAACGCTTGGCTGACCTGATCGGGCCATTGGCGCGCGCAGATGACGAAGTCTGCGTTCGAGCTTTCCAACTGTCCGTGGCTTGCCTAGAGTTGAATCGTGGCAGCCTGCGGTGGAGCCGTCCGCAAGCTGGTACCCAAGGCGTGGCAGCCAATGACCGGTTGGTGGTGGGCGCAGACAGCGCCGATCGCTTGACGGCCTGGAAAGCCGAGAATGGCGATGTCATGTGGCGCGTTGACCGTTTCACCCACCGTGGTCTGAGCGCGCCTGCGATCCTCGGCGAACGTGTTGCCGTCGTGGATGCTCAAGGTTACCTGCATCTGCTCTCGGCGACCGATGGTCGGACCGTGGCCCGGGTCGAACTCGACAGCGCTGCTGCTGCGGCGCCTCTGGTTGCCAACCAGACACTGTATGTTTCTACGCGCAAAGGCACCTTGTATGCCTTGCGTGCCAACTGATTTTTTGCAGACTGAGATTTCATGAAACCTGTCATTGCGCTGGTCGGACGACCCAACGTCGGCAAGTCGACGTTGTTCAATCGCCTGACCAAGAGCCGCGATGCCATCGTGGCCGACTTCGCAGGCCTGACCCGTGACCGTCACTATGGTGAGGGGCGGATGGGCTCGCATGAGTTCATCGCCATCGACACCGGTGGCTTTGAGCCGGACTGCACCGCGGGCATCTTCAAAGAGATGGCCAAGCAGACTCGGCAGGCTGTGGCCGAGGCCGATGCTGTCATCTTCGTGGTCGATGCCCGTAACGGTTTGTCGGCCCAGGATCACGACATCGCTCGCTACTTGCGTACCACCAACAAAAAGGTGCTGCTGGCGGCCAACAAGGCCGAAGGCATGAAGGAGGGGGTGCAGCTTGCCGAGTTTTTCGAGCTTGGCATGGGTGAACCCATTCCCATTTCTTCGGCGCACGGCCAGGGTATACGCAGCTTGTTGGACATGGCGCTGGCCGACTTCATCGAAGAAGAGGATGAGGACGAAGACGCTTACGACGATCCCGAGCGTCCCATCCGTTTGGCTGTGGCTGGGCGCCCCAATGTCGGCAAGTCCACCCTGATCAACACGTGGTTGGGTGAGGAGCGGTTGGTGGCTTTCGACATGCCGGGTACCACCCGTGACGCCATCAGTGTTCCTTTTGAGCGTGACGGGCAGCGTTTCGAATTGATCGACACGGCAGGGCTGCGCCGCAAGGGCAAGGTGTTTGAGGCCATCGAGAAGTTCTCGGTGGTCAAGACTTTGCAGGCCATCTCTGATGCCAATGTGGTGCTGCTGCTGATCGATGCCACACAGGGCGTTACCGAGCAGGACGCGCACATTGCCGGCTTCGTGCTGGAAGCGGGGCGTGCTGTGGTCATTGCTGTCAATAAATGGGATGCCGTCGACAGCTACCAGCGTGAGTTGCTCATGCGGTCCATTGAGCACCGTTTGTCGTTCCTGAAGTTTGCACCTGTGCTGCACATCTCGGCCATCAAGCGGCAAGGTCTGGGTCCCTTGTGGAAGTCGATTGCGGCAGCTTGGCGATCTGCCACCTGCAAGATGCCTACGCCGGTGCTCACGCGTCTGCTGCAAGAGGCCGTGCAATTCCAGCAGCCCAAGAAGGCAGGGGCCTTCCGTCCGAAGTTGCGATATGCGCATCAAGGTGGACAGAATCCGCCGGTCATCGTGATCCACGGCAACTCGCTGGAACACGTGACGGATGCCTACAAGCGGTTCCTGGAGAGTCGGTTCCGCGAGCATTTCAAGCTCACCGGCACCCCACTGCGCATTGAAATGAAGTCGTCCGCGAATCCCTTCATTGGGGAGTGAGGCGCATCACCCTGCGTCAGACCGCACAACCCGTCAATCCATGGGATCGGGGGGACTGTGTTAAGGTCTGACCCTCAACAGTTTTTCAACACGGAGCATATCGTGAGCAACAAAGGCCAACTTCTGCAAGACCCCTTCCTGAACCTGCTGCGTCGTGAGCACGTGCCAGTGTCGATTTATCTGGTCAACGGCATCAAGCTGCAAGGTCACATCGAGTCTTTCGATCAGTATGTGGTCTTGCTGCGCAACACCGTGACCCAGATGGTCTACAAGCACGCCATTTCCACGGTTGTGCCAGGTCGTGCTGTCAACTTCCACACAGGTGACACACCCGAGGCCTGAACTGCGCACCTTGCGGTTCTTGCTTCCTTTCAACCAGCTTAGCCCTGTTCTGACGCCTTGACATCTTCTTCGTCTGCGCCGAGCCCGTCCAATGACCCACGGGTTGTGCTGGTGGGGGTCGATTTCGGCCCCGGCTCATCTTTCGATCCGACTCTGGATGAACTGGCCTTGTTGGCTGAGTCTGCAGGCGATCAACCCGTTGCGAAGGTCACGACCAAGCGTCGCGCACCTGATGCAGCCTTGTTCGTGGGCTCCGGGAAGGCCGATGAAATCAAGGAACTCGTGCAACTGTACCAAGCGCACGGTGTTCTCTTCGACCAAGCCTTGTCGCCGGCTCAGCAGCGCAATCTCGAGCGGCATCTGGGCGTTGAGGTGCTCGATCGCACCGGCCTGATCCTCGAAATATTTGGCGCGCGCGCGCGCAGTCATGAGGGCAAGTTGCAGGTTGAGCTTGCCCGTTTGAAGTACCTCTCTACCCGGTTGGTGCGTCGCTGGTCCCACCTGGAGCGTCAGCGTGGCGGTGTGGGGCACCGCGGTGGCCCTGGTGAGACGCAGATCGAACTGGATCGACGGATGATCGATCAGAAGATCAAGTCGCTCAAGCTGCAACTGGCGAAGGTCAAGCGTCAGCGCAACACTCAGCAGCGCTCACGCGAGCGCACGGGGACCTTTCGTGTCTCGCTGGTCGGCTATACCAACGCCGGCAAGTCCACGTTGTTCAACGCGCTGACCAAGGCCGGTACCTATGCGGCAAACCAGTTGTTTGCCACGCTCGACACGACCACGCGGCAGATGTTCCTGGCGCAGGCCCAGCGTAGCGTCACCCTGTCCGACACGGTGGGTTTCATCCGTGATCTGCCTCACACCCTGGTCGAATCTTTTGAGGCCACATTGCAGGAGGCAGCAGAGGCCGACGTGCTGTTGCATGTGGTCGATGCAGCGAGTCCTGTGTTGCTGGAGCAGATCGACGAGGTGCTGCGTGTGCTGGACAGCATCGGGGCCGGACAGTTGCCCCAAGTCTTGGTGTTCAACAAGTGTGATTGCTTGCCCGAGCACCAGCAGCCATTGCACCAGCGCGATATTTACGAACTGCCCTCCGGGCGCCGTTGTCATCGCGTGTTTGTCAGCGCACTCAAGGGCGATGGGCTCGATGTGTTGCGCGAGGTGCTTGCTGACGCCGCATTACATGGTTTGGAGGGGGGGCTTGAGGCATTGGCCCAACGCGACCCCCGTTTCGACATGCACAATGCAACCCATGAGCCGGTGTCTGATCCGACACCCCCCGAATTTCCTACTGACCGATCATGAACATGCCATCTCTGGATGAGGGCCGACGCCCCGCCCCACACCGTCACTGGGTGATGAATGCTGTGTCCCTGGCAGCCAGTCTGCTGGTGGGGGTTGGGCGACGCGTGACCTGGTTGACCACGCGTGCTGTCAAACAGGCTATGCCTGGTGTTGCGGGGGCACAAGCCAGCTTCAACGGTCGGCAGGATGGCCCGCCTGATCTCGACGAACTTTGGCGCGATTTCAACCGCAAACTCAGCGGCGTCTTCACCGGTAACAAGGGTGAGGGCAACGGCGGCAAGGGTGGTGGCTTCACCCCTGACCCCAAGGGGGCAGGGATTGGTGCGGGCCTCATCGTCGGCTTGATCGGATTGGTGTGGGCCGGAAGCGGCTTCTTCATTGTTCAGGAAGGCCAGCAGGCGGTCGTGATGTCCTTCGGCCGCTTCAGCCATACGGCAGACGCAGGGTTTCAGTGGCGTGCACCGTATCCCTTCCAGTCGCACGAAATCGTCAATCTCACTCAATTGCGCTCTATCGACGTCGGCAGCAACACGGTCCTTCAGGCCACTGCACTGCGGGATTCGTCCATGCTGACGCGTGATGAGAACATTGTTGACATCCGCTTTACGGTCCAATACCGTCTGTCGGATGCCCGCGACTATCTGTTCGAGAACCGCAGCTCCGATGAAGCCGTTCAGCAGGCGGCCGAATCCGCGGTGCGCGAGATCGTTGGGAACAGCACCATGGACTCGGTGCTTTACGAGCAGCGTGATGCCATTGCGGCCGAATTGGTCAAATCCATTCAGGGCCAGCTCAACAAGCTCAAGGCGGGCGTCACAGTCGTCAATGTCAACGTGCAAAGCGTGCAGGCACCCGAGCAGGTGCAGGCTGCATTTGACGACGCCTTCAAGGCGGGGGCTGACCGCGAGCGCTTGAAGAACGAAGGGCAAGCTTATGCCAACGACGTGATTCCCAAGGCGCAGGGTACTGCGGCGCGCTTGCGTGAAGAGGCCGCGGGTTACGCGGCACGCGTGGTGGCGCAGGCCGAGGGTGATGCCGAGCGCTTCAAGTCGGTGCTCGCTGAGTACAAGAAGGCGCCAGGCGTGACCCGTGACCGTCTCTACACGGATACCATGGCTCAGGTTTACAGCAACGTCACCAAGGTGATGGTGGACAGCCGCCAGGGCTCTAATTTGTTGTACCTGCCGCTTGACAAGATCATGCAGATGTCTGGCGCGAATGGGGCTGCACCAGCGCCTGCCGCGGCTGCATCCGAGCCTGTTGTTGCCCCTAACCCTGCCGCCGCATCCACCGATGCCCGTTCTCGCGATGGACTGCGCAGCCGCGATCGCGAAGTGCGCTGAGTGCACACCACCAGACAGGCAAGGAATCAGACATGAACCGTATTGGAACCATCCTGGTCGGCGCTTTGCTGGCCCTCATCCTCGCAGCATCCACCCTGTTTGTGGTCGATCAGAGGCAGTTCGCTGTGGTCTATGCGCTTGGTGAAATCAAGGAGGTCATCAGTGAGCCAGGCTTGAAAGCCAAGATGCCAGCGCCCCTGCAAAACGTGGTGTTTCTGGATCGCCGCATCCAGACACTCGACAGTCCTGAGTCCCGCCCCATCTTCACAGCCGAGAAAAAGAGCCTCGTGATCGATTGGCTGGTCAAGTGGCGCATCACCGAGCCCCGTCAGTTCATCCGCAACAATGGTGCTGACATTCGCAACGCCGAAAACCGCCTGGCTCCCATTGTTCAGGCCGCGCTCAACGAAGAGGTGACCAAACGCACGGTGGGTGCCATGCTGTCTGCCGAGCGTGAGAAAGTGATGCAAGGCGTGATCCGTCGTTTGGCCGACGACGCCAAGTCGTTCGGCATCGAGATCGTCGACGTGCGCATCAAGCGTGTAGATTTTGTGGCCAACATCACCGAGTCGGTCTACCGCCGCATGGAGTCTGAGCGCAAGCGCGTGGCCAACGAACTCCGATCCACGGGTGGTGCCGAGGGAGAGAAGATCCGAGCCGATGCCGAT
>Ga0114984_1000563_pt1 | contig 14125 bp, 8 predicted proteins | sample Shrwel1BS1Day1_FD_96987 | JGI IMG/M metagenome (GOLD analysis project Ga0114984, IMG submission 96987) | Subsurface microbial communities from deep shales in Ohio, USA - Utica-3 well 1 S-1-Day1 | ecosystem: Environmental > Aquatic > Deep subsurface > Shale gas/oil reservoir > Produced water/Flow... | reverse complement strand
TTCTCGGCCGACCTGTCGGCGCCGGTGATGACGCGCGCGCTGTGCCACTTCGACAATGCCTACTGGCTGCCCGCGGTCGATGCCCAGGGCTTTTGTGCCCGCACCAACACCCAGAGCAACACGGCCTTCCGGGGCTTTGGCGGCCCCCAAGGCGCGATGGCCATTGAGCTGATCATGGATTCACTGGCCCGCAAGGTGGGGCGCGACCCGCTGGAGGTGCGCCTGGCCAATCTGTACGGCGTGGGTGAGCGCGACACCACGCCTTATGGGCAGAAAGTGGTCGACAACGTGCTGCCCACCCTGATCCGCGACCTGGTGGCCAGCAGCGATTACCACGCCCGCCGCGAAGCCGTGGCGGCCTTCAACGCCAGCAGTCCCGTCCTGAAAAAGGGCCTGGCTCTGACCCCGCTGAAGTTCGGCATCTCCTTCAATGTGGTGCACCTGAACCAGGCCGGCGCGCTGGTGCATGTGTACAGCGACGGCAGCGTGCTGGTGAACCATGGTGGCACCGAGATGGGCCAGGGCCTCAACACCAAGGTGGTGCAGATGGTGGCCCACACCCTGGGCGTGAGCGCCCACCGCGTACGCGTGACCGCCACCGACACCAGCAAGGTGGCCAACACCTCGGCCACGGCCGCCTCCACCGGCTCGGACCTGAACGGCAAGGCCGCCGCCAACGCGGCCCAGCAGATCGTGGACCGACTGGCCCAGCGCACGGCCACCCGCCTGGGCGTGTCCGTCAGCGAGGTGCGTTTTGCCGATGACCAGGTCTCGGCAGGTGAGCACACGCTGAGCTTCGAGGATGTGGTCAACGACGCCTATCTGAACCGCATCCAGCTCTGGTCAGACGGGTTTTACGCCACCCCCGGCCTGAGCTGGGACCGCCAGACCATGCAGGGCCACCCCTTCTACTACTTCGCCTACGGCGCGGCCGTGAGCGAGGTGCTGCTGGACACGCTCACCGGCGAATCACGCGTGCTGCGCGCCGATGTGCTGCACGACGTGGGGCAGTCGATCAACCCGGCTCTGGACATCGGCCAGATCGAAGGTGCCTTCGTGCAGGGCATGGGCTGGCTCACCAGCGAAGAGCTGTGGTGGCACCCCGATACGGGCAAGCTGATGACGCACGCCCCGTCCACCTACAAGATCCCGACGGCCAATGACTGCCCGGTGGACTTCCGCGTGAAGCTCTTCCAGAACCGCAATGTGCAGGACACCATCTATCGCTCGAAGGCGGTCGGTGAGCCGCCACTGTTGCTGCCGTTTTCGGTGTTCTTTGCGCTGCGCGATGCCATCTCCAGTGTGGGCGGCCACCGGGTCGATCCGCCGCTGCGGGCGCCGGCCACGCCGGAGGCCATTCTGGATGCGATCCAATCCGTGCAGCGTCAAGCCGTTGCAGCCACAGCGGACCTGCTCACGACATGAATGCGGCTTCTAGAGGCCTGACCCCAGGCCTGTGCTGCACGACCGACAGACTGACGCCGCGCAGCCTGCACGCCAGCGCCACGCGTTGGTTGCGAGACGGGCGCGCCGCCTGCCTCGTCAGCGTGGACGCCATCCGGGGCTCGACACCACGCGATCAGGACGCCCGCATGCTGGTCGCGCCCGACGAGGTGCGCGGCACCGTGGGTGGCGGGCATCTGGAATGGCGGGCCGTTGATCTGGCGCGTCAGGCGCTGCGCGAAGGCCTGCCGGCAGCAAGCTGGACCCACACCTTCCCCCTGGGCCCCACCCTGGGCCAATGCTGCGGTGGGGTCGTCACCCTGCGCTTTGAAGCCCTGAGCACGGCCAGTCTGGCCGCCTGGCAGGTGCCGCCGCCCCGCTTTCATGTCGAACTGCATGGCGCCGGCCATGTGGGCCAGGCCATCGTCAAGCTGCTGAGTGACCTGGATTGCAGCGTGCGCTGGATTGACGAGCGTGCCGACGATCTGCCGCAGTGGGATGCCCAAGCTGGGCTGCCGGCGCCCGAGATGCTGGCCGCCCTGCCTGACCACATCCAATGGCTGCCCACCGAGGCTGCCGAGCGCGAGGTGGCCGACGCCCCACCGAACGCCTGTCACCTCGTGCTGACGCACCGGCACGATCTGGACCTGAAGATCATCGACGCCGTGCTGCGTCGCGGCGACTTCCGTTTTGCGGGCCTGATCGGCTCACAGACCAAGCGGGCGCGCTTTCTGCACCGCCTGGCTGAGCACGGCATCTCGGCCGAATCCCTGGCCCGTCTGACCTGTCCCATCGGGCTGCCAGACATCCCTGGCAAGGAGCCGGCCGTGATCGCCATCGCGGTGGTGGCGCAGTTGCTGGCAAGCTCCATCGCCTGAAGCGCGCTCCTTCACCGCTCCGCTTGATGCGAACGGATGCCGTCTGCCTCGACCTCGGCCAGATTGGTCTGGTTGCGTCCACCATGCTTGGCGCGGTACAAGGCTGCATCGGCACGGCTGATGAGGGCATGCGCCTGCTCACCCAACACAGGGTGTGCCACCGCCACACCCAAACTCACAGTCACAACATGGTGAGCACTGTCCACATGGGGAATGCGCAGCGCTTCGATGGCCAGGCGAATCCGCTCGGCCAGTTGCAGCGCACCGGCGACATCGTCCTCGGCGACCAGAATGACAAATTCCTCTCCGCCATATCGCGCTGGCTGGTCGCCTGCACGACGACACTGCTCAGTCAGCACCCGCGCAATGCTGCGCAAGCAATCATCTCCAGCCAGGTGGCCATAGCGGTCATTGAACAACTTGAAATGGTCCACGTCCAGCATGATCAGGGCCAAGGCCTGACCCGCACGCATCGCCCGCGACCACTCCTGGCTCAATAACTCGTCGAATCGGCGGCGGTTGGCCACCCCGGTCAGGCCATCGGTGTGAGACAGCTTGGACAGGACCCGATTGGCCTGCTCCAACTCGGCCGTGCGTTCGGTCACCTGTCGGGTCAACTCGTCGGTGTGGTCACGCAACTGAGCAGCCATGTGCCCCAGGGCTTGCGACAGCGTGGAGACTTCGGCAATGGCGCTGCCAGTCTGGTGCGGCCGCGCCCAATCCCCCTGTCCCAGGCGAGCGGCCCACTGGCTGAGGTTCACCAGCGGGCGTGCGAGACGCTCACTCAGCACCCAGGCCGCCACCACGCAAGCGGCCAGCAGCAACAAGGCCACCAGCACCGCATTTCCCAGCAGGCCCTCGCTGGGGGCGGCAAAACGACTTTGGGGCAACACCACCCCAATGGTCAGGCTGGGCCCATCCGGCAACTGATAGGTCCACCAGTCAATCAGATGTCGCTCGCCGTCCAGCTCATGGAAAGCCCGCCCCCGCGCATGCCCCTGCTCGGCCAGGACCTCGCCCGCCACGCGAATCAAGGGGTTGTCACTGGCCCGCACCGCAATGCGCTCCATGGACTTGCCAGACAGTCGGTAAACCGGCTCTTCGGTGGAGGCTGCCAGCAACAGGCCGTTGCTTTCGGCCAGAAACGCCACACCGCCGATGTCCTTGGTGATGCCCGACAGCAGCAAATTCAGCTGTGACAGGGCCACATCTGCGGTGACCACACCCACGAACCGATGCTGTCGGTCTACCAAAGGGGCAGACATGCCAATGCCCACGGCGTTGTAATTGCCCGCTTCATCGTCAATCGCGTAGCGATAGGCGGGATACCAGGACGGTCGGTTGGCCTCAACAGCCGCCTTGAACCATGGGCGCATGCGGGTATCAAAGTGCTGGTTCCCGCGCGAGAGCAGCTCGCCGCGCAGGTGCACGTCATCGGCGCGGTAAATGTGCACCACACGCGCTGTGTCGATGCGGGCTTCCAGCAGGCGCAAAGCTTTGTCTCGTCCCACTGGAGGGCGACTGGCCGACAGGTACTCGCCCTCGCCAGTGCCCATGGAGAGGAAAGTCAGCAAAGGATGCTGACGGATCTGCAGCAGAAAATTGCGGCTGACCGCTTCGGTATCACGGGGGTCGATGGCGCCTGAGCGAAACTGGTCGGCATTGAATGCCAGCACGCGACGCGGGACCTCGAAAAACTGCACGACCTTGTCGTAGACCCGTGCCCCCACCTCACTGGCCAGATCTTCCTGAAAGCGCTCGGCCGTCGCAGACGCGGCACGGTAAGCAAACCACCCTTGCACCACCAAGGTGGGCATGGCCATCAACAGCAGAACACCGATGATGATGGCCTGCAATCCGATGTGTCGCGCCTGATCGTCCTCGCTGGCGGCGCCGTGTTCGCGCTGGGGCAGCGTGCGCGCCAACCACAAGATCGTCACGGCCAAACCGATCGACAAGCACAGCCCCCCGAGGCGAACTGGCCATGGCTGCCAGGCTCGTGCCAGCGCCTCCGGCTTCAAAGCTGCCGCCACCTGCCAGCGTCCCTGAGGCAGGTTGACTTCAGCCTTCAAACGACCGGTGCGAAACAAACGAACATCACCTCGGAAGGCCTCTCGGATGGCGCGGCCGCCCTCGTCTGACGCCAGGGCATAGACAAAGGGGATGCGCTCGGGATCGAGCCCCACATCCACCAGCAAGCCATCGAGCTGAACCACCGCTGAGACCACACCCACCATGGGCCCTGGCCGTCCGTTGCGAGGCGGCGCAAACATGGGCACGCGGCCGATCATTCCCAGCCCACCACTCTGTGCCAATACCACCGGCCCGGTGAGCATGCCTTGGCGAGCATCGATGGCTGCCTGAATGCCAGCCAATTGCTCAGGATGCTGTCGGTAGTCCAGCCCCAGCACCAACTCGTTGCCACGCAACGGATACACCTGCGTGACGACCAGCCCACGGGACATGGCCACGTTCTTCAATCGGCGTTGTCGTGCCAAGGCCTCGGCCGCCAAGCGCTGCCATTGCGCCTCGTCCAAATCCGCCGTCCCGGACTGAGCGGATACACGCGCAGCGAAATCCTTGTTGACCTGCAGCACATCGGCCAACTCCAGCGCCAAACGATGGGTGGCCACGTCCAACTGGACTTGGGCTTGACGATACAGTGCCTGCTCGGCGCGGTGTTGACCGTAGCGGTCCACGCCAAAGGTGATCACCAAGCCCAGCAGGCAGACCAGCAGCGCTTGAGCAAGAGGGTGGCGCGCCATGATCAAAAGGGTGATGAAAAATGCGCCCCCTGGCGGGCGAAATAAGCCACTTGCCAGTGTATGCAAGATCGGCCGTTGCGCCCTGCCATCTTTGTCACGATTTGATCCATTTGCCACGCGCGGGCAAGCGCATCTTCAACACCTATGCCTTACCTACTGACCGTCACCGCCCTGTGGGCCTTTTCCTTCAGCCTGATCGGGCAATATCTGGCCGGGCAGGTGGACAGCGACTTCGCCGTGCTGGTACGCGTCGGCATCGCCGCGCTGCTGTTTGCCCCCTTCACCCTCTGGCGAGGCCTGCCGCGGGCCCTGCTCGGGGGCTTCTGGCTGGCCGGGGCGCTGCAGTTCGGCGTCACCTACCTGTGTCTGTACCGCAGCTTTGAGGTGCTGACCGTCCAGGAGGTTCTGTTGTTCACGGTGCTCACGCCCATCTACGTCACCCTGATCGACGATGCCCTGGCGCGCCGCTTCAATCCCTGGGCCTTGCTGGCAGCCGGGGTGGCGGTGGGCGGCGGCATCGTCATCCGCTTCCAGCCCCTCACGGGCGACTACCTGTGGGGCTTCGTCATGCTGCAGGTGGCCAACGTCACGTTTGCCGCAGGCCAGGTGCTGTGTCGGCATCTGCTGGCTCGCTACCCGACGACCTACCCCTTGCATCGCTTCTTCGGGCACTTCTTTCTGGGCGCGCTGCTGCTGGCTCTGCCCGCCTGGTTGATCTGGGGCGATGCGAGCAAGCTCCCGCACAACGCTGTGCAATGGGGCGTGCTGGCCTGGATGGGCGTGTTTGCCACCGCGCTGGGCATGTACGGGTGGGTGCGCGGCAGCACGCAGGTTGACGCGGGCACCCTGGCCATCATGAACGAGTTGCATGTACCGGCCGGCCTGCTGGTGAACGTGTTGATCTGGCACCGAGACACCGATCTGCTTCGCCTGGCGGTGGGCGGCACGGTGATCCTGGCTTCCTTGTGGCTCAACCGACAAGGGCGCCGACTCCGCCAACGTGGACACTCCCACGCCACAGCCTGAGCACCGGTACACTGCCTAATTTTTGAGCAACCCAGGTGGTTTCCCAGGGGGGACACCAGTCATACAAGTGTTTCTCACAAGGTTGTCCACAGCTTCGGGGGACAAGTCGCGCACCATCCCCCACGCACAGGCTTGGATTTTCGAATGCATGTATAAACGCGCCCGTTCTTCCGAAAAGTCACCATGAACCTTGCTTCCCTGGCAGTCATCGCCAACTCCGGCACCTTGACCGAGCGTCTGGCAGCCCTGCACACACGCTTGCTTGAAACCGTGCCCATGGTCGACCGGATCGCCTGCGCGCTCTACGAGGCCAAGGATGACCAGCTCAAGACCTTCATCAACAGCACGCGCACAGGCGAGGCCATTGCCGGCTACGAAGCCTCCCTGTCCAACAGCCATGCCTTGAGCCAGCTGGCCCAAAGCGGTGATTTCCGCGTGCTCGATGACATCGCCTCGGCCATCCATTCAGATACGGCCCACAGCCAATGGCTCAAGGCCCAGGGTTACCAGTCCTCGTTCACGGTGCCCTTGTTCGACCACGGGCAGCTGCTCGGGTTCATTTTTTTCGACTCGTGCCAACGGGCGGCGTTCACCCCCCAGGTGCAGCGCGATCTGGTGCTCTACACCAGCCTGATCAGCATGATGATCTCCAGCGAGATCGCCACCATCCGGGCCATGATCGAGTCCACCAAACTCGCCCGCGAGTTGACCGAGCTGCGAGACTTCGAGACCGGCGCCCACCTGGACCGCATGGCGCGCTACTCGCGCCTCATCGCCCGCGCGATCGCCCCCATGCACGGACTCAATGACGAGTTCGTGGAGGGGGTGTACCTGTTCGCCCCCATGCACGACATCGGCAAGATTGGCATCCCCGATCGCATCCTGCTCAAGCCGGGCCGCCTCGATCCCGAGGAGCGCGTCATCATGGACAGCCACGTGGCCAAAGGCGTCGAGATCATCGAACGCATCATCGGCAAGGAAGGCGATCGCCACTTCCCCGAGAGCGAGTTGCTGCGCAACATCGTGCAGTACCACCACGAGATGCTCGACGGCTCGGGCTACCCGCAGGGCATCTCGGGGGACGCGATCCCCATCGAGGCGCGTGTGGTCGCGGTGGCTGACATCTTTGATGCGCTGACCGCGCAACGCCCCTACAAACAACAATGGTCGCTCGACGACGCTTTCGCTGAGCTGCACCGCCTGAGCACGCAGGGCAAACTGGATGCCGACTGCGTCAACGCGTTGGCAAGTCAGCGAGCCGACGTCCAGGACATTCACACCCGCTACGCAGACAGCCACCCGGAGCACACGGTACGGGCTTGACACCAGTAGCCACGCTGCCGCGGACGGCGCAACACTTTTGCGTACCAAACTTCACAACAATCTGGTACAAACGAAGCTTGGCTGTTGCAGCGATGGTCATGTCTCCTGTGCTCGACATGGCTGCCGGTATTCAGCCGCTCCCGAATCCCACTCGCACCTCCCGTCCCTCACATGCCCACCTTGTACGACTGGCAACCCGCGCAGATCGGCTTGGCCATGGCGTTTCTCCAGGAGCTGGTGATTGCCCTGGGATGGCTGACGACGGGCTGGTTGCTCAAGGATGTGCGTCGCCCTGCCCTGCACTGGGCCGGGTTCTCCCTGCTCAGTGGCGGATCGTTCCTGAACTTTGTCGTCAGCACCCATACGCAGTTGGAACTCGTGCGCCTGCTGGGCAACACCCTGTTCATGAGCGCGCTGTTGCTGCAAACACGGGGCTTGCTGCTGTTTACCCTTCAGCCACTGCAAGACCGCCTGTCCATCGGGGCCATGGTGCTGATGATCGGAGCGCTCTGGCTGTGGCCCAGCCATGCCGACGCCCCATGGCGGGTGGCCACCATCTCCGCCTTGTCGTGTCTGTGCTGCCTGTGGACGGCACTGGTCATCTTTCGCCACATGCGCCGCGAGATCGCGCGCAGCCGCTGGATGGCCCTGTTCACCCTGCCCAGCCTGTTAGGTGCCGTGGTGCTGGCCCACCGTGCTGTGCTCGCGCTGCTGGAGCCCGAGCGACTGGTTCAAGCCAGCATTGCGGGCACCTCCATCAGCCTGACCTCGGCCATGCTGTGGGTGCTGCTGTCTTTGAGCCTCGAGCTGACGCTGTTTGGCCTGGTCATCGTCAAGCTGGGCGGACAGTTGCGCCGCGCTGCGCGCCACGACCGCCTGACCGGTCTCCTCAACCGCCACGCCATGGACGATATGCTCACCCAGGAACGGCAGCGTGCCCAGCGCATGAGCAAGCCGTTTTCCGCACTGATGGTCGACATTGACCACTTCAAACAGGTCAACGACCGACTCGGTCATGCCGCCGGCGACCACACCTTGCGCACGGTCGCCCAGCACCTGCGTCGGCACCTGCGCGCCACCGATGTCGTGTCACGCTGGGGGGGAGAGGAGTTCCTGGTGCTGCTGCCTGTCACCTCACGCGCGGAGGCCAGCCACCTGGCCGAGAAGCTGTGTGAAGGCGTGCGCAGGCTGCCCATCCCTTGGGGAGGCGAAGACCTGAGCTGCACCGTTAGCATTGGCGTGGCGCAGTGGCGGGCTGCCGGAGACACCTCGGATGCCTTGCTGGTCCGTGCCGACCAGGCGCTGTACTGCGCCAAAAACGGCGGACGCGACCGTGTGTGCGTCGAGCCCACCTTGGTGCAAACTGGTCACATCGCTGCTTAGCCACTGTTCCGGCAGTGGCCCCACCTGCCATGACCTCGGTGACCGCCTCGACTGCCCTGCCCGCTCTGTCTGCCGCGCAACTGCACCACACCTGTGATCCGCAGCAGTTCGACTTTCAGACGACTGCCGAGCTGGAAGACCTGGGGGAGCTGATCGGACAGATGCGTGCCATGGAGGCGGTGCAGTTTGGCACCGGCATGCGCCACGAGGGCTACAACCTGTTCGTGCAAGGCCCGTCGGGCCTGGGCAAGCGCAGCATGGTGCGCCAGTGGCTGGCCCGACAGGCCCCGACGGAGCCCGATCCCCCAGAGTGGTGCTACCTGCACAACTTCAAACAGCCCCACAAGCCCCAGGCCCTGAGCCTGCCGTCCGGTCGCGGTGCCGAGTTGCGCGACCAGATGGCCAAGCTGGTGGACTATCTTCGCAGTGCCATTCCGGGTCTGTTCGAGAGCGACGAGTACCGTGCCAAGGCCGAGGCCATCCAGCACGCTTTCAGCCAGCGCGAGGAAGCGGCCCTCAAGGCCCTGGGCGACGAGGCAGAAAGCCAACAGATCTTCCTGCTGCGCACGCCCAGCGGTTTCACCTTCGTGCCCACCCGCAACGGCGAGGTCGTCCCACCCGACGAATTCAGCAAGTTGCCCGACGATGAAAAACACCGCATCGCCACGGCCATCAGCGGCTTGCAAGAGAAACTGGGCAAGATCCTGGAAGAGTTGCCGCGCTGGCGCAAGGAACGCGCCGAACAGCTCAAGCAGCTGACGCAGGACAACACCCTGCTGACCGTCAAGCACGTCATCGATGACGTGCGTGCGCGCTTCACCGACCTGCCGGCCGTGCTGGCCTACCTGGACGTGGTGCAACAGGACATGGTCGAGCACGCGGACGACTTCAAGAACCCGGAGGAGACGACCCAGCTGGGCGGCGGGCTGGCTTTCGTGACGCACGAGTCTTTTCACCGCTACCAGGTGAACGTGTTGGTGACTCAGAAGGCGGGGACCGGCGCCCCCGTGGTCACCGAAGACAACCCGACCTACGGCAACCTGATCGGGCGCATCGAACACCTGCAGCAGTTCGGAGCCCTGGTCACCGACTTCACGCTGATCCAGGCCGGCGCCCTGCACCGCGCCAACGGCGGCTACCTGCTGCTGGACGTGCGCAAGCTGCTGATGCAGCCCTTCGCCTGGGAAAGCCTCAAGCGCGCCATGCAGTCGCGCGAGATCCGGCTGGAGTCGCTGGCGCAGATGTACAGCCTGGTCAGCACGGTCTCGCTGGAACCCGAGCCCATCCCGCTGCGCGTGAAGGTCATCCTGTTTGGCGACCGGCTGTTTTACTACCTGCTGCAAGAGTACGACCCCGACTTCAGCGAGCTGTTCAAGGTCTCGGCCGATTTCGAAGACCGCATCGAGCGCAATGCCGACACCCACATGCTGTACGCGCGCATGGTCGCCACCCTCACGCGCAAGGACAAGCTGCTGCCGTTCGACCGCAGTGCGGTGGCCCGGGTCATCGACTTCAGCGCCCGCATGGTCGAGGACGCCCACCGTCTGAGCACCCACATCGGCCGCGTGGCCGACCTGATGCGCGAGGCCGATTACTGGGCGCGGCATTCTGGCCACGGCACCGTGGCCGCTGCACATGTGCAGCAGGCCATGGACGCCCACATCCGCCGCCACGATCGCATCCGCGCCGAACTGCAGGAGGCCATCCAGCGCAACATCATCCTCATCGACACCGAAGGGGCGGTGCAAGGCCAGGTCAACGGGCTGTCGGTGCTGGACATGGGTGACTTCGCCTTCGGTCAACCCAGCCGCATCACCGCCATCACGCGCATGGGCGAAGGCGAGGTGCTCAACATCGAGCGCGAGGTCAAGCTCTCGGGGGCCCTGCATTCCAAGGGCGTGTTGATCCTGTCGTCCTTCCTGGCGGGGCGCTATGCCCGCAACCAGCCCTTGTCCTTGTCGGCCAGCCTGGTGTTCGAGCAGTCCTACGGCCATGTCGACGGCGACAGCGCCTCGCTGGCCGAGACCTGTGCGCTGCTGTCCGACCTGGCCGGTGCGCCGATCCGGCAGTCCCTGGCGGTCACCGGCTCGATCAACCAGCTGGGGCAGGTGCAGGCCATTGGCGGTGTCAACGAAAAGATCGAGGGCTTTTTTGACACCTGCGCCGCCCGTAGTTTGACGGGTGAACAAGGCGTGCTGATCCCCTCGTCCAATGTCCAGCATTTGATGCTGCGCCACGATGTGGTGGCCGCGGTGGCGGCCGGGCGCTTCCACGTGTGGGCGGTGGACAGCGTCGACCAGGCGGCCAGCTTGCTCACCGGCTTGTCGGCGGGCGAGCCCGATGCGCAGGGCGAGTACCCTGCGGGCAGCCTCAACCAGCGGGTGATGGCGCGCCTGAAAGAGTTGACCGAGCTGTGGGAAGAGAAGGAAGAGGCAGAAGGGGATGAGGCCGATGATGGCCCGCACCACAAGTCCAAGACCAAGGAGAGCGAGCAGGAGGAAAGCCGGCCCTGACTTATCCCCGCTTCCTGTGGACAACCTTGTTGGCAAGCTTGGGGTTTCAGGGTCCGCCCTAGGGGAGGAGCTTGGATTGCCTCAAAATAAGGCAAATCCGTGACAGGCTCCGCTTTTCGGACACTTGTCTCAGTCTGCCCCCTGGATGTATCTGTTTGTGACGTGTACGATTCAGTTGTCTCAGCAATGAGACCCGGCTTCTTCCTCCCTGAGCCGGTGTGCAGCACAATCATGTTTTCTGCACATTCGCCCGCTCGTCTGCAGATGAGTGGGCTTTCTTTTTTCTGCGCTGCGCTCCTTCCGTGTCTGACCTGCCTTCGCCCACAACGCACGATGACGTCCCCAGCCCTTGCATGAAGCAATGCCAGGTGATCCATCGGCGCCTGGTCATGGGTCAGCCCATGACCCCGCTGTGCGCCTCATGCGGTCGCACCGTGGACGAGATCACCGCTTGGCGAGACATGACGCCCGAACGCAAGCGGACCTGCGTACAAGCGGCGCAGACCCGTCGGGCGTGGTTGCGCGTCAGAGCGACGTGAACCAGCGCGCCAGCACCGCGCGCTCGGCATCGGTGATCTGCGTGGCGTTGTTCAGCGGCATGGCTTTGAGCACCACCGCCTGCTGGTAAACCGCCTGCGCGTGCTGGGTCAGGGCCTCGGGGCTGTCCAGGCGCACGCCTTTGCTGGCAAGCTGCGCGTTGTGGCACATCACGCAGCGCTGCTGAACCACAGCTTGAGCCTGAGCCAGACGCTGAGCCGGCGTCTCCGCCGTCGAAGCCGGCGCTGAGGCCGAAGAAGCTGTGGGCGACGGCGCCAGCCACACCGCCACGCCCAGCAAGATGGCCACACTGGCGATCGCCCAGCCCCAGGGCGCACGCTGGCCCGCCATCTCGGTCTTGTGGCGCGCCACAAAGAACTGGCGGATCAAGGCCCCGGCCAGCATGATCAGCGCCAGCACCAGCCAGTTGTGGGCGTGGCTGTAGGCCCAGCCGTAGTGGTTGCTCAACATCGCAAACAGCACGGGCAGGGTGAAGTAGGTGTTGTGCACACTGCGCTGCTTGCCGCGCTGGCCGTGCACCGGGTCCACCGGCTGACCGGCCTGCATGGCGGCCACCACCTTGCGCTGCCCCGGGATGATCCAGAAAAACACATTGGCGCTCATGGCCGTGGCCACCATGGCCCCCACCAGCAAAAAGGCCGCACGCCCGGCAAACAGCTGGCAGGCCAGCCAACTGGCGCCCACGATCACCACGGCCACCAGCACCCCCAACAGGCGCTCACTGCCCGGGCGTCGGCCCACGGTGCGGCACAGCACGTCGTAGATCAACCAGAAGCCCACCAGAAAGCCCACCGCCGTGTGGGCTGCCGCCACAGGCGACCAGTCGAAGCGGCTCTTGTCGATCAGGAAGGTGCCGGCGTTGAACAGGTACATCACCGTGAACAGGGCAAAGCCCGTGAGCCAGGTGGAGTAACTCTCCCAATAGAACCAGTGCAGGTGCTTGGGCAGCGCCTTCGGGGCGCCCAGATACTTCTGCGGGTTGTAAAAACCCCCACCGTGCACGGCCCACAGCTCGCCACTGACGCCCTGCTCTTTCAGCTTGGGGTCGGTCGGCGGGGTCAGGTGGTTGTCCAGCCAGACAAAGTAGAACGAGGCGCCGGCCCATGCGATCGCCACGATCACATGCGTCCAGCGCAGCAGCAGGTTGACCCAATCGAGGGCGTAGGTAAGCAAGGGGCTGGCTTCCAGCATGTCGGTCTCTTTCAGCTGCCGCGGTAGGTGGAATAGGCCCAGGGGCTGACCAGCAAGGGCACGTGGTAATGGGCTTGGGCGTCGGCCAAACCAAACTCCAGCGGCACCTGACTCAGGAACGCCGGCGTCGGCAAGGCCACGCCCTTGGCACGGAAATAGCGTTCGACCTCAAACACCAGTCGGTACACGCCCGGGCGAAAGTCCGCACCCGCCAGCATGGGGCCATCCACGCGACCATCGGCATTGGTCACCGCCTCGCGCAGCAAACGCCAGGTGGGGCTGTCTGCGCCGCCTGAGGTGTCGTCGCGCACGAACAAGGCGATGGCCATGCCTGCGGCGGGGGCACCATGCACGGTGTCGAGGACATGGGTGGTCAGGCGTCCGCCGGTGGGCGTCGTGGGGGAGTCAAGCGTGGTGGGCGAGGTCATGATGGGGCAACGATGAGACCATGTGCAACAACGATGGCGAGTGCGAGGATGGCAAGTGCGGCATCGACATCTTGCACAGCATTTGCAAAACTGTATACACTTTAACCATGATGAGTGACGCACGCAAGCCACCTGATGCACCTGTCGTGCCAACACGCCGGGCGCCCAAACAGCGCAAGGTCGATGTGGACGCCATCCCGACCGATGTGGTCGCGGACACGGCCGAGCATCTGGATGCCGACACCTCCAGCACCGAGCAGATCGTGCTGTCGGTAACGCGCGCCATCGTCGAGCACCGCTTGCAGCCCGGCACCAAGCTGGTCGAGCAAAAGCTGGGTGACCGTTTCGGGGTGTCACGCACCATCGTGAGGCAGGCGCTGTACCGCCTGTCCGAGCTGAAGCTGGTCAAGCTCGAACCCGCCCGGGGTGCCTTCGTCGCCGCGCCCTCCATCCAGGAAGCGCGCGAGGTCTTCGCCGTGCGCCGCATGGTCGAGTCGCAGATGCTGCGCGAGCTGATCGCCCGCATCACCGCGGCCGACCTGCGTGAACTGCACGCCCACATCCAGGCCGAGCGCGAGGCCGTGCAACGCATCGACGTGCCCACGCGCACCAAACTG
>Ga0114984_1000558_pt1 | contig 14201 bp, 10 predicted proteins | sample Shrwel1BS1Day1_FD_96987 | JGI IMG/M metagenome (GOLD analysis project Ga0114984, IMG submission 96987) | Subsurface microbial communities from deep shales in Ohio, USA - Utica-3 well 1 S-1-Day1 | ecosystem: Environmental > Aquatic > Deep subsurface > Shale gas/oil reservoir > Produced water/Flow... | reverse complement strand
CGTAGGGTGCGCCGTGCGCACCTCTGGTCGGTGTGTCGTAGGGCATATCGCCTGAAGAAAGCTGGTACGCATGGCGCACCCTACGTGTAGCTGCGGCCGTAGGGTGCGCCGTCCGCACCGCATTTGAACCGTCCGTCAGTGCGCCCGGCTTTCGTGCATGCGCGTCAGCTGTCGTTCCAGCAGCGCCGGATAAGGATCGAGCAGGCGCTCCACGCAGCTGGCCCCTTCCGGGCTGGCAATCGGGCGGATGCGCGCACGCTGGCGAGCCAGAGCATCCTGGGCGACGCGTTGCTCGACCAGCAGCAGGTTGCGGCTGTGTTGCGACAAGGCCAGGGCGTCCAGGGCGCTGTCGCTGAGCAGCAGTTCGGCCTGGCCCAGGTCCTCCAGAGCGCTGCCAAGAGTCAGACCCAGCTGCAGCTGCAGGGTGATGCCGCTGTCGGCGACCTCGATCTGCAAGGCATGACCCAGCGCGCGCATCAGCTCGCCGCAGCAGATCGCATGGGTGAGGTAGTCCTCGCCGCATTCGCGCTCGTGGAACAGCATCAGGCTGCTGCCATCCTTGAGGGTGTGCAGTTGCCCCTGATACAGCGCGGCGGCCTGTTCCAGGCAACCCCGATAACGATCCAGCAGATCCAGCAGGCGCGTGCGCGGCAGGCGACGCAGCTGCTCCTGTGCACCGAGCTGGATGGCCAGCACGGCGCTGGCCTGCGCCGGGCGCGGCGCCTTGGCGACGGGCGCAGCGACATCGGACTCGTCGCGCAGGTCGGCGAAGGGGTCGTCCGGCTCTATCGAATCGGGCCAGGGCTTGAGCGCCTCGTCGTCGCTGTCCTGCTCATCGAACGAATGCCCGGCGCGAGGCTGTTCCGGCTCGTCGTCGAAATGCTCATCGTCTTCTTCCGGGAGATAGTCGTCGACATCCTCGAGCAGCGGCTCGTCATCCAGCTCCGGCTCGGGTTCCGGCTTTTCGGGTACCAGGCGGGCCTGCAGCTGGCGCGCCAGGTCGCCGATCTCGTCGTTGCGTCCCGCACCGGGGGCGGGATCGTCCGGGTCGCGCAGCCACAGGCGCATCTGCAGCAAGGGCGTGGAAATATGTCGGCCCAGGCGCATGCTCAGCGACAGCGTCAGGGCCAGCAGGATCAGGCTGAGAATGCCCATGCTCTGCAGGCTGATGGTCATCGGCTGCTGGAACTGACTCATGTCCAGGCTGATGCGCAACTGCCCGGCCATCACTTCCTGGAAGGTGATGGAGGTGGAATACAGGCCTTCGGTCTCGCCCAGCACGCTGCGGGTCGGGCGCGGACCTGCCTCGGCGAGGATGCGGCTGTCCACGCTGTAGATGGCTGCATGGGCCACCAGCGGGTTCTTCGCCAGGTTGTTGAGCAGCACGTTGAGGCTGAGGATGTCGTTGGACACCAGCAGTTCGGTGGCCGAGGCCGCCGTCTGGGTGATCAGCGCCTGGCCGAGGGCGTCGGCCTGCTGCTGCATGGCCTGCTTGAACTGCATGCCCATGACCCAGGCATAGATGAGCATGGCCAGCGCCACCAGCAACAGGCTGTGGCTGGCGATGCGCAGCACCAGGGGCACCCGCCGCTGACGCAGCGCGTGAAAGATGATGAGGAAGAAATTGTCGGGTTTGACGGGCGCGGGCCGGTTCACAGAGCACGGCTCTTGTCGACTGAAGTTGCCGCGCAGTATAGCGAGCGGTCTGGAGCGGGCAAAGCGCATGGCTGCCCGGATCGAGGGGAAACTGGGTAGAATGTGCGCCTTTTCGTCGGCCGGCGGCTCATTCGCCGCTTGCCTGCCTCAATCGTTTGCCTTGGAGGGTGCGTCTTGCGCGAAATCGTCCTGATCAATATCACCGGCGAAGATCGCCCCGGACTCACCGCAGCCATCACCGGTGTGCTGGCTCAGGGCGGGGTGAACATCCTCGATATCGGTCAGGCGGTGATCCACGACACTCTGTCGTTCGGCATTCTCATCGAAATTCCGGACAACGGCCGCTCCCAGGCCGTGCTCAAGGATCTGCTCTTCACCGCCTACGAGCTCGACCAGCAGGTGCGCTTCACCCCGGTGTCCGAAGAGGATTATCGCCAGTGGGTGAGCGGCCAGGGCAAGGCCCGGCATATCGTCACCCTGCTGACGCGCAAGGTCAGCGCCGAGCAGCTGCAGCGGGTCAGTGCGATCACTGCCAGGTACGGCCTGAACATCGATCATATCGACCGTCTTTCCGGGCGCATGCCGCTGGACATGCCGGTCGAGCAGGGCAAGGGCTGCATCGAGTTCTCCGTGCGCGGCGAGCCGGCCGATCCGGTGGCGCTGCGTGCCGAGTTCTTGAGCGTGGCTCAGGAGCTCAACGTCGACATCGCCTTCCAGCGCGACTCGGTGTTCCGCCGCAATCGTCGCCTGGCGGTGTTCGACATGGACTCGACGCTGATCGAGGCCGAAGTGATCGACGAACTGGCCAAGGCCGCCGGCGTGGGCGAGCAGGTGGCCGAGATCACCGAACGGGCCATGCGCGGCGAGCTGGATTTTCGCGCCAGCTTCAAGGAGCGCCTGGGCCTGCTGAAGGGCCTGTCGGAAGACGTGCTGGAAGAGATTGGCGCATCGCTGCGCCTGACCGAAGGCGCCGAGATGCTGTTCGCCGAACTCAAGCGCCTGGGCTACAAGACCGCGATTCTCTCCGGCGGCTTCACCTACTTCGCCAAGCAACTGCAGGCGAAGCTGGGCATCGACTACGTGTTCGCCAACGAGCTGCAGATCGAGAACGGCAAGGTCACCGGTGTGGCCGTCGAGCCCATCGTCGATGCCCAGCGCAAGGCCGACCTGTTGCGTGAGCTGGCGCAGAAGGAAGGCTTGCAGCTGGAACAGACCATCGCCGTTGGCGATGGCGCCAACGACCTGCCGATGCTCGGCCTGGCCGGTCTCGGTGTGGCATTCCGTGCCAAGCCGCTGGTCAAGCAATCGGCCAAACAGGCGATCTCCACCCTGGGGCTGGACGGCATTCTCTATCTGCTCGGCTTTCGCGATCGCGAGGGGCAGGAATAAGCGCCGAGGTTCCGTCGGATACGAAAAAGCCGCCTGGACAGGCGGCTTTTTCATTGGCGGGATTTATTCGTCGCCGGCCGAGAAGTCGTAGTCCATCGACTGGCTCGGGCCCTGCAGGTAGTAACCCTGGATGAAGTTGACCCCCGCCTGCCACAGCGTGGCCAGCACGCTGGCGCTTTCGACGAAGGGCACGATGGTCAGCTTGGCCTGGGCGTGCAGGCTGCTGAGCAGGGTTTTCAGCGCTTCCTGATTGTCGGCATTGCTCAGGTCCTGGGAGAACGAGCCGTCGACCTTGACGAAATCCACCTGCAGGTGCTTGAGCGTGTTGAACGGATTCAGGGCGCAGCCGAACTGGCTCAGGGCAACCTTGCAGTGCAGTTCCGCCAGGCCCTGGGTCAGCACCTTGGCCTGTTTCAGGTAGGTGATGGCATCCGGCTCGCCGAATTGGAATACCAGTGAATCCGATGGCAGGCGGGCGGCCTTGAGCGCCACGCTGAGCCAGGGCAGCAGCGTCTGATCCTGCAGGCTGGCGCTGGACAGGTGCACGAACAGGCGGGTGTTGTGGCCCTTGGCGCGGTGGTCGGCCAGCAGCTTGATCGAGTTGAGGATCACCCAGCGGTCGATCTTCTCGCCCAACCCGGCGTCCTTGGCGGCGGCGAGGAACTGCGCAGGCGGCACCTCTTCACCCTTCGGGTTGAGCAGGCGCAGCAGCACTTCGTAGTGCTCGTGAGCATCGCCACGCAGGCTGATGATCGGCTGGAACAGCAGGCGGAAGCTGTTGTTCTCCAGTGCCTGCTGGACCATCGCCAGGAGGTTGCCGCGGTTGGCCGCTGCGGCCAGTTCATCAGCCGGGTTGAACAGCTTGATGGCGTTGCCGTCGCCGAGCTCGTCGGCGCAGCGGTGCGCACGATCGATGACTTCCTGGGCCTTGGCGGTCTTCTCGCTGAGGCCGGCCACGCCGATCGACAGGGTGGTCTGTGCGGTGCGGCCGCTGACATCGAACAGGTGCCCTTCGACCTTCTTCAGCAGGGACGCCAGGTTGGCCTGGCACTGTTCGGGCGTCTGGCCTGGCAGCAAGGCGGCGAACACGTCGTCGCCGAAGCGGGCCAGCTGGGTTTCAGCCGGGAAATGGGCGCGCAGCAGGCCGGCCAGGTCGGTCAGCAGCAGGTCGATGCCGGCCAGGCCGATCTCGCCCTGCATGCTGGCATAGCGGTCGACGCGGATGTACGCCAGGGTCGAGGGCTGGCCGGTGCTGACGGCGCGCTCGGCGGCGTTGTCCATCAGTTCGAGGAAGTGGGTGCGGTTGAACAGGCCGGTGACCAGGTCCTGGCTGCTGATTTCACGCAGTTTCTCTTCCAGCTCGGCATTGGAGGTTTCCGCGCGGATCACCACCTGAATGCATGGTTCGCCATCGTAGGTGGCAGGCGAGAAGCTCATCTGCGCGGCGAAGCTGCTGCCGTCGGCGCGTACGCCCTGGCAGCCCAGCTCGGCATTGCCTTCGGCGCTCTGGTAGTTCTTCAAAAAATCCTTGAACGCCGCGTGATCGGCACTGGCGATCAGGTCGATCATCGGCATGCCTTCGAGCTCTTCGCCATCCTCGTAGCGGAACAGCTCCAGGTAGGCGCGGTTGGCGTAGATGTGCATGCCGTCGTGGACGTAGGTGATGGCGTCCACCGAGCTTTCCAGCAGCAGCTGGCAGCGTTTTTCCGCTTCACGCAGCGCCACTTCGGCGGCGCGACGGGCGCGGCGTTCCTCGAGGTTGGCCAGCTCGCGCTTGGCCACCAGCACCAGGCGTTCATCCTCGCCTTGGGGCAGGGCATCCTGGGCGCCGAACAGCAGCGCTTCGGTGATGATCTCCGAGTCGTTGTCCGCCACCAGCTGGATGACTGGGATGTCCTTGGCCTGGCGGCGGATGGCGGTGATCGCCTCGCTGGGGTCGAGATGCTCGCTGCTCGGCGCGCAGATCAGAAGGTCCCAGGTCTGTTGCAGGGCTTCGGCCAGGTCATCGCTGGAAATCAGACGATGCACGCGGGTGGCGTGCCCGGCGTTGCGGAACAGACTGACCAGGCGCTCCGCTTCGTTCTGCGAGTCCTCGAGAATCAGCAGGCGGATGGTTTTTTTTTCGATGGCCATAGAGGGGTCATTACCGCGCCGAACGGACGCGAAAAGGCGACAAATGGTGAGTTCGCCGGAGCCTACAGCGACTTCCACAGCGAGTCAAAATCTTCCTCCCCGGCAGGCTTCTGGCTTTGCGAGGCTGTGACCGGTGTCCCGGCCGCAGGCTCTTCGATGCCCACGCGGTGATACTCGAACTGGCTGAAGCTGCCGGTGCTGACCTGCCTGCGGGTGAGCACCGCGCGGTGCTCTTCGCCATGGTCGTTGATCAGCACCTTGCTGCCTTCCTGGAATGGCAGGCGCGGCGTGATCAGGCTGGCTGGACGGGAAATGGCGCTGATCTCCGGCAACAGCAGGGCGCGCAGATACTGGCTGCTCTGCTCGCCCTTGCGCAGCAGCTGCAGGCCGCAGGGGCGCGCATGCGGGGCGATCAGTTCGATGCCCATTTGCGTGCCGCCACCGCGGACCTGACGAATCCAGCGCACGATGGCCACGCTCCAGCCCTGGCTGGGATTGTCCTGCACGCCCAGCAGTTCGCCGGCCTGCAGCTGGCTGGGTACCTCCTTCGGCCAGGACAGGCAATAGCCACCGGGGCTGTGGTTGATGATCGCCAGAGGAAAGGTCGGATAGTCCTCGCCGCTGTTCTCCGGCTGCGCCTGTTCACCCGGGGTGGCTCGGGTGTACTGAATCTCTTCGAAATGGATTTCGTCCGCAGCGCTGCGCTGGGCGTCGAAGGCATTCGACCAGACGTCAGGCTCGCCAGTGGCCGGCTTGAACACGGCGGCGCCGATTTCCACGGGGCGCTTGAGCACTTCGCCGAACGAGCGGCGGCCGGAAAGGAAGAAATGCAGGGCGGTCATGCCGATGCACAGGGTCAGGTTGCCGTGGCCCGGGGTGCGCTGGAAGGTGCGCTCGGCGATGTCGCCCCAGGCTGCGGCAACATGCTGCAGCAAATCGAGGCTCACGCCCTCCGGAATCATCAGGCGTGATTTGCTGCGCTCTTCTTCCGGCAGCTCCAGGTATTCCTTGATGGCACCGACCAAGGGTTGCGTGTCGATACCCAGCAGGTTGTGCAACTCGCTGCTCTGGTACAGCGACCTGTAGCGCGGCGGGCCGTCGATCTGCGGCGCCAGGACGAACAGGCTGTCGGGATGGTCGCCGGGCTGCAGCCTGATCAGTGTGCTCCAGGGCTCCAGCGCCTCGGCCAGGCGGGCGATGCCGTTCTGGCGCATCTGGTTGGTGCGGGCGCAACCGAGCAGCAGTGCGGTGACGTAGGTCTGCTCGGTGCTCAGGCCCTGGGTGTGGCGAGCCAACGGGTCGCGAATGACCTGGCGCTGCAGGCGCTGCTCGCAGGCAATCTGATACAGCTGGTGCAGCTCCAGCCAGAGCCCTTCGGGCACCGGGCAGTATAGCTGGCTGGCACGGATCAGCGGGCTGCACAGGCTGTGGCTGGCGCGCTGCAGTGATACGGCGAGGAGCTGGTCGCGGTCCTTGCCGCTACGGGCAAGGACGCGGGCGATGATCAGCTTGTAGCCGACGGCCAGGTGGTTCTGCAGGGCCTGGCAGAGGTTGGCGACCTTGCGTGGGCGCTCGTCGAGCACGATCGCCTGGTTGAGGAAATGGCGCTCCAGATGCTGGCAGACGAAGCTGACTTCGGGGCGCAGCAGCTCAAGCAGTTGCAGGCGGTTTTCCGAGGGGGTGAGGAGTTGGTTGAGTTCCACCAGGCTCTGGTACAACTGGCGCGCGGTTTCACCGATGTTCGCCTTGGGCAGGCCTGCGATCCAGCGCTTGAGGTCGCGGGGGCTGCCGTCGCAGAAGCTGAGGCTTTGCTTGCTCGGTGTGGGGACGCGTAACAGTTGCAGGTGGGGACTCTGTCTATCCATCAAACTCGGATACTCCGGCCACGCAAAAAACGAGCGGCTCTAGTAATAGTCTTTCGAACTCTAGCAGCATCTGCCTGTGCTGGCAGCCCGTCCGCTTGGACGGGCTGCCACGCCAGAGTACGGATCTATGACCGAACGGTCGAGATGCGGGTTCCTTTCTCGATGGATCAGCCCCGGGCGTTGCCCAGCAGTTGGCCCATGCGCACCGCGCTGCCGGCGCACAGCTGATCGGCCCACTGCACCTGGTTCGGGCCGAACAGGACGATGGCCGTGGAGCCCAGCTTGAAGCGGCCCATTTCCGCGCCCTTGGCCAACTCGATCGGCGCGCGGGCTTCGGCGTCGTAGCGCGTGCTCTTCAGCTCGCGCTTGGGCGGCGTGACCAGGCCGGCCCATACCGTCTCGATGCTGGCGACGATCATCGCGCCGACCAGCACCACGGCCATCGGCCCGCGCTCGGTATCGAACAGGCAGACCACGCGCTCGTTGCGGGCGAACAGTTCCGGCACGTTTTCCGCCGTGGTCTGGTTCACCGAGAACAGGCGGCCCGGCACGTAGACCATCTCCTTCAGCGTGCCGCCCAGCGGCATGTGGACGCGGTGATAGTCCTTCGGCGAGAGGTATACGGTGGCGAACTGGCCGCCCATGAAGGGCGCTGCGCGCTCGGCATCGCCGCCCAGCAGTTCGACGGCGCTGAAGCTGTGACCCTTGGCCTGGAAGATACGGCCGTGCTCGATGGCACCGAGCTGGCTGATCGCACCGTCGGCAGGGCTGAGGATGGCGCCGGGGGTTTCGTCCAGCGGGCGCGCGCCTGCCTTCAGGGCGCGGGTGAAGAAGGCGTTGAAGTGCTCGAAGGAACGCAGGTCTTCGTTCTGCGCTTCGCTCATGTTGACCTGGTACTGCTTGGCGAACCAGGTGATCAGCGGATTCTTCAGCCAGCCGATGCGGCATTCGGCCACGCAGCCGATCAGGCGCGACAGCAGGTGATGTGGCAGCAGGTACTGGCTGAGGATAAAGAGACGTTGTTTCATCGTGTTTCCTTGAGGGTTCTGAACCGGCGCTGGCGTGGCCAGGCCGGGTGCGACTCGATTGTCGACGGACTCAGCGTTCGATGGGCGTGTCGGGCAGGTTGCCCCATTCCGACCAGGAGCCGGCATAGGCCTTCACCCGCGGATAACCGAGCGCCTTGGCCACCACATAGCTGAAGCCTGAGCGGCGATGGGTCTGGCAGTGGGTGATCACTTCCTTGTCCGGTGTGATGCCCAGGCTTTGCAGGACTTCACCGATATCCGTGCGGATACGCATGCCTCGCTGCGGATCCATGCCTGCGGTCCATTCGAAATGGGTGGCGCCGGGGATGTGTCCGCCACGCGCCGAACTCAACTTCTCGCCGCGGTACTCGTCCGCACCGCGCACGTCCCAGATGGCCAAATCGGCAGCTCCCAGGCGTGACTGCAGATAGTCGCGGGTGGCGGTCGGGGCGTCGCTCAGAGTCAGCGTCACTTCGCTGCGGGCGACTGTGGGCACGTCCTGGCTCAATGCCAGTCCGTCAGCGATCCAGGCCTGCAGACCGCCGTTGAGAAAGTGATGGCGCTGATGGCCGATCACGTCGAGCAGCCAGATGAAGCGCCCGGCCCAGGGCCCGCCTTCATCGTCGTAGACCACGTAGGTGGCGTGCGGATGGTGACCGATATCGGCGAACAGCGCCTCGAGCTGCGCGCGCTCCGGGAGCAGGCCGGGCGCGGGCGGCTGGCCCAGTTGCGTGCGTTTGGCATCCACCCAGCGCGCTCCGGGAATGTGGCCGGCGGCGTAGCGCGCTGCGCTGCTCAGGTCGAGCAGGATCAGATCGGCCGCGTCCAGGCGCTCGGCCAGTTCGTTCGGTTCGATCACCAGCGGCAGGTTGTCGAAGGCGGACATGACGGCCTCCTCGTATGAAAAGAGGTCGATTGTAGCGGACTCTTCAGCGCCCGCGTCTGGAAAAGCTGCTCAGCGCGCGCTCGATGCACTGCGCGGTCTTGGCGAAGGCCTGCAGGCTGACGTCATTCAGCGGTTGGCCGCCCTGGTCGGCCACCACCAGCATCACCACGCGGCCATTGCTGGCCACAGAACGCAGCAGCAGGTGTTCGCTGGGGAACAGCGCCTTGAGGTTGCCCGGCAGCAGGGCGGAGAACTGCGCCATGTTGTCTGGTGTGAGGCGCAACTGGCCCGGCTCGGCGAGCAGGCGTTTCAGCACCTGGCTTTGCGCCGGGTCGAGGCTGAGGCTCGCCGCGCCGGCATCGAGGCCGGCCTGTTGCTGGGTCTGCAGGCGGGTGTGATGACGGTCGGCCAGCAGCAGCAGGACGCGCTTCAGGCCGCAGGCTTGCAGCGCATCGCGAGCGCACGCCGTCAGTTGCGGCACGTTGGCGAAGCTGCTGGGCTCGGCCAGCAGGCGCGCGCAGTGCTGCCGCCAGACGGTGAGATCGTCACGTTTGGGTGGTGGCGGGGCGCTGACGGCTGGCTTGAGGCGATGGGCGTCCCATGGCCAGATCAGGGCCTGGGCCGGATGCCAGAGCGCCGCGTCGTGTATCAGGCGGGCGCTGCTGACGGCGTGCTGGTGCACCTCCTGTTGCAGCTCGCTCAGGGGAATCTGCAGGTACAGCCCGGTCAGGCGCTGCCAGCGCAGGCTGTGCGCGGTGTCCCAGGCATGGTGCGCCGATACCGCCAGGCCGTTGGCCAGCAGCACGCAGTTGCTTGGCTGGGTGAGCCAGTGACGCAGGGCCGTGTCCTCGTCGAGCATCTGCTGCTGATGCAGCGGATGCTCGTTATCGCGGGCGATGTGCAGCGCCTTGACCAGTTGCCGGCGGTCACGCTCCAGCAGGCGATAGCCGCGCACGATCCACTCCGGCAGGCGCCAGCGTTCGGCCAGCTTGAGGCACAGCTGAATCAGGCCGACACCGAGCAGCTCCTTCTCCACCGCGGCGGGTCGCTCGCCCTTGAGCAGCACGCGTTGCTCCCAGGCCTCGAGCAGGTGTGGATGGGCACACAGCAGCGGCCAGATCGGCGCGAGAAACAGCAGGCTGCAGCCATGCAGCTCGTTCCACAGGCGCGCCAGGCGTACGCCGAACAGGCCGCGCGCCTGTTGGCTGGCGTGCTGGCTGATCAGCAGGATCTGGCGAAACGCCAGGGGGATTTCGTGCTCGGGCAGCGCCGGAGCCTGGTTGAGCAGCGTTTCGCAGCGGCTCAGGCCCAGTCGTGAGAGCGCGGTTTCGACGCTTTCGGCCGGATCGCTGAGGCTGTTGCTCGACTGGTTGGCTTCGCGCAGCACCTGCAGGGCGAAGGATGGGCTCGCTTCGATCGTCTCGGCGATTTCGCGCCAGGTGCGACGGCTGTCACCCAGGACGCGGCGTATGCGCGCATGCTGCTGCTGCTCGATTGGCAGCGGCAGCTTGCCCAGGTGTTGTACCCAGGCGTCCAGAGTGCGTGACAGGGGCTTTGACGTCGACATATTGGCTCGAGTCGAACTGGCTTTTGACCATAACTGGCTATAGTCTGGCGTATAAGTTCCGATAATTAGAAGGGTTGTTTTTAATAACCCATCCTCTGGGCTCTGCAAGCGTTTATTTCATGGTAAGAATCATAGGTATCGTTGTTGTTTTTGGCTGCGTGCTCGGCGGGTTCATTCTCTCGGGCGGCAAGTTCATGGCATTGGTCCACCCCTTCGAAGTTCTGATCATCGGCGGTGCGGCGCTGGGAGCCTTCCTGCAGGCCAACCCCGGCAGCATGTTCATGACGGTGTTCAAGAAGTCGCTGAGCATGTTCGGCAGCCGCTTCACCCATACCTACTACCTGGAAGTGCTCAAGCTCCTGTACGAGATCCTCAACAAGAGCCGCCGCGAGGGCATGATGGCCATCGAAGCGGACGTCGAGGATCCCAACGCCAGCCCGATCTTCAGCAAGTATCCGGGGGTGCTCAAGGACGCGCGCATGACGGCGTTCATCTGCGACTACCTGCGCATCATGTCCTCCGGCAACATGGCCCCGCACGAACTGGAAGGCCTGTTCGACATGGAGCTGGCCAGTCTCAAGGAAGAAGTCGAACACCCCGCGCACGCGGTGGCCAAGGTCGCTGACGGCATGCCAGCCATGGGTATCGTCGCGGCGGTGCTGGGTATCGTGATCACCATGTCGATCCTGGCCGAGGCGGACAACGCGCAGATCGGTGAAAAGGTGGGCACGGCGCTGGTCGGTACCTTCCTCGGCATTCTCGCTTCCTACGGCTTCTTCGGCCCGTTGTCCAATGCGCTGGAGCATGATGCCAAGGAAGAGCTGAACCTCTACGAAGCGATCAAGGCGACCCTGGTCGCTTCCGCCTCGGGCATGCCGCCGACCCTGGCTGTGGAATTCGGGCGCAAGGTGCTGTATCCGGCCCACCGGCCGAGTTTCAGCGAGCTCGAACAGGCCATGCGCGGCAACTAAGCCATGGAAAACAACCAACCCATCATCGTCAAGCGGGTCAAGAAGACCGCGGGCGGGCACCATGGCGGTGCCTGGAAGATCGCCTTCGCCGACTTCGCGACGGCCATGATGGCGTTCTTCCTGGTGATGTGGCTGATGACATCGGCCACGCCGGAGCAGAAGAAGGCCATCTCCGGTTACTTCCAGGACCCCATCGGCTTCACCGAAAGCGCCAGTCCCTACGCCATCGACCTCGGCGGCACGCCGACGCCGGCGCCCGAGCGCACCCTCAACCCGGACATATCCGAAACGCCGGAGAGCCAGCCGGACGAGACGGGCGTCAGCACCGATCAGATCGAAACCCTGGCCGAGAAGATGGAGCAGGAGCGCCTGGAGCTGCTGTTGCAGGAGCTGCAGAACAAGGTCGAGGAAAACCCCGAACTGCAGCGCTTCAAGGATCAGATTCTGTTCGAGATCACTCAGGACGGCCTGCGCATCCAGATCATGGATGCCGAGAACCGACCGATGTTCGCCCTCGGCAGTGCCAACCTGCAGCCGTACTTCGAGGACATCCTGCTGGCCATGGCCGACACCATTCGCGCAGTGCCGAACAAGATCAGCATCAGCGGCCATACCGATGCCAAGCCCTTTGTCGGGCGTGGTGATTTCGGCAACTGGGAGTTGTCCTCCAACCGCGCCAACGCCGCGAGGCGGGTGCTGGTGGCCGGCGGCTATCCGGACGAGCAGGTGGCGCGAGTGGTCGGCTACGCCTCGTCGGCCTTGTTCGATCGCGAAGACCCGTTCAATCCGGTCAATCGGCGTATCGATATCGTCGTGCTGACCAAGAAGGCGCAGCGCGCGATCGAGGGCGAACAGGGCGCGAACGGGGAGCCGCCCGCGCAGGAGCAGGCCCCTGCACCCGCGCCGTCACAACGCCCCGCCGCGGCGCTGCCAGCCGATCAGTTGCGTGAGCGCCTGAATATCTTCGAAAGCGGCAACAGCCCGCTCGATCAACTGAACAATCAGTAATCGTCCTGCGGCAGGCTGGCGACGATGTGTCGGTAGCTGGCCATGCGCTGCGGCTGCACGCGACCGTCTTCCATAGCCTGCAGCAGCGCACAGCCCGGCTCGCGGTCGTGCTTGCAGTCGCGAAAACGGCAGCGGCCGAGCAGGTCGTGGAATTCGATGAAGCCGGCCTCTACGTCATCCCGGCTGACATGGCCGAGGCCGAATTCGCGAATCCCGGGAGAGTCGATCAGCTGGCCGCCACCGGGGAAGTGGAACAGCCGCGCGGTGGTGGTGGTGTGCGTGCCCTTGCCGGTCAGCTCCGACAGCGCGCCGACGCGGGTGTCGACGCCGGGCAGCAGGCCGTTGACCAGGGATGACTTGCCCACCCCGGACTGGCCGACGAATACGCTGACGTGACCGTCCAGGCGCTTCTTCAGCTGCTCCATGCCATCGCCGTGATGGGCCGAGACTTCCAGCAGCGGGTAGTCCAGCTGACGATAGACCTTGAGCAGGGCGTCCAGCGCCACCTGATTCTGCTCGTCGATCAGGTCGGCCTTGTTCAGCAGCAGCAGCGGGCGAATGCCGGCATGTTCGGCGGCCACCAGATAGCGGTCGATCAGATTGGCGTGCGGTTCGGGCAGGGGGGCGAAGACGATGACGATCTGGTCGACGTTGGCCGCCACCGGTTTGAGCTGGCCGCGCATGTCCGGGCGGCACAGTTCGCTGTTTCTCGGCAGCTGCGCGACGATCACGCCGTCGCCCTGATTGCCGGGGCGCCAGACCACCTGATCGCCGGTGACCAGGGCCGGCAGGTTGGCGCGAAGATGGCAACGAAACACCTGACCGGCCAACTCGCCCTGCAAACCCTCGATTTCCACCTGTACGCCAAAGTGCGCGATCACCAGGCCGGTCTGCTCCGGACCCAGATCGCCGCCTTCCAGGGCTTCCACGGCACGTGATTCACGTTTGGCTGCGCGGGCGGCGCGTTCGCCCTGAATCTTTTCGATGCGCCAGCTCTGGCGGCGGTTGAGTTGGCGTTTGGCCATGAAGCATCCGGGTGTGGTGGAGTGTTGATCGCGGCGAGTTTAGCATGAGCGCTCGGCGGTCATTCGGCTGCCAGCAACGGGGGGCAGCAATGACGACAGGCGGGGAAAGAGTAGTGCTGCGGCTGCCTGTGTTGCGCGCGCTCCTGGCGCAGGGGCTGGCCGCGGCGCTGATGGTGGTACTGGTGTACCTGCTGGCGTTGTTGCCCTGGCGCCTGTCGCTGTTCTCGGTGGCGTTGCTGCAAGGCATCCTGGCTGCTGCCATAGGCTGGCGTCTGGGCCTGTCGCGCTGGTGGCTGTGGATCAATCTGGCGTTTCTGCCCGCGCTGTTGCTGGCGCAGCGCGCCGATTTGCCGGCCTGGCTGTTCCTGCTGGGCTTCGTGCTGCTGTTGCTGGTCAACTGGAACAGCCTGCGCGAACAGGTGCCGCTGTACTTGAGTGGGCGCAAGGCGCAGCAGCGTCTGCAGCAGTGCCTGAGCGAACGGGAGCCGACGCTGCGTTTCGTCGATCTGGGTTGTGGTACGGCAGGGACGCTGCTGCAGCTGGCTCGGCAGTTTCCGCGCGGGCAGTTCGTTGGCGTGGAAACGGCGCCGCTGCTGTTCGTGCTTGCCTGGCTGCGTTGCCTGTTTCAGGAGAATTGCAGCATCCGCTATCGCAGTCTGTGGCGCACCGAGCT
>Ga0114984_1000556_pt1 | contig 14222 bp, 9 predicted proteins | sample Shrwel1BS1Day1_FD_96987 | JGI IMG/M metagenome (GOLD analysis project Ga0114984, IMG submission 96987) | Subsurface microbial communities from deep shales in Ohio, USA - Utica-3 well 1 S-1-Day1 | ecosystem: Environmental > Aquatic > Deep subsurface > Shale gas/oil reservoir > Produced water/Flow... | reverse complement strand
TTCGTGGTGGAAATCGTTGAGGAAGTCCGCCACCGTGTTGGCCCGGATTTCCCGATCATGCTGCGTTTCTCCCAGTGGAAGCAGCAGGACTACGAGGCCAGGCTGGTCAACACTCCCGAAGAACTCGAGCGTTTTCTCAAACCCCTGGTGGAAGCCGGTGTGGACATCTTCCATGCGTCCACTCGTCGGTTCTGGGAACCGGAGTTTGAAGGTTCCAACCTGAACCTGGCCGGCTGGACCCAGAAACTCTCCGGAAAGCCCGCCATGTCCGTTGGCAGCGTCGGCCTCACCGAAGACTTCATCGGCGATACCTTCGCCAGCAAGAAAGAAGTGGTGGAGAAAGCCGGTATCGACGAGCTGGTTGAGCGCATGAATAACCATGAGTTCGAGCTGATTGCGGTCGGCCGGGCCCTGCTGCAGGACCCGGAATGGCTGGTCAAGGTGAAGGAAGGCCGCTTCGAGGAAGTGGAATCCTTCGCCAAAAAGTCCCTCGCCCGGCTTTACTGACCGACCCTTCGGTCCCACTGTGCCGCAGCGCCGAGAGGTCTGCGGCTCAGACTCCTTTCCCGGCCAGGATTTCCAGTTCCTTCTGTGGCAGGTGATCGACAAGGGCACCACGGAATTGCCGGTTGATAAACCGTTCCGTTTCCTGCTGAATACGTTCCCGTTGGTCCGGCTTTTCCAGATAGTCCATCGCCCGGAACAGGATGTACCGGATGGTCATGTGCGAAATCTCATGAATGGTCTCCGGACTCACGCCTGCCACCAGATTCCTCTCAAGGATATCCTCAGCCATTTCGCGCGCACTGGCGTGCAGCTGGGCTTCCAGAGCTCTGCGAAGAATGGGTGAGGGGCCATGCAGCTCCCGTACGGCCACGGTGGTCGCGGCCGGGTTGGACAGGAAATAGCGGTATACGAACGCAACGGTGTCATGGGAGGCCTGTTCGGACGAGTTTGCCATCTGTCGAAGCTGCCGGACTCCGGCCTTCATGTCTTCGGCTATGTAACCCAGTACCTGCAGCCCGAATTCGTCCAGGTTTTTGAAGTGCCGGTAAAAAGTGTTCGGGTTCAGCCCCGCCTCACGGGCTAGTTCCCGCAATCCCAGGGACGTGAGACTCCGGGTTTCGGTAATCAGCCTGAGTGCGGCCTGGATCAGTTTCAGTTTTCCGCCTGTTAAAGCGCTCATGCGTTCCTCTTGTTTCGGAGTAGGGCCGGGTGGTGGCCCACCTGCCCAAACCAACCTCACGCCCAGAGTCTGAGGTGAGAGAGGACAAGAACCTGTCAACCGGGGCCATTTGCCCAAAAACGGAGCCAACAAAGTATACAGCTGTCTACCTGCTCATGTATACATGTGTCTACTAACCATGATGACCACTCGAACAAAAGCAGACAGGGCCGCAAAGGCCAATCAGGAGAGCAGCAATGAAAAGAAACCCACAGATCGCCATCATCGGAACTGGCTTCTCCGGCCTGGGCATGGCCATCAAACTCAAGGAAGCCGGATTTCACGACTTTGTGATCCTCGAACAGAGCGACGACATCGGCGGCACCTGGCATGAGAACCATTACCCGGGCTGCGCCTGTGATATCCAGTCGGTATTGTATTCCTTCTCCTTTGAACAGAACCCCGACTGGAGCCGCATGTTCGCCACCCAACCGGAAATCAAAGCCTACCTCAAACGCTGTGCCGAAAAATACGGGCTGATGGAGCACATTCAGCTCAATACCCACGTCGCCGGTGCCCGGTGGGTCGAAAAAGCCGGAACCTGGACCATCGAAACCTGTGACAGCCCCAAGCTCTGGGCCTACATGCAGAAGAAAGGCCTGAAACCGGGAGATGAACTGGACCGGGAAGACAAGAACCTGCCGGAGTTCAAGAAACTGAAAGCAGATATCGTGATATCCGGCATGGGAGGCCTCAGCACACCATCGTACCCGGATATCAAGGGCATCGAGACCTTCACCGGTACCAGTTTCCACTCCCAGGACTGGAATCATGACTATGATTTCCGGGGCAAGCGCGTGGCGGTTATCGGCACTGGTGCCTCTGCCATCCAGTTCGTGCCCGAAGTCGCCAAAGAAGTCGCGCAGCTGGACCTGTACCAGCGTACCCCGCCCTGGATCATGCCCAAGCCGGACCGGGAGATTCGCCCGCTTGAGAAAATGATGTTTCGAAAGTTTCCGCAAACCCTGAACGCGTTCCGCCAGAGTATTTACTGGATGCTGGAGGGGCGGGTGCTCGGGTTTGTGGGCAACCCGCGGATCCTGAAAATCGGGGAACTGCAGGCGCGTCGACACATCCGCAGCCAGATCAGTGACAAGGAGCTGCGTAAAAAAGTTACCCCGGAATTCCACTTCGGCTGCAAGCGGGTATTGATGTCCAATAACTACTATCCGACCCTGGACCAGGATCATGTGAACGTGCTGACCGACGGCATCCGGGAAGTAAAAGGTAACCTGATTGTGGACAACACTGGCAACGAGCGTTCCGTGGATTGCATCATCTACGGCACGGGCTTCAAGGCCCAGGAGCCCATTCCCCGGAGGATGATCTTCGGTCGTGGCGGCCAGGACCTGCTCGATGCCTGGCGGGACGGCGCCGAGGCGTATAAGGGCACCACCGTGGCCGGTTTCCCGAACTTCTTCATGCTCATGGGCCCCAACACTGGCCTGGGCCACAGTTCCATGGTGTACATGATCGAATCCCAGGTGCAGTACGTGCTCGATGCCCTCAGGAAGATGCAACACAGGGGCTGGAAGAGTGTGGAAGTAAAGGAAGAGGCCTTCAGTGAGTACAACGCCTCGCTTCACGCCAAACTCGGCGACTCGGTGTGGCAGACCGGCTGCAAGAGCTGGTACGTGAATGAAAACGGCAAGAACACTACCCTCTGGCCGGGCTTCACCTGGCAGTTCCGTCAGCAGACAAAGCGCTTTGATGCCGAGCAATATGTTTGCGAGGAAGTGGCGGGAACGCAGGCCCACAGAGAGACGGCGATGGCTGGTTAACCTGCCTGGCACCCCGCGCCAGGCGGTTCACCAGTACCTGATCTTGATCTCCCGCGTTGCCACAGGTGAACTTTGCCTGGCCCCTGCCCAGTGTCGGCTCGGATCGCCCGATGAGCCCGGCTGCCTCCTGGCGGCCGGGTCGGGCAATCACATCTGCCCGGTTTCCTCAAACCGCTGATGCCAGCTCAACGCCTCGCCCAGCAGATGTGGCGTATGCATGCCCCGGCCACTCGCGCAGGCCCGCTTGAAGTAGTCCAGTAGTTTTGGCCTGAAGTCCGGATGGGCGCAGTTTTCGATGATTTTCAGGGCTCGCTGCCGCGGCGCCAGGCCGCGCAGGTCGGCCAGGCCCTGTTCGGTCACAACGATCTGGACATCGTGTTCGGTGTGGTCCACGTGGGAGACCATCGGCACGATGGTGGAAATGGCGCCGTTCCTGGCGGTGGACGGGGTCATGAACACGGAGATATAACCGTTGCGGGCGAAGTCGCCGGAGCCGCCGATGCCGTTCATGATGCGGCTGCCCATCACGTGGGTGGAGTTGACGTTGCCGTAGATGTCCGCCTCGATCATGCCGTTCATGGCGATAATGCCCAGCCGGCGGATGACTTCCGGATGGTTACTGATTTCCTGGGTGCGCAGAATGATGCGCTCCCGGTAGAAATCAATGTTCTGTGCCAGTTCCCGGTTGGCTTCGGGGCTCAGTGAGAAAGCGGTGGCGGAAGCCATGCGCAGCTTGCCGGATTTGAGCATGTCGAGCATGCCGTCCTGCAGGACCTCGGTGTAGGCGGTGAGGTTCTCGAACGGGCCGTCGTTCAGGCCGGCGAGCACGGCGTTGGCAATGTTGCCCACCCCGGACTGCAGGGGCAGCAGGTTCTTGGGTAGCCGGTTATCCTCCACTTCCTTCTCGAAGAACTTGAGCAGGTGCCCGGCGATGCGCCGGGAATTTTCGTCCGGGTCGCTGAACCGGGAGTTGCGGTCCGGGGCGTTGGTTTCCACCACGGCGATGACCTTTTCCGGCGGGCACAGCAGATATTTCTCGCCAATCCGGTCGTCGGGCGCGGTCATCTGGATCGGTTTGCGGCGCGGAGGCAGCGCGGTACCGTAATAGACATCGTGTATGCCTTCCAGACCGGAACTCTGGCCGTGGTTCACTTCCAGGATGACCTTGTCGGCCTGGTCGATCCAGGTCTTGTTGTTGCCGATGGAGGAAGAGGGAATCAGTTTGCCGTCCTCGGTCACGCCCGCCACCTCGATCACCGCCACGTCGAGCTTGCCGAAGAAGCCGGACCAGGCGTGCTGGGCCACATGGGAGAGGTGGATGTCGATGTATTCCATCCGTCCTTCGTTGATCTTCTGCCGGCACACCGGGTCACTCTGGTAGGGCAGGCGCATTTCGATGCCGTCCACCTCGGCCAGGGCACCGTCCAGTTCCGGCGCGGTGGAGGCCCCTGTCCAGACGCTGATGCGGTAGTTCTCTCCGCGCTCGCGGTGTTCCCGAATATGCCCGGCCAGGGCCTGGGGAACGGCTTTGGGATAGCCGGCACCGGTGAATCCGCTCATGCCGACATTGACGCCGGACGGGATCAGGGCAGCCGCTTGCTTGGCGCTCATGATGCGCTCACGCAGTTGGGGGCAGAGAATTCGGGGGGCTGTAATCACGGTGACTCCGGTTTGCTGTTTGTTCTCAATCGTTCCAAAAAGAGCTGGCAATAATACCATAAACATAGGTATATATGCTTAACAATTGCGGAGATAGGGGCGGAGTACTTTCTGTTGCGTACGGAAGTCCTTGAAATCAGGCGCCATGCTTGTCGTTCTTCCGACCGGACTTTCCTGATGTTTGAACCGTTTTCCAGCACCTGTCTGAGCAAGCACCATTCGCTTCCTGTTCCATCACGATCACTATCGTTACCGGGATGGTTACCGTACAAATCTGCGGTATGATGATCACCTGACGCCGGAGCACCGGGTTGCCCGGATCATTCGCCACACTCATGCGCTAATCGACGAGTCCCGTCGTTGAAGCGGGCCTTCCGCTCTCTCCTGGCTGCTCGCCGGGTGTCGGGGTTGAACCCCCGGGCCGGTGAGCGGCGCCGGTGCCGTAATCCGATCAGGATCAGCAGGTAGCTCTGGAACAGTTTGTGGACGGTGGCTTGCTGTTTGGGCAGCTGGCGGACCATCACCGCGTTGATCGCGGCCCGGAGAGTATCTGAACAGATGGTAAGGAACGCGTGAGGGCAACGGAACGTCCTTGTAGTAGGCTATTTGAAATATCCACTTCCAACCAGGGATGCGATATGAAGGTGTTGTTGAAATCCGTTGTGCTCGTCAGTGCCATCCTGCCCGCGGCGGTGATGGCCAAGCCGCCCCATAACAATGGGCTGCCGCCGGGCCTCGAGAAGAAGGTCGAGCGCGGTCAGCCGTTGCCACCGGGCTGGCAGAAGAAGCTGGATTATCGCCGGGGGGATTACTTCGATCGGGAGCTGCTGCGCTACGGTCGGGTTTACGACATTGATGGTCGCCGCCAGCGGGTCGAGATTGAGGGCAAGGTGTACACCATCATCAAGGATACCCGCGAGATCGTGGATATCCTGGACGGGCGCTATTAACGGTCGCGGCGTATGGCCCCCGCCATACGCCGCTTTTTCCTTCCTGATTACTCCTGGGCGGGCCTTTCCACTACTTTGCGCTTGCCCCTGGCGCAGCGGGACAGGGCCTTGAGCCCGTCGCCGTCGAAGGCATCCACCCGGATCACGTCGTACAGGGCGGTCAGCGCTTCCAGCAGCTTGTCGCATTCATCCGCTTTCACTACGCCCTGGGCACAGGCCCAGTCCACCAGTTCCTTGCGTTCGTGGCCCATCAGCAGGGCGATTTTGTCGAGTTCGTCGTCGTCCCGGTTGCGCATCGCCTCATGCAGTCGACCACGCATGCCGGCGGTTTCGTTGGCCAGTTTGTAGGCGTTGAGCACGCGACCCAGCGGATCTTCCGGATCCATGTTGGCGTAGGCGCCGCGACTGATGCGCTGGCGGACCGGGGTATCCTCGACGATGGTGCGGGCGACTTTGGTGCCGAGGCTGTCGTCCGGGCCGTTGAGGCCGGTCGCGCCGAGCGGGAATACCAGCAGGCGCAGCGGCCAGCGCAGGGCCGGGACCGGGAAGTTGATGATAGCTTCGCGCATGGAGCCCTGCAGATCCCGCATACAGGTTCTCAGGCTCCATTCCAACAGCTGGCGCTGGTCATCGGGGTAGCCTTCTTCGTGCCATTGCTTGATCACCGCGCTGGCATAGTAGAGATGCACCAGGCAGTCCGCCATCCGGCCGGACAGGCGCTGGCGGGCTTTCAGGCCGCCGCCGACGGTGAGCAGGGTGACGTCGGTCATCAGGGCGAAGGCCGCGGAGAACCGCGCCAGCTGGCGGTAGTGGCGTTTGATTTCGCCGTGGCGCGGCACCGATTCGATCACACCTCCGGTCAGCGCCAGCAGGAACGCCCGTAGCGCATTGCGGGTGGTGTGGGCCAGATGGCGGTAGAAGATGCCGTCGAATTTTTTCGCGGCCTTGTCTTCGTCTTCCATGCCCGCCGCTTCGATTTCCTCGACAATGAACGGATGGCAACGGATGGCGCCCTGGCCGAAGATCATCAGGCTGCGGGTGAGGATGTTGGCGCCTTCGACGGTGATGCCGATGGGCACTGCCTGGTAGGCCCGGGCCAGGAAGTTGCGGGGGCCGGTGATGACACCCCGGCCGGCGACCACATCCATGGCGTGGTTGATCACTTCCCGCATCAGGTCGGTGTTGCGGTATTTCAGCACCGCCGAGGGCACCGATGGCCGCACGCCCCGGTCCAGCATGCCGGAGGTGAGGAGGCGGGCGGCATCCATCATGTAGGTATAGCCGGCGATAGGCTCCAGGGCTTCCTGCACGCCTTCAAACTGGCTGATGGAGCGGCCGAACTGCTCCCGGGTGTAGGCGTAGGAGCCGGTTGCCAGGCTGGCCACCTTGCCGGCACCGGTGCCCAGGGCGGGCAGGGAGATGGAGCGGCCGATGGACAGGCACTCGAGCAGCATGGTCCAGCCTTTGCCGAGCATGTCCTGGCCGCCGATCACCTGTTCCATGGGGATGAAAACGTCGGTGCCCCAGGTGGGCCCGTTCATGAACACGGTGTTCATGGGCAGGTGCCGGGCGCCGGCGTTCACGCCGTCGGTATCCTTCGGCACCAGGACACAGGTAACGCCCACCTCGTCCTCTTCGCCCACCAGATGCTCGGGATCGTAGACCTTGATCGCCAGGCCAATCAGGGTAGCCACCGGGGCCAGGGTGATGTAACGCTTGTTCCAGGTCACCTTGAGGCCCAGGACTTCCTCGCCGTTCCATTCCCCCTTGCAGACGATGCCCTTGTCCGGGATGGCGCCGGCGTCGGAACCGGCCACCGGGGAGGTCAGGGCAAAGCAGGGAATTTCCTCGCCCTGGGCGAGGCGGGGCAGGTAATGTTGTTTCTGGTCGTCGGTACCGTAGTGCATCAGCAACTCGCCCGGTCCCAGGGAGTTGGGCACCATGACGGTGACCGCCGCCGATACGCTGCGGGTGGAGATTTTCATGACTATTTCGGAGTGCGCGGTGTTGGAGAAACCGAGGCCGCCGTCCTCCTTGGGGATGACCAGCCCGAAGAAGCCTTTCTCCCTTATGAACTTCCAGACCTTGTCCGGCAGGTCATAATGCTCGTGGGTGATTTTCCAGTCATCGACCATGGCGCAGAGCTCTTCCACCGGACCATCGAGGAAGGCATGCTCTTCGCTGGTCAGGTGCGCGGGCCTGGCGTCCAGCAGTTTGTTCCAGTCGGGTTTGCCCGAAAAGAGTTCGCCATCCCAGTCCACGGAACCGGAGCTGAGTGCTTCCTGTTCGGTATCGGACAGTTTGGGCAGCCGGCTGCGGACCCAGCCCAGCAGGGGGCGGCTGATTTTGTTCAGGCGCAGGTCGCCGGGAAGGACCAGGATCAGCGCCAGAGCGAGCAAAATGCCGCCAAAGATGACGCTGAGAATATGCCATTCATCCTGGAACAGGCCGACAACCGTGGCAATGGTTACCACCGCGGCTGCCACGGTGCCTCCGATGCCAAGGTAGATCAGTATCAGGGCACTGATCAGTAACAGCAGAACGCTCATGGGCAGACCTCCATATCATGAATGAAATCAACAAAATCTGACCTTAACCATCGGCCAAAGTCTCTGTACTTGCAAGGATCGGGATCAAGTCCGGATGGCAAACCCGGTTGGTTTTCAGAGGCTGAGTCCGGCAATCAGTAACGCCAATGTGGACAGCAGTACCGCCACGTTCGTTCCCAGCACCGCGTTGAGCCGTTCCGGATTATCGAGCACGAGGGGCAGTTGTCGGGAAATCCACAGGCTGACCGGCAGGGTGGACAGGGCAAGGGCACTCCACGCTGGTAACCAGCCCGGCAGAACACCCGCCAGGACAGGAGCATAACTGCCAAGCAAGAGCACCGTGACCAGTCGGGCGGCGGCTGTCCGGCCCAGGGTAATGACCAGGTGACGCCGGCCGGCTTTCCGGTCGGCATCAGCATCGGGAATCTGGTTGATCAGTAGCAGTTCGCTCACCAGGCATTGGGCGACCAGGGCTACCAGAAGGGCGGAAGTGTCGATCCTGCCACCCAGGGCAACGAGGGCACCCAGGACCATGACCGGCCCGAACCCGAGGCCCGGGGCGAGCAGGCACAGGATGGGCCGGCGGGTAATCCAGCGGGTGTAGGTCAGTACCAGGACGATACCGGCAACGCCCAGCACCAGCATGGGTAGCCCCCGTTGCCAGAGAAAATACAGGCCGATGGCCGTCACCACGCCCAGGGTTCCGATGGCGGCCGCGAGTACGCCCTTTGCCGCCGAGGGCACTTCGGGCAGTGCGCCGCTACCGCCGGAGAAGGGGGTGCGCCGGGTGGTCATATCCAGACCAGAGACAAAGTCTTCGTATTCGTTGAACAGGTTGACCGCTGCGTGGGCGAGCAGGGCGCCGATGAAGACCAGCAGGGTGTCGACCAGGGCCGGTGAACTGCCCTGTTTCCAGGCGACGGCCACGCCAAGCCCGGCGCAAAGAGGCGCCAGAATCAGGAAGTTGGGGCGAAAGGCGCGAACCACCGCAGCCGCTTCGGACATGCTGTATTTTCCTTATACGTAACCGGCGGCAAACACCAGTCCCAGCACGATCGGGATCACCACCAGGCTGCCGAGGTTACTGAGCAGGACCAGTGAGGCCACTGTGTGGGGCTCCTGCTGGTATTGCTCTGCCACCATATAATTGAGCACTGCCGGAGGCAAGGCGGCGAATACCCAAAGTGAGGCGGCCTGCAGGTCCGGCAGGTCCAGCACGACAATCAGCGGCCAGGCCAGCAACAGGCCGCTGGCGGGGCAGGCGATGGCCCCCAGCAGGCCCAGTTTCCAGTCGTTGAAATCAATGTCGAGCATGCGCACCCCCAGGGCAAACAGCATCAGCGGGATACACACCTCGCCCAGCATGTTCATGCTCTCCAGCAGGGTGTCGGGCAGGGCGATGCCGCTGAGATTGACGACGAGGCCGGCAACACACGCGAACACGATGGGGAGTTTAAGGCGCTGGATGAGTGAGGTGTGGGGGTCGAGCATATAGAGCCCCACGCTGAAATGCAGCAGCATCTCGACGATGAACAGCACAATGGCCGCCGGCAGGGCCGCGTCGCCGAAGGCCAGCAACAGCACCGGAATGCCCATATTGCCGGAATTGTTGAACATCATCGGCGGCAGAAAGGTCTTCAGGTTCAGCCTGAGTGCCCTGGCCAACGGGTACAGCACGATGCCGGAGCCGAGCACCACCACAGTCGCGCCGAGGGCCAGCCTGGCGTATTCCTGCAGGGGCGCCTGCTGGTCCGCCAGTACCGAAAACACCAGCAGGGGCACAAAAAGCTCCATGTTCAGCACGTTCAGGCCCTTTATATCGGGCCTGCGGTAACGGCCGTACAGGGCGCCACAGCCGGTGATCAGGAACACCGGCAACATCGTGGAAAGAATCTGGCCAAGCATCGGTGGGCTCCGGCAATCGGGAAAAGTTGGATGGATAAACGGTTAGGTTCGCAAGTAAAGCGGAACTTGGCAAATGCTATTGCCGGGAATTCGACCAAAGCCCGGGAGTTTGCCTGACGCCCTTGCTGTGGCCACAATAACCCCCATTGTCAGTCCGGATAGCGACCCTGGAGAGTACCCGTGCCCCGTTTCGATCAACCTTTGTCCCGTGAGAACACCTGTTCCGTAAAGTTCGATGCCCGCAAGGCGGTCTTTGGCCGCGAGGACGTGGTGCCGGTCTGGGTGGCGGACATGGACTTCGCGGCCCCGGAGGCGGTAACGGAGGCCCTGAAGCGGCGCGCCGAGCACCCCGTCTACGGGTACACCCTGTTCCCGGAGACCCTGTACCAGTCCATGACCGACTGGTTCCGGCAGCGTCACGGCTGGGAGATTCGCCGGGAGTGGATCCTGATGGCACCCGGGGTGGTGCCGTCGCTGCATGCGGCCTGTCTCGCCTATGCCGGGCCCGGCGAGGGCGTGATCATCCAGCCGCCGGTGTACCCGCCGTTCTTCAGTTCGGTGAAGCTGACCGGCCGGGCCGTCGTCGAGAACCCGCTGATTGCTGACACATCCGCGAACGGTGAAATCCGCTACACGATGGACCTGGACCATCTGGAGGCCTGTGCGGCGCGGCCGGAGAACCGGGTCCTGATGTTGTGTTCGCCTCATAACCCCGTAGGTCGGGTATGGTCGGAACAGGAGCTGCGGGTGGTGCTGGATATCGCGCGCCGGCACGATCTGGTGGTGCTCAGCGACGAAATCCACGGTGACCTGGTTTTCCCCGATGCACCCTCCCATCACGTGCTGGCCACCCTGGCCGAACCGGACGATACCCTGGTCACGGCAGTGGCGCCGAGCAAAAGCTTCAACATGCCGGGGCTCGGGCTCTCGGCCCTGGTTATTCCCGACCAGTCCCGGCGTCAGGCCATCAAGGCCGTGTTTGACCAGATGCACCTGCCGCAATGCAACCCGTTCAGCGTGGCCGGGTTTGAAGCAGGCTACCGGGCCGGTGGCCCCTGGCTCGACCAGTTGATGGAGTACCTGCAGGGCAACCGGGATTTTGTGATCGATGCCATCGATCGCCTGCCTGGCATCACCACCTTCCGGCCTGAAGGTACCTACCTGATGTGGCTGGACTGCCGCGAACTGGGGCTGGACGATGCCGGCCTGAAACGGTTCTTTGTCCAGGATGCCGGCGTGGGCATGAACCCGGGCATCAGCTTTGGCCAGCCCGGCAGTGGTTTCATGCGCCTGAATATCGGTTGCCCGCGCCAGACCCTGGTGGAGGTGCTGGGTCGGATCGGGCAGGCGCTGTCAACAACCTGACCCCGGGCCTGGTCTCAGGCCTTGTGAAACGCGGGTCGTTTGACCCGTGTTGCCAGCAACAACCCCGCCAGGATCAGACCGCCCCCGACCATATGGAACAACCCCAGGGACTCGCCCAGGAACAGACCGGCAAGGACGGACGCATACACCGGGGTCAGATACATGAAAATGGCGGCGCCACCCGGGCCGATGGTGTGCACACCGTGGTTCCAGAACGCGTAGGCCAGAATGCCGGGGAAGATGGCGAAGTAGAGCAATGGCATGGCGGTATCGCGGGATAGCTCGAAGCCGCCGGCAAAGAAAAACAGATCCATCAGGTAGAACGGCAGGATGATCAGGGTGCCGAGCAGGATCTGGGTGGTAAGGAACGTCAGGGCCGGCAGCGGTACCGCCTGGCGGCGCAGCAGCACCGAGAACAACCCCCAGCTGAATACCGCCGCGACCATGATCAGATCACCCGGCTGGGCCTGCAGGCCCGTGAGTACGGACAGCTGGCCCCGGGCAATTACCACCAGGATACCGAGCACCGCCAGGCCGATACCCAGGGCCTGGATGGGGCGGGTTCGGTCACCCAGCATCAGCCAGGCCAGAAGGGCCACGAAGATGGGGATGGTGGCGTTGATCAGCGCGATGTTGGTGGCGGTGGTGGTAATGGCGGCGTAATACAGTAACGAATTGAACGCGGCCACGCTGAAGGTGGCCAGGGCTACCATGGAGCCGAGGTGCTGACGGATCATCTGCCGGTGGCGGAGGACGCCCGGCAGGCCAAACGGCAACAGGATCGCCAGGGCGATGATCCAGCGCCAGAACGACATGGACAGAGGCGGTATGTCCTGCACGGTGCCCCGGGCAAGCACCGCATTGCCGGCCCAGAACAGGGGCGTCAACACCAGCCCGGTGTAGGCCAGTGCCGTAGATTTCGACAAGGACTGTGACGAAGCCAAGAGCGGTTCTCCCGTCGTTCTTCATTCGCTGGGTGAAAGACGACTAGTGCCCCGTCTGGTTAATTCGCAGTAGGTCAACGAATTAACCAGACGGGACACTAGTGTAGTCCATCACTCTGATGGACTCTTATCTGCCGGAATCCGGGCAGGTTACCTTGATCAGGTGTGATCATTACTGAACCACTGCCTCTCTTCCTGCCTGGCACGGCCATCCGTTTCCAGTTTCAGCAGGTGTGCAAGTGCCGAGCGCGCGGCCAGGCCATGAATCGCCGCCGGTACATCATCATAGGCTTTCGCTGTCAGCTCTTTGAGCCCGGTTGGAGACAATTCCCGGAGGGCCTTGGCGACCTTATGTTCACGGGACAGGCGGTGGGTGATCAGGAAATCGATTACTGCCTCGGGGCGGGCCATCAGAAAACCATGGGCCGGCGCGATGAAGCTGAGTGGTTCGGCCAGCAGCTCGTACAGCGACTCGATATAGGCCTTCATGTCGCCATCGGGCGGATCAATGACCACGGTCGAACCCTGCATGATGTGATCACCGGAAAACAACAGTTCCTGGTCCACCAGCAGGTAGCACAGATGATTCGAGGCATGGCCGGGGGTATGGAGCACCTTGAGCAGCCCGGCCCCGGTGACAATCAGATCGCCATGCTCCGGCATATCGTCAGGCTCAAACGACCGATCCTGGGAGGCACCGGCGGGCGCGGGCCAGCCGAAGACCCGGCAACCGGTTTTCTGTTTCAGAGTGGCGGTGCCCGGGGAGTGGTCGATGTGGGTGTGGGTCACCAGCACCTGATCGATAACGCCCCCGGTCAGCTCGAGAATCCGCTCGATATGGTCAGGATCATCCGGACCCGGATCCAGAACCGTAAACCGTTCATGCCCCAGCAGGTAGGTATTGGTGCCCGGGCCGGTCATCATGCCGGGGTTGGGCGCGGTCAGCCGAAGCACACCGGCGGCAATTTCCACCGCTTCCCCGGGCACAATCTCCGCCTGCGTGGATCCCTCACCTTCCGGGTCCAGCTTGGCTGCCTCATCATAAGCCGGTGAGCCGGGCTCCAGGGTGACCGGCTTACCCTTGCGCACCGCCGGCCAGGGTTGACTGGGATAGGGCTCCGGTGGATTGGCGTGGGCATAGCGCATCACAGCTTCGGTGGTGCCAAAGTCGCTGAGCACCCGCAATGTCCGGATCGTCGGCAGCCCCAGCAATCGCTTACCGCTGCGGTGCTCCTCCAGCGCCTGCGCCGGATTTATCCAGACATGATCGATGGTCTCCACCCCGTCATGGGAAGCGTCCTGCCGCTCCGGCGCCGCCGCCACAAAAAACCGGGTATCAAACCGCCGTGGCGGGCCGGGTGGTGTAATCCAGTGGCTCAGATAAGCCATCCGGTCGAGGGGAATCGTCAGAGAATGTTTCTGACACAATTCCGCGAGCGAAACCTCCCCTTTGAACAGCGAGATCCGCTCCTTCCGGACCGGGTGATCGGCGCCGATCAGCGCCCCCTGCTCATCCAGCGCCAGCAGAATCCCGGCCTCCTCGAAACACTCCCGGACCGCGGCCAGCATGTAATCCGCACCACCTTCATCCAGGCTCATGATCTGACTGATTTCGGCATCGGCCGGACCAATGGTGTGTTCACGGCCATAATGTTCCTGAACATCCACCGCGCCCCCGGGAAAGACAAAATATCCGGGCATGAAAGCGGCTTTACACGTAGTTTGCAGGAGCAGAACCTGACGCCCCTCGGTGCTATCGGGTAGCAGGATCAGTGTGGCGGCAGGGCGTATATCCCTAGTGTCCCCGTTATGTGCATTTTGTCGGTGCGCGTAGAGAGCAGGGG
>Ga0114984_1000555_pt1 | contig 14225 bp, 17 predicted proteins | sample Shrwel1BS1Day1_FD_96987 | JGI IMG/M metagenome (GOLD analysis project Ga0114984, IMG submission 96987) | Subsurface microbial communities from deep shales in Ohio, USA - Utica-3 well 1 S-1-Day1 | ecosystem: Environmental > Aquatic > Deep subsurface > Shale gas/oil reservoir > Produced water/Flow... | reverse complement strand
CTGCAGTGCCTCCTGCTCCTGCAGGTGACGCGCGCGCTGCATGGTGGTGCGCACGTCGGTGGCGTCGCTGTTGGTGTAGACGAAGGCCCGGTCCGTCAGCAGAACGCTGGGCAGGGTCAGGCGGCCAGGTGGGTGCTGGTGCATGGTGTGGCTCCGGTGCGTGGGCGTGAAAAAGCCACCTCGGTGGGTGGCTTGGTGTGGTTGGTGCTTCAGTTGCGCAAGGTTGCCAGTAGTGCGGCCTCTTCAAAGCTGGGTGCGTGACCGCTGATTTCTAAGTTCCAGTACTCAGGCGAGTCACTGCTGTCCTTGAAGCGCATGGCGCGCAGTGTGCTGCCGCCAATCCAGCTGACCCAGCGCCCTTCCGACTCTTGCCACCAGGTGATGCCGCCGATGTCGCGGGACGTGTGTGAGAACTGGGTGACTTCAGTCAGCGCAACGGGGAGGTTCTTGGCCTTGCCGTGGGCGCGCACATAGCGGCCTTCGCTGACTCGGAGGATAGAACTCCAGGCAACCAAATCGCCATTGGCCGATTCGCTTTTGTGAGCTGGGTGAATCGACAGCAAGAGCAGGTGGCCGCCTGGCAGCTCGATGTGCTTGCTCAGTTCGTTGTGTGGATAGTGAGGGTATGGGGTCTCGCGCGCTGACCAGCCGTCCAGCGCCCCAGTTCCGCGGGCGTATCCGTGCCGAATTTCGAATTCAAAGTCCTGGCCTCCCAGTTCTTTGATCCAGGCCAGTGGGTCCTTGTGTTCTGTGCTGGGTTCTGCCCCGGTGGTGGGCGTGTTCATTGTGCTGGTCTCCGTCTTGGTGAAGTGCAAGCCATCAGGTGAAGCTGCGGGCCACCGTGCACGGGGTTGCACGGCCGCAGAACCTCCATTGCTGCGTTGATCTGCAGCTTCGCCAGATGGCTCGGTGGGTGGGGTCATGGCTCATGGCCCCATGACTCGCGGCTCAGTACCTTCTCAATCGATCGCTCATGGACGCCAAATTTCTTGGCGAGAGCGGCGTTGCTCAGGTTGTCCTTGATGTGGTTGCGAAGCCTTTCGCGCTGGCGTGCCGCTGAGCGAATCTCGGACACGTCCAGAGGCATGAGCTTGGTTTGTGGCAGCTCCAGGCCGCGGCGTACAAACTCCGTGCGGCGTTGCTCCCATTCGCTGCGGTCTATGCCGTGTTTGGATCCGCGGGCCATGTCAGTGGTGCAGGTTGGCGGCTACGGCATCAGGCCAGGGGGTGCCATTTTCGACAGCCTGTGCCACTCGCTGGCGCCCAGCTGCAGTCATGGTGGGGTGGGTGTGCAAGCAGCAGTCGGCGGCCTCTTCATAGCTTTCCGCATCCTGAAGGCAGATGGGGCAGCGCATGGGTTGTCCAACGGACTGCTTGGGGTGGCAGTCCATGGCATCGTCCTTGTAGCTGTATTTTTTGCGGCAGACGTTGCAGCGGTACAGGATGTCTGGCGGACAGCATTGATAGGCGCTTTCGCGGTCTTTATGCTCTTCGCAGCAGGCATTGCATATGTAAATGCGGTCGGGTTCTTCCTGTGCTTTGGTGGGCGCCATGTTGGGGCCCAGGGATTGTGTTTGGATCAGTCGGGAAAAAAAATCGTGTTTCTGCATTGCGCTGTCTCCGGTGTGATGCGCAGAAGTTGGGGTGGCCCTGCTGACGCTGCAGGGGTTGCGGCGCTTCAGGCCCGCGTGGCCGGTGTTCACATTTCAAAATCTCCAGGCAAAAAAAAGCCCACCGGGTGGTGGGCTGGGTGGGGTGGTGGTCGACTACTGCACCAGTTCTTGCTCCAGGCGGGCCTTTTCGGCAAGTAGGCGATCGAGTGCGGCGTTCAGGCGTGTCTGCTCTGCAGTGCATTGGGTCGCAATCGCTTGCATTTCAGTGCTGAGAGATTGCTCCCAGGTGGCGCCTGCCAAGTTGTTGTTGGCGTAGGACTTCATGCTCTGAGCGCTGCCCATCTTGCGTTCGCACTGGTTGGTTGCGTTGCGGATACGGCCTTCAGCGGCGCTGATTTCGCGCTCGTTCAGGTCGTTGAGGCGGCGTTGCTTGCGATCGCGCTCGTTCAGTTTGCGCAGGCGCTCGGCTTCGGTCTGTGGTGCATCGGCGGTGGGTGCAGAGGCCGCTTGCGTGCTGGTGGGTGGTGCAGCTGCAGGCGCTGGGCCTGCAGCAGGCTTGACCTCAATCTGACTGCCTTGCGTGCCGGTGGACTCGCAGGGGCGCTCTTGGAATGCCGTGCGGCCGTTGGCGTCTTTGCATTTGTACATGGCAAATGCGGGTGATGTGGCGAGCGCTGCAACTACAACCAGGCTCCATTTCAGACTAGGCATACCTCTCTCCATGCTTGATTTGCATGGGGTTTTAGCACAGTGGGCTTACGCAATTGCAAACCAAAGCGTCCTGTATTCAGGGCGCTTGGGTTTGCGCAGCATCCGCCAGCCCGGCGGGTGCTGTCGCATCCTGCTGTTACCGCGCCACAGCAGGTGGGCGTTCCTGGCCAGCGGGCCTGCCTGGCATATGGGGCAAGGCGGCTGGTCTGGGAAACATCCCCTGTGCTGGTCACCGGCGCACGCGGTGGACTTGGTGCGGCCTGCAGCAGGGAGGGGGTGATTTGCGCCTTTTCTTTCACTGCTGGCGCGGTCATGGGCAGGCCCCGCAGTCGCAGGCGCTGTCGCAGCGGCTGGCTTGGGGCTTTTATCAGGTGGCAGGTTTAACGATCCGGGGCGTGGCCCCGGTCGATGCCGTGGTGCCCATCGCGGTCTGTTGCGATGGGTGAATATTAGGACTTGCTAATCAAGTGGTCAATAGGAGTGGCTAATAATTTATTAGAAGTTGCTACCGTTTGTCGTATTGCCTAACCTGCTAGCCATTCCCATATGGCCATTGCTAGCCCGACGATGGCGCAGATGGCGTATGCGTAAGGTAGGGCGCTGCGCAACAGTCTGTGCATGCTGACTGCCTCCCTTCTGGTCATGTTTGTGCTCCATAGGCATCATGTGTCCATGGAAGTCTTGTTGCAAATCCTCTTGGCCTGCCCAAAGTGCTGGCGTGTGTTCGGTGGCATTGTGTGCAGCGTGTGCACAACGCTGTTCTTTGTATCTTTGGGTTTGATGCGCAGAGTTGACCGTGTGGAGGGGCGCTTTGGGCTGCGACTTCCTGAGCAGGTGCTTGATGCCCTGCCGCTCGCAACCACAGGATGGGGCCTTTTCATGCTGGCGGTTGCAGCGGCAAGTGGTTGGTATGTGGCGTGGTGTGCTCGCTGGCTAGAGCGGCGGTATTGAGGCGAAAAAAAAGCCCGCTGAGGGCGGGCTCCTTTAGGGTGCGCTAAGAAGGTAGCACCATTGCGACCATCGTTAAAAAAAAGCGTAGCGCTGCTTGAAAAAGCAACATCGCTAGAGCCGGAAAAGTGCTTATCAGAAGCGTTATCCAAGTGCTTGGTGCAGCAGCAGCAGCTAAGCAAACAGATAAAAGAAGCACAATACTGCAGCCAGCAATTGCTGAGGCTAGGGTAGCGCACAGCTCTAAAAAGTGCCCTGAGTGACGCATTTCGCCAAGAAGTGGGCGATCAGGAAGTGTAAAAACTAGGGCAATGGATGTCAGAAGAAATGCTGCAAATGCGCCAGAAAGTTGCGCAATAAGGATGCCGAAGTTCCTGCGACTATCGTCGTTGGTAATGATAAATTCTGCAAAGAAATTGCTTTCATCCAGCCATAGATACATGCAAATGGTGACAAGCATGGCAAAAAGCCATAGCTTGGCTTGGCCTAAAGCAATCTGCTTAAGTTTGAGCAGCCTGCTGCTCATACTTTTCCCAGACTCGCTTGAGAGCATCGAACATGCTTGTGTTGTCAAGATGTTGCCCCTCATGGTAGTTGACTGGTTCTGTTGCACGGAATCTTGATGCTAGCACGTCAATCGGCTCATCACAGTCTTCCAATTTTAGCTTCAATTTGCGTAGTGTATTTTGGCTTGATAGGTTTGCCGCGAAGTCCAAAGATTTTTCTGCCAAGCTTCTATTTCTACTTGCAGAAAATTTTCCAGAGTAACTTTGCATGCCCATATCTTCCATTAGCTTAAAGGGGTTGAAAATTCCCCAATTTAATGGAGAGCTATCAATTACTTGTCGCCTTTGCTTTTTTGTGCGAGGCATGCTCAGTTTGAAATCAATATATTCTATTTCAATATTGTTGAAGTCAACCTTGGTAGGATTTATATTTGGCACGCAAATAAATGCGGCTTGTCCACCTGATAAAACATTCAGCATGCTTGCAAACGTTGAATAATGATTTGCAGACATATTAAATTGCCATAGTAAAACCCGATCCTCTTTGCTATAGAGAAAGTAGTTTTTTTCCAGATATGTATGGCCTGATAGTAGGGGGCGAAGAACCTCTGATTTATCTGGTTTTCTAACCGGAGGAGAGTCTTCACGGCAGCGTGCTAAACAGCCGATTGCAAATTTTCCATCTTCAGAAAACTCACGTAATTCAATCGCGAATCCCGTGCTTTGGTGCTTGGTTGTAAGAAGTGAAATTCCATTTGAATCAAAATTATTTGGATTGGTTAATGTGTTCCAAATAAAGTCTTCAATATTTATTCCTGTAGGAGTGGAATGTGTGATTATATGGAATGCATGGAATGTAGCATTCCTTTGTTTTGTTTTTAAATTAGTTTCCGGCGCTAGCAATTTTATCTCCGAATAATTTATCCATCTTCCCACTTGCCCAGCACCGTGCCAAGCACCCGGAAAGGTTCTCGAATTGGCTCATGCGTGGGGTTCAGTGGCTGTAGCCACTGGCGGCCATCTTCGTTCTTGTAGACCTTGAAGGTCACCTCGTTGGCGTCCAGCAGGCAGGCCACTACGCGGTCACCGTTCACTGGGTTCTTGCGCTCAGGGTCCACAAAGATGAAGCAGCCTTCGGGGTAGGTGCGTGCGGCGCCACTGGGGGCCGTCATGCTGTCGCCGCGCACACGCAGGGCAAAGGTTTGACTGCTGTGGGCCACAGGGCAATCCATCCAGCGCTCAGCCTCAGTCACATGCGTGGTGTACACAGCCTCGCACCAGGCGCCGGCTTGCACCCATGACACCAACGGCACCTTGCCGCGCAGGTTTGGTCCTGGCTCAAGGTTGCTGTGGCTCGATGGGTTGCTCATTGGGCCTTCGCCTGTTGCAAGCCATTGCTGATTCACCTTTAGAGCGTTGGCTGCTTGAAGCAGATTCTCGCCTCTCAAAAACTTTGATTTCCCACTGAGCCACCCGTTGACGCTCGGCGGCTTGACGCCGCAAAGCCTTGCTAGCTCTGCTTGGGTGATGCCGGCGCGGCTCATTGCGATGGTGAGGCGATCAGATAAAGACATAAGGAAAGCCTAACAGTAGCTTGATTCGGAGTGGCTATTGACACTTGGTTAGCAACTCCTAATAATTGCCGCATGAATCCTCATGCAACCCAAGTTATTGACGTGCTCGGCGGCACCGCTGAGGTGGCGCGTCTGTTTGATGTGCGCATGCCCAGCGTCAGTGACTGGAAGCGCGACGGCATTCCCCACGCCCGAATGATGCTGCTGCGCGAAACGCGCAAAGAGCAGTTGGGCGATATCGACCTGGCTGCTGCCACCGCAGCTCGTCGAGGTCGGCGGGCTAAGCCATCGCAGGAACCGACACATGCTTGACCAGCAGCGTGTGCAAAGCCATCACCCCACCACGATGCCCTGCAGTCTGCGCAGGGCTTGCACTTCTTCCAGCGTGGCGCTCCCGGTCATTTGCATTTTGGCGGTCGCCATGTCCAGCCATGCATTCATGCGTTCTGCGGTGAAGCCGCGGCGCTCGCATTCCAGGATGGTGGCCATGTGGGCCAGAAATTCTTCCAGCGCCGCAACGCGCAGCTGCAGGGCGGCGAATTGCTCGGCGGTGGGGGGGGTGGCTGTTGGCTGTTTGTTTGCCATGGTGTCTCCGTGGAAAGGGGTGTTGCTGTGACGGGATTCAGTTTCTCAGCGGCGGCTTGGCCGGTCTATGGCGAAAAGCAGCCCCACGCCGACATTGCCCGTGGCATGGATGTTTTGGATGCCGCGTTCTTGATCGCGCAGGAGTGCCCCGGTGGGGTTGCTGCCCTGGCGCAGCGCATGGGGGTGTCTGCCAATACGCTGCAGCACAAGTTGAACCCCAACAACACGTCGCACCACCTGTCGCTGAAAGAGGCTTTGGCGTTGCAGGTGGTGTCTGGCTTGCCTTATGTGCTGTATGCCATGTCGGCAGCTTTGGAGCATGTGTGCCTGCGTTCGCGCCCTGACGTGGCCGATGGTGATGCCTGGGAGGCCTATCGGTTTTTCCAGCAGTCGATTGGCGAGTTGACGGCGGCCGCTGCTGATGCCTTGAAGGGCGATCGCCCGACCAGCGCGAATGCGCTGCGCAGGGTGGAGCACCAGGCCAATGAGGCGATTGCTGGCATCAGTGCGCTGGTGAACGCGGTGGCCGTGCGCGTGCCAAAGCACGAGGGCTGAGCTGTGCGGTCGATATCTCAAGTTTTCAACCCCCTGACCAGTAGATCCCAGGCCTTGGCGTGGCTGTCTTTGTCTCCGGCAGCATCCGCGCGCCAAGGGCTGGTGGTTGGGGTTTTTTCTTCCTGCACTTCGATATCGGAGGTGTCTTATGCAAGCTGAAGCAATGGGTGCTGCGCCTGCAGTGCCGCCTGGTGCTGGGCGTGGTGGTGTGGCGTTTGTCACGTCGCTGGATGCCCGGGCCCAGGCGTATTGGGGGCTGAGCCCCAAATTGATGTCCCAGCTACAGGGGCGGCTGCTGGCCGTGTTGGTGCAAGAGCACCAGGCCGGCGTGGTGAACCTGTCGGGCAAGGAATTGCGGCAGGCCTACTTCAAGGCCACGGGCGCCTGGGTGGACATGTCCAGCATCAGCAGCACGGTGCACGGCCTGGTCAAGGCTGGGAAGGTGGAGCGCCTGCCGATCTTGCGCAAATGCAGCGAGACGGGGCACGACATCACGCCCATTCGGGCTGTGCCGCAGCAGCAAAAGCTGGTGTGAGTGGGGCGGAGACACAAAAACTATGCACGCATATACCCACCACATTGGCGACTTCAATACGGCCACGCTGCATTTGTCGCGCCTGGAGCGCTCGATATACCGGGATGCCCTGGAGTTTTACTACGTGAACGAGTGCGGGCTGGATGCGTCCGACTTCGGCCTGCTGGCGCGGCGCTTGCGCTGTGACACGCCGGAAGAGAAGGCGGCCCTGCAGTTCGTCCTGGATGAGTTCTTTGATCTCGATACCGAAAGCGCTCAGTACGTGCAACCACGGTGCGAGCGTGAGTTGGCCGACTACCGTGCTGCGGTCGCTGCCAGTGGTGCGGTCAAGGCCAATGTGAACAAGCGGCAACAGCAGCACCGCGATGAGCGCAAGCAGATGTTTGCAGCACTGCGCAAGGCTGGGCAGGTGTTGCCGTGGAATGCGAAGGTGGCAGAGGTGCGGGCGGCGTATGCCAAGCTGAAAGCACAGCAAGACCAGTCACGCACCTGTCACGCACCTGTCACGGCTAACCATTCCCCTCTCCCCATTCCCCTAAACCAAGAGATACCCCCCAACCCCCCTGCCGGGGGGGCGGATGCGGGGCAGGCTGCGCCAATCGATGACCAGCAGGCAGGTCGACAGCCAGCCGTGAAGGTCCAGCAGATGGAAAACCCGGCAGCTGTCGTGGCCCAGCTGATGGCCTGCTTCCCCGAGCAGCGGCGCACGCAGGTCCAGCTGGTGGGCCGCAAGGTGGTGGAGCTGGTAGAGGGCGGCGTGGTGACGGCGGAGCAGTTGCTGACGGCGGCCAAGGCCCAGTCAGCCATGCTGAACAAGGATGACGGCAAGGCGTGCCCACGGGTGATGCGCTGGCTGCGTGAAGCGCGTTGGTTGGACGCGGCTGTCACCGTGACAGGTGGCGTAACAGGTGGTGTGACAGGCGTTACAGGCGTCACAGGTGTCGATGCGAACTGGCGCAGCGGGCGTGCGGGTGTCGAGGCCATGGGTATCCATCTGGGCCTGGGGCCGTGGGATGAGGGCAGGGAGCGCCTGTTCTCCGCATACGAGCAGCGCGTGGTGGCGGCGTTTGATGAGCGCATGCGTTCGCCGGTCGATGGAGGTGTGTATGCACATTAAGTTGGATGCGCGTGTGATCGGGCAGGCCGAGATGCTGCGGCAGTTGCATGGCATGACCGGGCAAGAGGCGGCGCGGGCTTATGCCAAAGCGCTGAACGATGTGGGGTTTGAGGTGCGGCGTGCCATGCAGGGGGAGATGAGGGACGTGTTTGATCGGCCCACCGACTACATCCTGCGCTCGCCCCGCGTGAAGATGGCCACGGCCGCCCGGCTGAGTGTGACCATCGAGCCGGCCTACATGGGTGGCAAGGGCGTGGACCCGCAGAAGATTCTGAATGCGCAGAGCTGGGGCGGGCGCCGCAGTGACAAGCGCAGCGAGGTGGCGCTACGCCGTGCGGGCATCTTGCCCACTGGGTTGCAGACGGCCATCCCCGCCAGTCCATACCCCGGAAGCGATGACGGCCGCGGGAATCTGAAGGGCAGCTTTCTGGTGCAGATCATCAGCTACTTCCAGGCCTTCGGAGAGCAGGGCTACCGCGCCAACATGACGGAAAAGCGCAAGCGCAGCATTCACAAGGGAAGCAAGCGCGCAGCTGGTCGGCGCTACTTCGTGAGCTATGGCGCGATGCGTGCGGGTGCGCGGTTGACTGCCAAGGGTGATCCGGATGAGCGCATGCAGCACCTTGCCCCAGGCATCTGGGCGGCAAGCGGTACAGGGGGTGTGGATGTGCGGCCTGTGATCTTGTTCGTGAAGCAGGGCAACTATCAGCCCAAGCTGGACATGGACAAGGTGGCCAAGCGTGCGGATGCCGAGAGCTATCTGGCAAGGCGCATTCGCTTTCGAATCAGAGAGGCGGCTGGGGTATGAGCGGGCTGCACCGTCTGTCGGCGCGCGGGGGCGCCGCCCGGCCCCCCTGTCGCGGGTCCCTCCCAGCTCCCACCAGAGCGGGTAATTCGAGCCGCGTTGTCGGACTGTTCAGCAGTGCTCATAAGGGGGTTAAGTGAAGATACTGCCTTATCTGGATGCTCACATTTCGCAAGCAGAATTTGCGCAGATCGTGGGGGTGAGTGAAGCCAGCATCAGCCAGCGCGTGAGCGACGGCGTGCTGGTGCGTGGTGACAGCGCGCATGCTTGGCTGCTGGCGTACTGCGAGCAGCTGCGCAAGCAGTCGGCTGGGCGGCTGGGTGAGGCTGGCGGCCTTGACCTGGTGCAAGAGCGTGCCGCCCTGGCGCGTGAGCAGCGCAAGGGTCAGGCCATCAAGAACGCCGTGGCGCGCAAAGAGTATGCGCCGGTGGGTTTGCTGGCCGATGTGCTGGGCATGGCGGCCAGCGCCGTGGTGGACCGCTTTGACCAGCTCGATGGCGCCATGCGCAAAGCCTGCCCCGAGCTGCCCGAGGAAGCCAAGACCACGGTGCAGCAAGTGATTGCCAACGCGCGCAATGAGTGGATACGCAGCACCGAGCGCCTGGTGACCGAGGCCATCGACGCCATGCTGGCCGCGCAGGATGACGACGACCTGCTGCTGGCCGATCTGGAAGAGGGCGGTGTCGAATGACCGAAGCCGCCGCCACCGCCGCCACCCTCCACCCCGAGACGGCAGACGCCATCAAAGCCGCCGTGCGCCTGGGGCTGGAGAGCCTGCGCGCCGAGCCACCGCAGCGCCTGGGCGATTGGGCGCGCGACCACTTCAAGCTGGCGGGCGAGAGCAGCCACACCAAGGGCGCGTGGCTGGCGTGGGCCTTTCAGGTGGGCATTTTGGACTTCATGTCTGACGACCGCATCGAAGAGCTGGATGTGATGAAGGCCAAGCGCGTGGGCTACACCAAGATGGTCACCGCTTACGTGGCCTACAACGTGGCCCACCGCCGCCGCAAGCAAGCCCTGTGGCAGCCCACCGACGACGACCGCGACAGCTACGTCAAAAGCGAGATTGACCCCGTGCTCGACCCCGCCACCGGCGTGCCCGCCGTCAACAAAGCGCGGCGCATTGGCAAAGGGGCCAGCGAAGAGACCATTAAATACAAACCCTTTCGTGACTCGGCCCTGCACCTGCTGGGCGGCAAGGCCTCGCGGGCGTACCGGCGCATCACCGTGGCCGTGGCCATCTTGGACGAGATCAGCAAGTTTGACCGCAGCATAGAAAAAAGCGGCCCCCCGCGCGGCTTGGCTCGCGGGCGGCTGGAGGGCGCCCCCTATCCCAAGCTGGTGTGCGGATCTACCCCGCTGCTAAAAGGCCTGTGCCACATCGAAGACGCGGTGGAAGAGGCCGAAGGCCTGGTGCGCTTTCACATCGAATGCAAGCACTGCGGCGCAGAACACCCGCTGCTGTGGGGCGGCAAAGACAAGGCCCACGGCTTCAAGTGGGAGCGCGGGCAGCCCGCCACCGTGCGCCATGTCTGCCCCCACTGCCGCGCCAGCACCACCCAGGCCGACTACATGCCCGGCGGCACGCCCGTGGGTGGCGCGTGGGTGTGTGAGCGCACCGGCAAGCGCTACGGCCCCGACCGCGTCTGGCGCGACACCGCCGGCATGCCCTGCCGCCCCCCGCGCAGCCTGGGCGTGCACGTGTGGACGGCCTACAGCCCGCAGCGCGCCTGGTCTGACATCGTCACCGAGTTTGAAAACAGCCTCAAAGCCCTCGAAAAAGGCGACGTGGGCCCCATGCAGCTTTTCGTGAACGAAACGCTGGGCGAGACCTGGGAGATGGCCGGCGAGCGCACCGACGAGCACGCACTGCAAGCCCGCGCCGAGCCCTACCAACTGTGCACCGTGCCGCGCGGTGCCCTCATGCTCACCGCCGGGGTGGACGTGCAGCGCAACCGCTGGGAGATCACCGTCTACGGCTGGGGCCGGGGGTTGGAGAGCTGGGTGGTCGATGTGGCCGTGCTCGAAGGCAACCCCGCCGTGGACGAAGAATGGGGCGCCGTGCTGGAGTACCTGCAACGCCGCTACCCCCAAGAATGCGGCGGCGGGCTGACCATGGGCATCAGTGCCACCAGCATCGACAGCTCTGACCAAACCCAAGCCGTCTACAACTGGGTGGGCAAGGCCCAGCACATGCTCAAAAACCTGCGCGCCATCAAGGGCGACGGCAACGACAACACCCCCATCCTCGGCCCCAGCAGCCTGCAAGAGATCAACTGGCGCGGCAAGAAAGTGGTGCGCGGCATCAAGCTGTGGCGCGTGGGCGTGGATGCCGCCAAAGACCTGCTGCTGGGCCAGCTCAGCATCGCCCAGCCGGGGCCCGGCTATGTGCACTTTTCTGACGAGCTGCCGCGCGAGTTTTACGAGCAGCTCACCGCCGAGCAGCGCGTGCTGGCCCGCGTCAGCGGTCGCGAGGCCTACCGCTGGATCAAGCGCCGCCCCCGCAATGAGCAGCTGGACACCCGCAACTACGCCCTGCACGCCGCCCTGGGCCTGGGCCTGCACAAGTACACCGACGCGCAATGGCAGCGGCTGGAGGCCATGGTGCAACCCCCGGCCGACCTGTTCAGCGCGCCCAGTGCGCAGTCAGCCAGCGCAAGCAGCCCGCAAAGCCATAGCAATCCAGCGGCGCAAGCCGCCAGTGCATCCACCGCAGTCCGGGGCCGCCGTGCCCGTTTCGTTGTTCAAAAGGTATAGCAATCTATGGCATCAGAGTTTTTGGCAGACGCATCAGAACGCCTCATCCACACCATGCGCGCGCTGGGCATCAGCCAGCAGGTGGCCGGCATGGTGGCGGCCGAATGGCAAGCCAGCGTCACGCGCGACTGGGGGGGTGAGCGCCCCTACATCGGCAAGCAGGCCGCCGCCGCCGTGGAAATGTCCCGACGCGATGCCGCCATCTGCCGCGACTGGCAGGCCGGCGAGCGCATGGGAGCCCTCAGCCGCAAGTACCAAATCAGCCGCCAGCGCATCTACCTCATCGTCAGCCAGGCTCCGCGCTAATGCGCCCCGCCGTGTCAACCGCTTTGCCTTAACCGGTTGACACCGGCACGCGCATCCTGCGCGCATGCCGACCATCCCCACCACCGAGCCCGCCTACCTGCAGGCCGGAGACACCATCCACTGGCAGCGCACGCTGCCCGACTACCCTGCCGGTGACGGCTGGGTGCTGGCCTATCGGTTCATCAACCAGGCCGCCCGCATCGATGTGGTGAGCGTGGCCGATGGCGATGTGCACCAAGTCAGCATCAGCGCAGCCGCCACGGGCGCGTATGCCGCGGGCGACTACACCTGGACAGCCTTTGTCACGCGCGGTGCAGACCGCTACACCATCGGCCAGGGCCGCACCACCATCCGCCCCGACCTGGCCAACCAGGCCGCAGGCTTTGACGCCCGCAGCCCCGCCCAGCGCGCGCTGGACGACCTGCGCAGCGCCTTGCTCAAGTGGCTGTCCACCAGCGGCCATGTGCAGGAATACGAAATTGCAGGCCGGCGCATGCGCTTTGCCAGCGCCGGCGACATCCGTGCCCGCATAGCCATTGCCCAGCGCGAGGTGGCCAACGAGGTCACCGCGCAGCGCATCGCCGCAGGCCAAACCACAGGCCGGCGCGTGCTGGTGAGGTTTTAATCCATGGACTTTGCCCAAGTGCGCCAGCGCGCAGCCGTCCCCGGCTCGCCCATCCTCAACGCCTTCAAGGCCGAGCGAGAAGCCGCCCGCGCCATGCAGTCCGCCCGCAGCCAGCCACTGCCCAGCCGCAGTGGTGCCCGTGGCCCCTTCAGCGCCGCCACCAGCGACCGCTTCACCGCCAGCTGGATGGCAGGCCAGCGCGCCATCAACGACGAGCTGCGCGGCGACTTGGACGCCCTGCGCAGCCGCGCCCGCGACCTGGGTAAAAACAACGACTACGCGCGCAAGTTCTTGCGCATGGTGGCCCGCAACGTGGTGGGCGCCAACGGCTTCACCTTGCAAGCGCGCGTGCAAGACGCACCGGCCAAGCCCGACAGTCTGGCCAACTCGGCCATCGAGGCCGCCTGGTTCAAGTGGGCCAAGCGCGGCAGTGCCGAAATTACCGGCCGCATGAGCTTTGCCGACGCCTGCCGTGTGATGATGATGGCCACCGCCCGCGATGGCGAATCGCTCGCCCGCATCGTGCGCGGCAGCGCCGCAGGCAACCCCGAGGGCCTGGCCCTGCAGCTGCTGGACGTGGCCCGCCTGGACACCCAGCGCAACCAGGCCCCCGGCCGGGGGCGCAACGCCATCATCATGGGTGTGGAGGTGGACGACTACCAGCGCCCGCTGGCCTACTGGCTCAAAGACCGGGCAGACGCCAGCACCAGCAGTGCCACGCGCATCCCCGCTGGCGAAATTTTGCACATCTACGTGCCCGAGGCCGCCGAGCAAGTGCGTGGCATCCCGTGGATGCACGCCTCCATGCTCTCGCTGCACGACCTGGGCGAGTTCAACCGCTCCGCCTTGCTGGCCGCCCGCAAGGGTGCCGACACCCTGGGCTTTATCACCAGCCCAGACGGCACCGCCCAAGGCCTGGGCGATATGGGCGGCGCCGAAGGCGAGGCCCTGCAAATCAGTGCCCCTGGCACCTATGACGTGCTGCCCGAGGGCTACAGCATGCAGGCCTACGACAGCAAGTACCCCAACGAGGTTTTTGACCCCTTCACCAAGGCCATCCTGCGCCGCATCTCCAGCGGGCTGGATGTGGCCTACAACGGCCTGGCCAACGACCTCGAAGGCGTCAACTTCTCATCCATCCGCGCCGGCGTGCTCGAAGAGCGCGACCAGTGGACCACGCTGCAAAACTGGTTCATTGATGCCTTTCTGGAGCCCATCTACACCGAGTGGTTCGCCCGCGCCATGACGGCCGGCTGCATCACCATGCCCAACGGTAGCGCGCTGCCCATTGCCAAGGCCGCCAAGTTTGCCGCCCACGAGTGGCAGGGCCGCCGCTGGACCTGGGTGGACCCGCTCAAAGACATCGAAGCCGCACGCCTTGAAGTCAAAACCGGCATTGCCAGTCCGCAAATGATCGCCGCCCGCAATGGCGTGGACGTGGAAGACGTGATCGCCTCCATCGCCGCCTTTGAAGCCATGGTGGCCACCTCGGGCGTCACGCTGGTGGACTACAGCAACGGCGGCTCAGCGCCTGCGGCAGATGCGGCGCCCGCCGTGTCAACCGCTTTGCCTTAACCGGTTGACACCG
>Ga0114984_1000554_pt1 | contig 14237 bp, 11 predicted proteins | sample Shrwel1BS1Day1_FD_96987 | JGI IMG/M metagenome (GOLD analysis project Ga0114984, IMG submission 96987) | Subsurface microbial communities from deep shales in Ohio, USA - Utica-3 well 1 S-1-Day1 | ecosystem: Environmental > Aquatic > Deep subsurface > Shale gas/oil reservoir > Produced water/Flow... | reverse complement strand
GTTCCGGCGGGCTGTTTATATAGGTGTAGTCGTTATGAAACGTGTAGGTCTGATCGGTTGGCGTGGCATGGTCGGTTCCGTGCTCATGCAGCGCATGCTGGAAGAGCGGGACTTCGACTTGATCGAGCCGGTGTTCTTCACCACCTCCAATGTCGGCGGTCAGGGTCCTGCCATTGGCAAGGACATTGCCCCGCTGAAGGACGCCTACAGCATCGACGACCTCAAGGGCCTGGACGTGATCCTGACCTGCCAGGGTGGCGACTACACCAATGAAGTCTTCCCCAAGCTGCGTGAAGCCGGCTGGCAGGGTTACTGGATCGACGCGGCTTCCAGCCTGCGTATGGATGATAGTGCGGTGATCGTGCTCGACCCGGTCAACCGCAAGGTCATCGACCAGGCGCTGGATGCCGGCAGCAAGAACTACATCGGCGGCAACTGCACCGTCAGCCTGATGCTGATGGCCCTCGGTGGTCTGTACGAAGCCGGTCTGGTCGAGTGGATGAGCGCCATGACCTATCAGGCAGCCTCCGGTGCAGGCGCGCAGAACATGCGCGAGCTGATCAAGCAGATGGGCGCGATCAACGGTGCGGTGGCCGATGAACTGGCCGATCCGGCCAGCGCCATTCTCGACATCGACCGCAAGGTCGCCGAAGCCATGCGCGGTGAAGCCTTCCCGGTGGACAACTTCGGTGTGCCGCTGGCCGGCAGCCTGATCCCCTACATCGACAAGGAACTGCCCAACGGGCAGAGCCGTGAAGAGTGGAAGGCTCAGGCCGAGACCAACAAGATTCTCGGTCGCTTCAAGAACCCGATTCCGGTCGACGGCATCTGTGTGCGCATCGGCGCCATGCGTTGCCACAGCCAGGCGCTGACCATCAAACTGAACAAGGACGTGCCGATGGCTGACATCGAGGGCTTGATCAGTCAGCACAACCCTTGGGTCAAGCTGGTGCCGAACCATCGCGAAGACTCCATCCGCGACCTCGGCCCGACTGCCGTGACTGGCACCCTGAGCGTTCCGGTCGGGCGTCTGCGCAAGCTCAACATGGGCTCGCAGTACTTGGGCGCCTTCACCGTGGGTGATCAGTTGCTGTGGGGCGCTGCCGAGCCGCTGCGCCGCATGTTGCGGATTCTGCTGGAGCGCTAACCTTCAGCCCGAACGCCCGGAGTCAAACAAAGCCCTTCTGTTTCGGCAGAAGGGCTTTGTCTTTTTATGGACGCGCGCGCCGATTGCTCGGGCGAGGGGCGTGCAGTTACAGTGCCGCTCCTTCCGTGTTGTAGGTCAGTCCATGAATCAGCCCATCAATGTCGCCCTGATCGGCGCTACCGGTAACGTCGGTGAAACGCTGGTCGAGTTGCTCGAAGAGCGTGAGTTTCCGCTCAAGGACCTGCATCTGCTGGCCGGTAGCGAATCGGCTGGGCAGAGCCTGTCCTTCCGTGGCCGCCAGGTGCGGGTCCGTTCGCTCGACACTTTCGATTTCTCTCAGGTGCAATTGGCATTCTTCGCGGCCGGTGCAGACGTGACGCGTGCCTGTCGTGAGCGTGTGCTGGCGGCCGGTTGTTCGCTCATCGATCTGAGCGCTGCGTTGCCGCTGGAGCAGGCGCCATGCGTGCTGCCCGAGCTGGGAGTCGAGGGGCTGCCGGCTTTGAGCAAGCCATGCTGTGTGAGTGCGCCGACGCCCTCGGCGGTCGCCTGCGCATTGGTGTTGGCGGCATTGAAACTCGTGTTGCAACCGCAGCGGTTGCAGCTGACAGCCATGTTGGCCATCTCGACCCTGGGGCGTAGTGGCGTACAGGAGTTGGCGCGGCAGACCGCAGAATTGCTCAACGCGCGTCCACTGGAGCCCAGGACGGTGGATCGGCAAGTTGCCTTCAACTTGTTGGCGCAGATTGGCGAGGTCGATGGGCAAGGGCATGCGCAGCTGGAAAAACGCCTTGCCATGGAAGTCCAGCAACTTCTGGGCGCGCCTCAGCTTCCGGTGGCTGCGACGTGCGCACTGGCGCCCGTTTTTTTTGGCGACAGTCTGGCGCTGGGTGTGCAGGCTGATGGGGATATCGACCTTGTTGCAGTGCAGCAGGTCCTCGAGGCTGCTCAGGGTATCGAGCTGGTTGAGGTGGGTGATTACCCGACCGCAGTGGGTGATGCAGTAGGGCAGGATCAGGTCTATGTCGGGCGTGTGCGTCTTGGCGTCAGCGATCCACGTCAACTCAATTTGTGGATTGCGTCTGATAATGTAAGAAAAGGCGCCGCCCTGAATGCTGTGCAGATAGCCGAGTTATTGATAAAACACTATCTGTAAAAGATACTTACCTAGAAATTTGAAGAATCTTTCTAGCTTGGCAATACCGGCTGAGTTGATTGCTGAATGGGGAGCCGCTCTTGGAGCGGAGGCAGGCAGCAGTTCTCAAGACCCTCTCGCATGCCGAGAAAAAAGCTAAAACAAGGGATAACGCTATGGTTCGGGTTCGCAAACTGGTGCTGGCAATCGCAGCCGCTTCCGCGCTGTCTTCCGGTATGGCGCATGCGCTGGGGTTGGGTGAGGTTACCCTGCAGTCCTCGCTGAATCAGCCGTTGGTAGCAGAAATCGAATTGCTCGAGGTGCGTGACCTAGCCCCCAATGAGGTGATTCCGAGCCTTGCGTCCCCTGAAGACTTCGTCAAGGCGGGGGTTGATCGTCAGTACTTTCTGACCGATCTCAAGTTCACTCCTGTATTGAAGCCTAATGGCAAGAGCGTTATTCGTGTCACTTCAAGTAAGGCCGTCCGCGAGCCTTATCTCAACTTCCTGGTGGAAGTGCTCTGGCCAAACGGTCGCTTGCTGCGCGAATACACCCTGCTGCTCGATCCGCCACTTTACTCCCCGCAAACGACAGTGGCCGCTGCTCCGCAACTGCCGATCGCCGCGCCAGCGCCGCGTCCGTCTGTGGCTCCGGCTCCAGTGCCGCGCAGTGCCGCTCCGGCCCCGGCTCCACGTCCCGCAGCGCCGGCCCCGGCTTCACGCGCCATTTCCGGCAACGAATACAGAACCACTGCCAACGATACGCTCTGGGAAATCGCTCAGCGTGTCGGTGGTGGTTCTTCGGTCAATCAGACCATGCTGGCCATCCAGGACCTGAATCCTGACGCTTTCATTGGCGGCAATATCAACCGCATGAAGAGCGGCCAGGTACTGCGCCTGCCGGACGAGCAACAGATTCGCAGTCGCAGCAATGCCGAAGCGATCGCTCAGGTTGCCGAACAGAATGCCGCCTGGCGCGAAGGTCGCGCCGTCGCCTCGCGCCAGCTGGATGCCACTCGCCGTACCACCGCAGGTTCTGCGCCGGCCACTGCCGAGTCGGCCGATAGCCTGAAACTGGTTGCGGCTGAGGCAGGTCAGTCCACTCGCGGTAGCGATACCGGGTCTGCCAGCAGCAAGGCGCTGGCTGACAAGCTGGCCGTGACCCAGGAAAGCCTGGACTCGACCCGTCGCGAGAATGCCGAGTTGCAGAGTCGCATCGGTGACCTGCAAAGTCAGCTGGATAAGCTGCAGCGGCTGGTCGAACTGAAAGACAGCCAGTTGGCCAAGTTGCAGTCTGATCTGTCGGCTGTTCCGGCTGCTGAGGAAGGCGCAACTGCACAAACCCCGGTCACCGAGCCTGCCACGCAAGCTCCTGCTGAACAGCCTGAGGCAGCGCAGCCGGCTGCGGAGGCTGCAACGCCGCCCGCTTCGCCGTCCGAAGAGGCGGCACCTGATTACAACTATTCCGAGGAGCCCGCGGCGTCCGTTGAAGACAGCGCCGCCGCCAATGAACAGCCGGCCGAGGAGCCGGCTGCTGCCGTTGAGCCTGCTGCTCCGGCCAAGCCGGCTGAGGATGCCAAGCCCGCGGCGCCGTCTCCTGCACCCGCTCCGGCCCCGGCTCCACAGAGCTTTATCGATGACCTGATGGCCAACCCGATGACTCTGGGGCTGGCTGGCGGCGGTGCGCTGCTGCTTCTGCTGGTCGCTCTGATGGCGTTGTCGCGCCGCAATGTCATGAAGGAGGCGGAGCTGCAAGACGAGCTGGCCGACGACCTGTCCCAGGATCAGGCCTTCGCATCCGATCTGGATATGCCGGAAGACAGCTTCGCCGGTCTCGATGAAGAGCCTGCCCCGGTGGCCCAGACCGCTGGCGAGGAGCGTGTTACGGCACAGACCGGTGATGCGCTGGGCGAGGCGGACATCTACATCGCCTACGGCCGCTTCAATCAGGCTGCCGAGCTGCTGCAGAACGCGATCAACGACGAGCCGCACCGTGCCGATCTGCGCCTGAAGCTGATGGAGGTTTACGCCGAGCTGGGTGATCGTGAGGGTTTTGCCCGTCAGGACAACGAGCTGCGCGAGATCGGCGGAGTGAATGCCGAGGCCGAGCAACTGAAGGCCAAGTACCCGGCCATCGCTGCCTTTGCTGGCGCTGGCGCTGGCGCTGGCGCCGTGGCGGCCGCTGCTGCTTCCGCTGATGACGACATGGGCGAGTTCAGCCTGGATGATCTCAGTCTGGACGAGCCGGCCGCCGAGGCGCCAGCTGCTACTGGCGATCTGGATGATGCCTTCGACCTGAGCCTCGACGATCTTGAGGCTGATCTGGAAAATGACCTGCAGTCCGACAAGGCTGACGAAGCGCCACTGTCGCTGGATGACGATCTGGATTTCGGCCTGATCGACGAGCCAGCCGCTCCGAGCTCTGCCGCTGATGACGACCTGGACTTCGATCTGGCCCTGGGCGACGACAAGGTCGAGCTGTCCCAGCCGGCTGACGATCTCTCTGCGTTCAGCCTCGATCTGGACGAGCCTGCTGCCGCCTCCAGCGACGAAACGGATGAGTTCCTGCTCAGTCTCGACGATGATGCGCCGTTGAATCAGTCGGCCGATGACCTGTCCGGCTTGAGCCTCGACCTGCCAGAAGAAACGCCGGCTGCCGACCTTGATCTACCTGCCGATTTCGACCTGTCGCTCGAAGACGAAGCGCCGGTTCCGCCTGCTATAGAGCCGGACAGCTTCGCCGCGCAACTCGACGAAGTGACTGCCGAGCTGGATCAGCTGTCGAATGACTTCGATGAGTCGCAAGCCGCCTCGTTGGCTTCGGCGGACAGCCTTTCCGGCGATCTGGATGGTGACGACGATTTCGATTTCCTCTCCGGAACCGATGAGACGGCGACCAAGCTCGACCTGGCGCGCGCCTACATCGACATGGGGGACACCGAAGGGGCCCGCGACATTCTCGACGAAGTGGTCGCCGAAGGTAACGACGCACAGCAGCAGGAAGCTCGCGAGATGATTTCCAAGTTGGTTTGATCGATTCCATGTCTGACGCAGTACCTGTAGCGGCCGCCGAAATGGCGGCCGCTGGCTTTTCCAGAGTCGCCCTGGGCCTCGAATACAAGGGCGCACGTTATCGTGGTTTCCAACGCCAGGGTGGCAAGGTCGCCTCCATCCAGGGTTGCCTGGAGGATGCGCTGTCGAAGGTAGCAGGCGGTGCGCCTGTCACTATTCACTGTGCAGGGCGCACCGATGCTTCCGTGCATTCCAGTGGTCAGGTGGTGCATTTCGATACCGCCGTTGAGCGCTCGCTGCATGCCTGGGTTATGGGGGCCAACATGAATCTGCCTGCCGACATCAGCGTGACCTGGGCCAAGGTCATGCCGGCGCATTTTCATGCGCGTTTTTCGGCCATGGCGAGGCGTTACCGCTACGTGATCTACAACGATCCGATTCGTCCTGCGCACATGGCCGAGGAAGTCACCTGGAATCATCGCCCGCTGGATGTCGGACGCATGCGCGAGGCTGCTCATGCGCTGGTGGGCACACATGACTTCAGTGCCTTTCGCGCTACGCGTTGCCAGGCCAAGTCGCCGATCAAGACCGTGCATCATTTGCAGTTGATCGAGCATGGCCGCTTCATCGTGCTGGATATTCGTGCCAACGCCTTTCTTCATCATATGGTGCGCAATATTGCCGGAGTGTTGATGACCATCGGCGCGGGAGAGCGGCCGCCGGAGTGGGCGCGTGAGGTGCTCGAGCGCGGTGATCGGCACAGCGGTGGCGTGACGGCACATCCTTATGGTCTGTATCTGGTGCAGGTCGATTATCCAGAGGAGTTCGAGCTACCAATACGCTATCTCGGCCCGCATTTCCTCTCTGGCCTACCGGACGTGCGACAGCCATAAGCCTTTGCTAACATCCGGGGCCGCATGGCAAGAGGTGTGAACGTGAGCGTCGTACGCAGCAAGATTTGCGGTATTACCCGTGTCGAGGACGCCCTGGCTGCCGTGCAGGCGGGCGCTGATGCCATTGGCCTGGTTTTTTATGCGAAAAGCCCGCGCGCTGTCAGTGTTGAGCAGGCCGCTGCGATTCTGCGCGCACTGCCGCCGTTCGTGACCTCGGTTGGTTTGTTCGTCGACATGCCGCGTGCCGAGCTGCAGCAAGTGCTGCAGCAACTACCGCTGGATCTGTTGCAGTTCCATGGCGATGAGTCCCCGCAGGATTGCGAGGGATATGGCCGCCCTTACATCAAGGCGCTGCGGATCCGCCCCGGTCAGGATGTGATGGCCGCGATGGCGCCCTACACGGGCGCGCAGGGCATTTTGCTGGACACCTTCGTCGAAGGGGTGCCAGGGGGAACCGGAGCCGCTTTCGATTGGTCACTGGTGCCCCGGCAGGCGAGCAAGCCCATTATCCTGGCAGGCGGGCTCGATGCCGGTAATGTCGCGTCCGCGATTCGTCAGGTGCGCCCCTATGCCGTGGACGTCAGTGGTGGGGTGGAGGCCAGTAAGGGCATAAAGGATGCAGGCAAGATTTGTGCTTTCATTCGGGCCGTACAGAGTGCGCGATGTGACGGCGCTTCGTGCGTGGCCGTCAATTAGCCTGTCACACCGCCGCAGGCAGCCCACGGGTCGGCCTGCCGATACGGCGGAAAAGAATTGCTGGAGGTGAGCATCGATGAGTCGCTCACCCGAACCAACGGTTATGGAGAAATGACAGCATGAGCAACTGGTTGGTAGACAAACTGATTCCCTCGATCATGCGTTCCGAGGTGAAGAAAAGCTCGGTGCCTGAAGGCCTGTGGCACAAGTGTCCGTCCTGCGAGGCCGTGCTTTACCGTCCCGAGCTGGAAAAGACCCTCGATGTCTGCCCCAAGTGCAACCATCACATGCGCATCGGTGCGCGCGCTCGTATCGATCTGTTTCTCGATGCCGAAGGGCGCGCAGAGCTTGGTGCAGACCTGGAACCGGTCGATCGGCTGAAGTTTCGCGATACCAAGAAATACAAGGATCGCCTGGCCGCTGCGCAGAAGCAGACGGGTGAGAAGGATGCGCTGATTTCCATGAGTGGCACGCTCGAAGGCATGCCGATCGCCGTTTGCGCGTTCGAGTTCTCCTTCATGGGCGGCTCCATGGGCGCCATCGTTGGCGAGCGCTTCGTCCAGGCAGCCAATTTCGCTCTGGAGAACCGCTGCCCGCTGGTGTGTTTCTCCGCCTCTGGTGGTGCGCGCATGCAGGAAGCGCTGATCTCGCTGATGCAAATGGCCAAGACCTCGGCGGCGCTGGCCCGCCTGCGTGAAGAGGGCTTACCCTTCATCTCCGTGCTGACCGACCCGGTATATGGCGGCGTATCGGCCAGCCTGGCCATGCTCGGTGATGTGATCGTGGCCGAGCCGAAGGCGCTGATCGGCTTTGCCGGCCCGCGCGTGATCGAGCAGACCGTGCGCGAGAAGCTGCCGGAAGGCTTCCAGCGCAGTGAATTCCTGCTGGATCACGGCGCCATCGACATGATCATCCCGCGCAATGAGCTGCGCCCGCGTCTGGCGCGTCTGCTCGCGCAACTGATGAATCGTCCGTCACCGGTTGCTCTGCCGGCCACGGCATGACCCAACGTAGCCTGGGCGAGTGGCTCGCCTACCTCGAGCAGCTGCATCCCTCGGCCATCGACATGGGCCTGGAGCGTTCGCGCGAGGTAGCCCGCAGGCTTGGTCTGGGCAAGCCTGCACCGCTGGTGATCACCGTTACCGGCACCAATGGCAAGGGCTCTACCTGCGCCTTTCTCGCCAGCCTGATCGCTGCCCAGGGGCAACGCGTAGGCGTCTATAGCTCGCCCCATCTGCTGCGCTACAACGAGCGCGTGGTGCTGGATGGACGTGAAGCTAGCGACGAAGCGCTGTGTCAGGCGTTCACCGCGGTCGAAGCTGCGCGAGGCGAAATCTCGCTGACCTATTTCGAGATGGGTACGCTGGCGGCCTTCTGGTTGTTCGAGCGTGCCGGGCTGGATGCCGTGGTGCTCGAGGTCGGCCTGGGTGGGCGCCTGGATGCGGTAAACCTGATCGATGCCGATCTGGCGCTGATCACCAGTATTGGCCTCGATCATGCCGACTGGCTGGGCGATACACGCGAATCGGTGGCGTTCGAAAAAGCTGGCATCATGCGCGCAGGCAAGCCGGCTTTGTGTGGCGATCTTGACCCGCCACTACCCCTGCTCGAGCAGGTGGCATTGCTGGATACGCCGTTTTTCTTGCGCGGGCGCGACTACAACCTGAGGGTTGAAGGGCAGCAGTGGTCATGGTTCGGCCTCGATCTGCAGGGGCGGGTATTGCACCTTGATCAGCTGCCGTTGCTCGACCTGCCGATGGAGAACGCGGCTCTGGCCTTGCAGGCCTACGCGCTGCTGCCGCTGCCCTGGAATCATGAGCGGATCGTCCAGGCCCTGCTCGCTACGCGGGTGACCGGGCGTCTGGATCGACGCGAGCTGGATTGGCGGGGCAAGTCACTCACACTGTTGCTCGATGTTGGGCATAATCCCCATGCCGCCGACTATCTGGCGCAGCGTCTGCAGTGTCGTCCGCTGGCCGGTAAGCGCTGGGCGGTGTTCGGCTTGCTGGCCGACAAGGATCTGCCGGGCGTGGTTGAACCGCTCCTGAGTCAGATAGCAGGTTGGGCTGTAGCGCCACTCGCTACGCCGCGCTCGCGTTCGGCCGATGAGTTGGCCGCTCACCTGCGCAAGTGGGGGGCGGCGGTGGTGCAATACCCGGATCTGTGTGCTGCACTCGAGGCGCAATGCGAGCAAGCGGCAGAGGGTGACGAAATACTGCTGTTCGGATCGTTTTTCTGCGTGGCCGAAGCTCTGGATTGGCTGGCCCGCCCGGCTTGAATGAGGGGATTGGGGATGGCAATGCTGGACAAGGGGCTCAAGCAGCGTATGGTCGGTGCTCTGGTGCTGGTGGCGCTGGCAGTGATTTTTCTGCCGATGCTGCTGTCACGCGAGAACGAGATGCGGCGCGTGGTCGTGGATGCCCCGCCAATGCCGCAAGCGTCAGCCCCGGTCGAGATCATCGTCGAGCCCGCCGAGGTGATCGAACCCGAGGTGTTGCCGCAAGAGCCGGTGCCCGCCGAAGAGTCGCAGGCGCAGGCCGTCGAAGCTCCCGAAGTACCTGAGTCGCCGGTGCAGACGCCGGTGCCTGTTGCCCCGCCGAGCCAGCCCGCGCCGGCCAAGTCCGAGCAGCCGGTCGTGACCGCTCCGGCACAGCCCGAAGGGCGCCTGGATGCCAATAACCTGCCGATCAGCTGGTCGGTGCAACTGGCCAGCCTGTCCAGCCGCAGTGGTGCCGAGAATCTACAGAAGACCCTGCGCAGCCAGGGTTATAACGCCTATATCCGTACCTTCGACGGTATGAACCGGGTATTCGTAGGCCCGCTGATCGAGCGGGCCGAAGCCGAACGTCTGCGCGACCAGCTCAATCGCCAGCACAAGTTGAGTGGCTTCGTCGTGCGCTTCCAGCCTGAGGCGGGCTGAGCATGGCGCGCGTCGCACGGTTACCCCGCGCGCCGCGCTCTGCTAGAATGCCGGCCTTTTCCGCTGGCGGATTGCACCGTGGCATTTACCTGGGTCGATTGGGCGATCATCGCCGTCATCGCCATTTCTAGTCTGATCAGCCTCAAGCGCGGCTTCGTCAAGGAAGCCCTGTCGCTGCTGACCTGGATCATCGCAGGCGTGGTTGCCTGGATGTTTGGTGGTGCGCTGGCCCAGCATCTCGTCGAATTCATCGAAACGCCTTCTGCGCGGGTGATCGCCGCCTGTGCCATTCTCTTCATCGCCACCTTGCTGGTGGGGGCTCTGGTCAATTTCCTGATCGGTGAGCTGATCCGCGTGACAGGCCTGTCCGGTACCGACCGTTTTCTCGGCATGGTATTCGGCGCTGCGCGGGGTGGCTTGCTGGTCGTGCTGCTGGTCGGGCTGATCAGCCTGGCACCGGTGGAGCAGGATACGTGGTGGCAGCAGTCGCAACTGGTGCCGCATTTTCTGATGGTCGCCGACTGGTCGAAGAACCTCATTCTGGGGTGGTCCGAGCAGTGGTTCTCTGGTGGTTCGGCTAACCCAGTCGATCTGCTTTAAAAGAGTGGCCGAGGCGGATTAACCGCTGCATCGGTCGCTGAATTAGCCTGAATTATCTAGCAGGGGTTGTGGCACATGTGTGGCATCGTCGGTATCGTCGGCAAGTCGAACGTCAATCAGGCGCTGTATGACGCGCTCACCGTCCTTCAGCATCGCGGCCAGGACGCTGCCGGTATTGTCACCAGCCATGATGGCCGCCTGTTCCTGCGCAAGGATAATGGCCTGGTGCGTGACGTGTTCCAGCAGCGCCATATGCAGCGTCTGGTCGGCCATATGGGTATCGGCCACGTGCGCTACCCGACCGCTGGCAGTTCCAGCTCGGCCGAGGCGCAGCCGTTCTACGTCAACTCGCCGTACGGCATCACCCTGGCGCACAACGGCAACCTGACCAACGTCGAGCAGTTGGCCAAGGAGATCTACGAATCCGATCTGCGCCACGTCAACACCAATTCCGATTCGGAAGTGCTGCTCAACGTGTTCGCCCATGAGCTGGCCCAGCGCGGCAAGCTGCAGCCGACCGAGGAAGATGTGTTCGCCGCTGTGACCCATGTGCACGAGCGCTGTGTTGGCGGCTACGCCGTGGTGGCGATGATCACCGGCTACGGCATCGTCGGTTTGCGCGACCCGAATGGCATTCGCCCGATCGTCTTCGGTCAGCGTCATACCGACGAAGGCGTGGAATACATGATCGCCTCGGAAAGCGTTTCGCTGGACGTGCTCGGTTTCACCCTGATCCGTGACCTGGCACCGGGCGAAGCGGTGTATATCACCGAGGAAGGTCAGCTGTTCACCCGTCAGTGTGCGGCCAATCCGAAATATGCGCCGTGCATCTTCGAGCACGTCTATCTGGCTCGTCCCGACTCGATCATGGACGGTATCTCGGTGTACAAGGCGCGCCTGCGCATGGGCGAGAAGCTGGCCGACAAGATCCAGCGCGAGCGCCCGGATCACGATATCGACGTGGTCATCCCGATCCCTGATACCAGTCGTACCGCGGCGCTGGAGCTGGCCAACCGCCTGGGCGTGAAATTCCGTGAAGGCTTCGTCAAGAACCGCTACATCGGCCGTACCTTCATCATGCCTGGGCAGGCGGCGCGCAAGAAATCCGTGCGGCAGAAGCTCAATGCCATCGAGCTGGAGTTTCGCGGCAAGAACGTGATGCTGGTGGATGACTCCATCGTGCGTGGCACCACCTGCAAGCAGATCATTCAGATGGCGCGCGAAGCCGGCGCGAAGAATGTCTACTTCTGCTCGGCAGCACCAGCGGTGCGTTACCCGAACGTCTACGGTATCGACATGCCCAGCGCCCACGAGCTGATTGCCCATGGGCGCAGTACCGAAGAGGTTTGCGAGCTGATTGGCGCCGACTGGCTGGTCTATCAGGATCTGCCGGATTTGATCGAAGCGGTCAGCGGCAGCAAGAAGATCAAGATCGATAACTTCGACTGTGCGGTTTTCGACGGCAAGTACGTCACCGGCGATGTCGACGAGGCCTACCTGAGCCGTATCGAGCAGGCGCGCAACGACGCCAGCAAGGCGAAGTCGCAGGCCGTCAGTGCGATCATTGATTTGCACAATAACTGAGCGGCACACGCTGCGTGATCGATTGAGGTCCGGGCCCTAGTGGCCCGGCCTGTTTTCTGGATGAGGATTTACGATGACACTGGAATGGGAAGCGGGGCGCCTGGATAGCGATCTGGACGGTGCCGGCTTCGACACCCTGGCGGTGCGTGCCGGGCAGCGCCGTTCGCCAGAGGGCGAGCATGGCGAGGCCTTGTACCTGACCTCCAGCTATGTATTCCGCACCGCAGCCGATGCGGCGGCACGCTTTGCTGGTGAAATGCCGGGCAACGTCTATTCGCGCTACACCAATCCCACCGTGCGCACCTTCGAGGAGCGCATCGCGGCGTTGGAGGGGGCCGAGCAGGCAGTGGCGACCGCTTCCGGCATGTCGGCGATCCTCGCCATCGTCATGAGCCTGTGCAGCGGCGGCGACCATGTGCTGGTCTCGCGTAGCGTGTTCGGCTCCACCATCAGCCTGTTCGAGAAGTACCTCAAGCGTTTCGGCATCGAGGTGGATTACGTGCCGCTGGCCGACCTGGACGCCTGGCAGGGCGCCTTCAAGGCCAATACCAAACTGTTGTTCGTCGAGTCGCCATCCAATCCGTTGGCCGAGCTGGTGGATATCGCCGCGCTGGCCGATATTGCCCATGCCCGCGGCGCGCTGCTGGCGGTAGACAACTGCTTCTGCACGCCGGCGCTGCAGCAACCGTTGAAGCTCGGCGCCGACATCGTCATGCATTCGGCAACCAAGTACATCGATGGCCAGGGCCGTGGTCTGGGCGGTGTGGTGGCCGGTCGTAGCGAGCAGATGAAGGAGGTGGTCGGTTTCCTGCGTACCGCCGGGCCAACCCTGAGCCCGTTCAACGCCTGGCTGTTCGTCAAGGGGCTGGAAACCCTGCGTATCCGCATGCAGGCGCAGAGCGAGAGTGCGCGGCAGCTGGCGTTGTGGCTGGAGCAACAGCCGCAGGTCGAGCGTGTGCACTATGCCGGCTTGCCCAGCCACCCGCAGCACGAACTGGCCAAGAAGCAGCAGAGTGCCTTCGGCGCGGTGGTCAGTTTTGAGGTCAAGGGCGGGCGTGAGGCGGCCTGGAAGGTGATCGATGGCACCCGTGTCATTTCCATCACCACCAACCTGGGCGATACCAAGACCACCATCGCCCATCCGGCGACTACCTCTCATGGTCGCCTGACGCCGCAGGAACGTGCCAATGCCGGCATCAGCGACAGCCTGATTCGGGTGGCCGTGGGCCTGGAAGAGCTGGAAGACCTCAAGGCGGATCTGGCGCGCGGCCTGGCAGCACTCTGATGCTGGAGTGGGGTAACGACGATGCGCCCAACAACGGGCGTGTCGCGCTGGTCACCGGAGCCGCTCGCGGGATTGGTCTGGGCATCAGTGCCTGGCTGATTACCGAAGGCTGGCAGGTGGTGCTGGCCGACATCGACCGTGAGCGTGGTTCGAAAGTGGCGCGTGCGCTGGGCGATAACGCCTGGTTCGTGGCCATGGATGTGGCCAGGGAGGACCAGGTGAGTGTTGGTGTGGCCGAGGTGCTCGGTCAGTTTGGCCGTCTCGATGCGCTGGTGTGCAATGCGGCCATCGCCGACCCGCACACGCCGCCGCTGGAGTCGCTCGATCTCAAACGCTGGAATCGTATGCTGGCGGTCAACCTGACCGGCGCCATGCTGCTGGCCAAGCATTGCGCGCCTTATTTGCGTGGGCATCGCGGCGCCATCGTCAACATTGCCTCGACCCGTGCCAGCCAGTCCGAAGCCAATTGCGAGGCATACGCGGCGAGCAAGGGCGGGCTGGTTGCGCTCACTCATGCGCTGGCGGTCAGTCTCGGGCCGGAGGTGCGGGTGAACTGCGTCAGCCCGGGCTGGATCGATGCGCGCGATCCTGTGCAGCAGCGTCTGGAGCCGCTATCGGTGTTCGATCATGCGCAGCATCCGGTCGGTCGTGTCGGCACGGTTGAGGATGTGGCGGCCCAGGTCGCCTGGCTGCTCTCCGATGCAGCCGGTTTCGTCACCGGTCAGGAGTTCGTCATCGATGGCGGCATGAGCCGCAAGATGATCTATCAGGACTGAATGCCCTCAGGAGTGATTCGATAGAAAAAGGCTCCCGAGGGATAATGCCAGTCAGTTAAGCGTCGCCGCTGCGAATGCGTAGGAGCGGCGCCCCGCCGCGAACCAGGGCGATGCGCAATTGAAAAGCTTCGCCCCGAGGCGGGGCTCCTACGAAAGGCCGCTTTGGCAATCTTATCTGATCGGCATTATCCCG
>Ga0114984_1000552_pt1 | contig 14254 bp, 11 predicted proteins | sample Shrwel1BS1Day1_FD_96987 | JGI IMG/M metagenome (GOLD analysis project Ga0114984, IMG submission 96987) | Subsurface microbial communities from deep shales in Ohio, USA - Utica-3 well 1 S-1-Day1 | ecosystem: Environmental > Aquatic > Deep subsurface > Shale gas/oil reservoir > Produced water/Flow... | reverse complement strand
GTACCTGCGCTGGGTAGCAGCCGCCGCGCCAGAGCGCCAGACCCGGCATCGCATTGTATTCGCCCTGCTCACCCTCACCCTGCTGGGGGTGTGGACCTACGGAATCATCAATACCTGGCTGAGCCTGGACGCCGTTTAAGGAGATGCCCGTGCCATTTACCCGACAAACGTCAATCGCGAGCCTGCTCAGCGGGCTCCTTATGGCTACGATCACGCCAATCGCCAGCGCCGAAACGCCCAACCGGGAGGCCTTGGCAAACTGCGCGCTGATCAAGGACGATACCCGCCGCCTGGATTGCTACGACGCCCTCACGCCACCAGAGCCCAAGGCCGAACGCGCCCCGACCTCGGAGCCTGAGCCGGTCAATACTGACCAATTGATCGACAACAACCTGTCCGCAGAGCGTGCGATCTTCTCGTTCACCAACGCCTTTGTCACCCATCGCCCCAACTACATACTCCCAGTGAGCTGGGTCCGGGACCCCAACCGCACTCCCGAGAGCCCGCGACTGGGCGCGATCGATTACGACTACTACCTGGAAAACGAAGAAGCCAAGTACCAACTGAGTTTCAAAATTCCACTCTTAACGGGCCTGTTCGATGACCGCACCACGCTCTGGTTTGGCTATACGCAGAAATCGTTCTGGCAGGTCTACAATCAAAGCGAATCTGCGCCCTTTCGGGAAACCAACTACGAACCTGAGATATTTTTCCGTCAGCGCCTGGGCTGGAACATCGGCCCCGGCACGCTCAGCGGCGTCACACTGGGCTTCAACCACCAGTCCAATGGCCAGTCCGAACCCCGTTCCCGGAGCTGGAACCGCATCATGGGCAGCATTGCCTACAGCTACGACCGCTGGCTGTTCATGGTTAAGCCGTGGTACCGGTTACCGGAAAGCGCCGACAACGATGACAATGCGGATATAGAAAGCTACCTGGGCCACGCCAGTTATCACGCGGTGTATAAACTGTCTGAAGACCAGACGTTGTCGCTGAAGTTACTCAACAACCTGCGTTCGGAAGACAACCGTACCTCGGTGGAGTTTGGTTACAGCTTCCCACTGGGGGATACGGTGAAGGGCTTTGTGCAGTACTACAACGGCTACGGGGAGAGCCTGATTGACTACAACCACCGCATAGAGCGGGTGGGGATCGGGATCATGGTGAATGACTGGCTTTAAACCTGCGATATTCCAGGATGGGCAGACAGGTTGGCCAGGGCGGCCAACCTGCATTCCCAGAGGTCAGATCATTCCGCGCCTGACTGCAACTGAATGTAATTCTGGATGCCCATCTGGGAAATCATCTCCAGCTGGGTTTCGAGGAAATCGATGTGCTCTTCCTCGCTCGCCAGGATGTCCCGCAGGAGTTCGCGGGTGGCGTAGTCCTTGACGCTTTCGCAGTACTCGATGGCCTCGACATAATCCTCACGGCCGGCAATTTCCAGCTTGAGGTCGCACTGGAGCATTTCCTCGACGTTTTCGCCAATCAGCAGCTTGTTCAGGTCCTGCAGGTTGGGCAGGCCCTCGAGGAACAGGATCCGCTCGATCAACTGGTCGGCGTGCTTCATCTCATCAATGGACTCTTCGTATTCCCTGTCCGCCAGCTTGGTGATGCCCCAGTCCTTGAGCATGCGCGCGTGCAGGAAATACTGGTTAATTGCCGTCAGCTCGTTGGCGAGTGCCTTGTTGAGGTACTGGATAACTTTCTTATCGCCTTTCATGACCGGTTTCCTTTTCAGAACGAGGATTTAATACCCAAGGATAGACGGTTTTGCGACGATAAAAAATGACCGCTGGGAAAGGAATTCCTCTCCGGGGGGGGGAGTACATGGGTTGCATCAGCGCAAGGGAGCGCGTGAGCGGCGATGCGGCAACCAGGCAGGCTGCCGGGAATATCAGGCTGGCTGGGCCAGCATGTTTGCCAGTGCCAGATAGTCGGGTGTGCGCGCCTCTTTCAGGATGTCCCGGGCGGTGCAGGCACAGCGACCACACTGACGTCCCACGCCCAGTTCCTTGCCCAACTGGCGCATGGAACTGACACCGCTTTCTGCGGCTTCACGAATTTCCCGGTCGGTCACACCCTGGCAAAGGCAAACGTACATAATGCTTTCTCACTGACGCCGATTAACGTTAGTGATAAGTATTGTCATTTGCAGGCCGCTTTGCAACCCCTAGCATGCATTTTTTTGGCTTCAGGACACCAACATGAACGCCAGCGGCAGGAACAACGCCGTGAAAACCCCGGTGAGCCCCATGCCCAGGGATGAGAAGGCGCCCGCCATGGGGCTGATTTCAAAGGCCCGGGCGGTGGCAATGGCATGACCATTCAGCCCCAGGGTAAAACCGATAATGCGCTCATCGGTAATCTTCAGCCAACGGGTCAACCATTCCACAAACAGGGACGCCAGAACCCCGGTGATCAGAAGCCCGCCAAGGGTCAGGGAAACCGAGCCTCCCAATTCGTTGGCGATGCCAATGGCAATCGGCGCCGTGACCGACTTAGGCGCCAGGGACGCCAGCACCAGCGGCGAAGCCCCCATCAGCCAGGCGATGCCCAGGGCGTAACCGGCGGCCAGGGTGGCCGCTACCGGCAAGGTAAACAGAATCGGGCGCCACAAGGCGCGAATGTGGTGCATCTGCTGGTACAGGGGCACGCCCAGCGCCACCGTGGCAGGGCCCAGCAGCACCGTCAGCCAGCGGGCACCCTGCTCGTACTGCTGGAACCCCATGCCGGAGATCCAGACAATGACCGCCAACATCACCGCCGCAATCAGCACCGGCGGCATCCACAGCGGGCGCCGGAACCGGGCGAACAGCCATTGCGCGGCTATAAAGGCGGCCAGGGTCAGGCCAATCGACAGCATCGGCCCGGAATACCAGGCCTCCGTCAGGCGGCTAAGCCAATCGTTTTGCTCAGTCATGCTCCGCCTCCTGTTCTTCCGTGCCGGCCACCGTTTTCATCATCCAGAGCGTGGTCAGCACACTTAAAAGCGTGCCGAACACCAGCGCCACCACCACGGTCAGCCACTGCCCGGCGAACTGATCGGCAATAAAGAACACGCCCACCACGCCCGGGGTGATCAGCAGCACAAGCACCGAAATCAGTGCCTGGCTGGCAGAGGCCAGGCTCTCACTGACGTCGCCCCGGATCATCAGTTTCAGCGTCACCAGCACCATGCCGATCACGCCACCGCTGACCGGCAATTGCGCTATTACCCGAATGGCTTCCCCCAGCAGGAAGAACGCCACCAGAACCAGCAATCCCCATAACCTGACCAATGCTATGCCCCTTTACTCAATGAATACATTACACTTGTTCTATAAAAGCACTTATGAAAGGACGCTCGATGGCCCTGAAAGCCACCATCTTCAAAGTCACACTCCATATTGCCGATATGGATCGGCAGTATTACGAGGATCATTCACTGACGCTCGCCCGCCATCCTTCGGAAACGGACGAGCGCATGATGATCCGCCTGCTGGCCTTTGCCCTTAACGCCAGCGATACCCTGGAGTTTACCAAAGGCCTGAGCACCGATGACGAACCGGAACTCTGGGCCAAGACGCTCACCAATGACATCGCCCTCTGGATCGACCTTGGCCTGCCCGACGAAGACCGCCTGCGCAAGGCCTGCAACCGCTCAGAGCAGGTGATCCTGTACACCTACGGCGGCCGAGCCGTACCCGTGTGGTGGGACAAACACCATGGCAAACTGGCCCGGTTCCATAACCTCCAGGTCATCGACCTGCCCGCCGAAGACACTGCCGAACTGGCCAATATGGCCCAGCGCTCCATGGAGCTGCAAGTCAATATTCAGGATGGCGAAGTCACCTTCACCGACGGCGATGCCGTGGTTTCCCTGATGCCCGTTCAGAAATTGCCGTAACCCGCCAATCAACTTGCGCCGGGGGCTGGACAGACGCCGCCGCCCAACGTAACATTGCGCACTCGAAATTGACGCCACCGGCGTACAGTTTCTTCCGCCCGTAGCTCAGCTGGATAGAGCGTCGCCCTCCGGAGGCGAAGGTCTCAGGTTCGAATCCTGACGGGCGGGCCATATTCCACAAAAGAGCCCGCCATTGAGCGGGCTTTTTTATACCCCAAAGGCGATCTGAGCCAATCCTGACCCTTCAGGCAGCTCCATTCGCCCGAAACACTCTACCCAATCAAATTCCGCAAACTCTGCTGCATCGAAGACTTAAAAGCCGGATCACTTGCGATCAGACGGTACAACTCCAAATCCTGTCGGCGTCGTTCAAGCATCACTTCCTCAAAGATTTTATCGAACGCGAGACTTCGATTATCCGCATCCTGGTTATTCCGGTACTTGGTTTCAAAGTCCGGGTGTTCCTGAATGTTTTTCATGATGCTCAGAAACTTCACCCGCTGTTCTTCCGGTGTTGCTTCCCAGCCTTGAAACCACCGCTCATTGAAGCTCTGAATGATTTCGTCCAGCGGGTCCCTGTCGTCCTCACCGTCGTAGGCACCCCTTGGATTGGGATTGGTCGGCTTCAGTTCTGTGTCCGCTTCATCAAGACCGATACCGTGATTCAGTTTCACCCGCTCAAGCCCATAAGATGAAAGATCAACCGATTCCAGCAAGGCATCAATCTCGTCAGCGTCTTTGCCTTTGACTTTCAGCTTCGGGATGAGAAATTTCAGGAACCAGAACAGTTTCTCCCAGGCCAGAACCTCAAAAGGCATGATCGAGGCCATCTGTCCGTAAATCTTCACAAACTGCTTGGCTTTGATCTTGAAATCGGCTTTTTCCTCTTCCTCCAGCCCCAACTCGCTGTCGAACCGGTCTGCGGCCACGTCAATGATGGGGCTCAGCCTTTGTGCATCGGCGTTGTCAAAATACAGAGCAATAAACTCTTCCACTTCCGGCCAATCAAAGACGCCTACTTCTTCCAAGTTGTCTTTCAGCTCATGGAGCACATTTACGTCTGTTGCCTGGGACAGACTCGTCGCCGTGTAGAACGGGTCAAACGCGGTCTTGATGTCGTCCACGGAATTGAAGAAATCGAGGATGAACAGGTCCTCGGTTTTCTTGCCCAGCTTGGGCGCGGAGCGATTCAAGCGGGACAGCGCCTGCACTGCCAGCACGCCTTGCAGTTTCTTGTCGACATACATCGTGCACAGTTTCGGCTGGTCAAAACCGGTCAGGTACTTGTTGGCGACCACCAGCAACCGGTACTCATCGGAATCGAATTTCTCGCGCGTGTCCGATTCCGCAAAGCCATTCATCTCGGCTTCGGTGTACTCGATACCACCCACTTCCTTGGTACCAGAAAAAGCAATCAGCACCTTGAACGGGTTGCCCCGGCCAGCCAACACGCGGGAAATGGCCCGGTAATAGTGAATAGCGGCCTCGATATTCTGCGTGATTACCATGCCCTTCGCTTTGCCTTTAAGGCGCCGGGTGTTGACCACTTGCGGAATGAAGTGGTCCAGCATGATTTCGGCCTTGGCCGCAATGGTCTGCGGATGCCGCTCCACATAGGCCCGAAGCTTCTTCTGCGCTTTGGCGGTATCGAAGACCGGGTTGTCCTCGATCGATTTCTGGATCTCGTAATAACTGCGGTAAGTGGTGTAGTTGGCAAGCACATCCAGAATGAAGCCTTCCTCAATGGCCTGCTTCATGGAGTACAGATGGAAGGGCCGGAAACTGCCATCCGGCTGAGGCTCGCCAAACTTTTCCAGCGTGCTGTTTTTCGGGGTGGCGGTGAATGCAAAATATGAGGCATTGTCACGCCTCTTTCGGGCCTGCATGGCCTTGAGGACTTTCTCCTGGGGATCGGGCTCTTTCTCCCCGTCCGCAGCCTGACCCATGGCCTGGTTCATCTTGCCATGGGCGGTGCCATCCTGGGATCCGTGCGCTTCGTCGATAATGACGGCGAAGCGTTTGTCGCTCATGTCATCAATGCCATCAATAATGAACGGAAACTTCTGGATGGTGGTGATGATAATCTTCTTGCCCTGCTCCAGAGACTGCTTCAAATCGGCCGATTTGAAAGCCGGAGCAATAATATTCTTTACCTCCGAAAACTCCCGGATGTTCTCCCGAAGCTGTTTATCCAGCAAGCGTCGATCCGTCACCACAATGACCGAATCAAACAGGGGCACCTCAATACCCCGGGCGCCGGGCACATCCGTTGTCGCCGGATAGGTCTCGATCAACTGGTAAGCCGCCCAGGTAATGGAATTGGATTTACCGGAGCCCGCCGAGTGCTGAACCAGGTAACTTTGGCCGACCCCATGCTCTCCGGTATGAGCCACAAGCTTACGAACCACATCCAGCTGGTGGTACCGGGGAAAGAACAGCGTCCGCTTGTTCAGGGCCAGTTTGCTGGTGCCGTCCAGCCTCACAAAGTGCTGGATAATGTTGGCAATGCTGCCTCGGCTGAATACGTCTTCCCACAGATAAGCGGTTTTATGGCCATCCGGGTTTGGGGGATTGCCCGCGCCGTAGTTGTGCCCTTTATTGAACGGCAGGAAAAAGGTGCTTTGCCCTGCCAGTTTGGTGGTCATGTAGACTTCGTCGGTGTCGACCGTCATGTGCACCAGGCAGCGGCCAAACTGCAGCAGAGTCTGGGAGGTGTCCCGGTCCTGCCGGTACTGTTTCTGGCCATGGTAGCGGGCGGTCTGGCCCGTCCAGGGGTTCTTCAGCTCCAGGGTGGCAAAAGGCAGACCATTGAGGAAGAGCACCATGTCGATCTCTTCCAGGGTGTTGGTCATGGAGTAGCGCACCTGCCGGGTGCTGCTGAAAATATTCTCTTCAAAGTTCTGCTTCACCCGTTCGGAACTGCTGGCCAGAGGCGCGGGGTACATCAGGTGAAGATGCACATCCTCAATGTCCAGTCCCCGCTTGAGCAAATGCAGCGAACCGTATTTTTTTGCCAGCTTGTCAAAGCGATCCAGAATCCGGGTTTGCCAGTTGTCGTAACGATCCTTCAGGCGGGAAAGCTCTTCGGCCTGGGTGGCTTCCAGAAACTGCCAGAGAAACCGGGTATCCACGGCATAACGGGCATTAAAGTCGCTGGCCTGGCCAAGCCGGTAGCCATGATGACGACTGAACGGCACCTGCTCACGGACACCACGCTGCTCTTCCAGGCAGGTGCCTGTCAGGTGCTTTTCGATGCTGGCTTCCAGTGCCTGTTCGTTGGTTTGGCTGACCATGCTTTTCCCCGCTACTCGCTACCGCCCTCATCCAGTCAAATGGAGCGCTAGAGCTATCCTTATGTTTTTATGGGATTTTACGCTTCCCATTTGGCAATAAAAGCCCGCAAATCAAATGAGGAGCAAAAGAAACGGACCGCCCCAAATGTCTAAAAATGTTTCGAAAATGTCTAGCAATCACCGTTTAGACATTTTCCAAACCTTCCCCTCAACCACTATATCACCTTGATTTTTAAGGGCTTGAAGGAGATTCCTAACCTTATTAGCCTTCTGGCGTTCGTCTAGAACATCGGGCAGTTTGTCTAAAAGCAGACGGTCAATGTCTGCCCTGCGGGCTTCACCAAACTTTTCAATGTATTCGCAGATCAGCCCTTTGTAGTGTTGATCATCGAATCCACGATTACGGATATACTCGGCTTTGTCTCCGCTCTGCCTGGCCACTCGAGCGGAAATATGCAAGTTCGGCTTTCGCCCTTCCACCAACCCCTGTTGTTTCAGGTGGCGCACCTGATCGGCTGCTAGAGGCTTCTTCTTCTGGACACGGTCCAGCAGAATAATGTCATCCAAAGACAAGTCCGGCAGCTCTGCCAGTTTCCTGGCGTAGCTCATATCCAGAACACGACCGGTTATGGTGACCTTTACCATGCCACGATCCAACTGATATTCCGGAAGCGGGAAGAATCGATTTTTTTGGGTTACAAACATTTTCCGAATGCCGCTGCCAATGGTGTCAATCATATTGAGGTTCACCATGGCCTCGGCAAGGAAGCGGTTCCGGTACCGGTTTTCCGGTGCATCGGAACGAATCACTTCTTCAACGGAACCGGGGATGAAGGTGCCAGAGTTACTGAAACACAATCGCCCATCCTCAAACTCGATCACCGAGACTTTTCCACCCAACTCATAATCCTGATGGGCAATGGCGTTGTTGAGCGGCTCCCGAATAACGAACGGGTCATACTGATCCACCTCTTCCGGGAACAGACTCCCCTCAGCCATGTAGCGATATTTGAGGTTCCGAATTTTCCTGTAGACCTGATCCGCGTTGATAAGTAGCGGGCAGGAAAAGTGCTCGTAGTCCTTCTCAATACCGTCCCGGTCTTTCAATATCCAGGTTATGGTTGGCGTGGCAGGATTGAGAAAATGGGAAGATTCGGACTTCCCCAGCAGCAGAATGGCAGCCCTGGTAATTCTTCCCTTGATCGTAACCTTGGCTTTATTCAGGAAGGTCTCATCATCCCAATCATCCAATTGGGCGGCGAACCTGGGATGTTTCTTGGCATACTCATCCCGGGCAAGAGCAATAGCATCGGCATCCAGATCCGCCAGTGTCGCATCAGCGCAGATGCCCGCACTCCAGTCAGTCGTCCTGTTCTGGTTGCGGATCCGCTCCAGCTCCTCCAGCGATAGAGCCACCAACGACTCATGATCACGACCGTAAAAATGCCCGGCCCATGCCACCGGGATACCCTGGGGCGCTGCCGGTATATCAAAGAGCAACACACGCCCCTGTGGATGAGCAACGACATGAATGTCTACAAAGGTCTGACGAGGCGTCACCCTGTCCGCAATTTCTTTTTTGAGTGACTGAAGTTCCCGACCTCTTTCGCGAAACCGGGTGCCGACGACTTTCTGCCCGTTATCTACCCCGAAAACCAGCCAGGCCGAGGGCTTTCCCTTGAGATTGGCTTCATTGCTCAACGCGGAGAAGTATTTGCCCAGCTTGCTGAGATCAAAGTTGGTTTTGGCTTCTTTGAACTCGACAATCTCGTTTTCACCATCCGTTTCCAAAAGATCCTGAAGCTTACGTTCCGCTGTCACTGGCACACCTCCCTGGCCTCCGGCTCGTTCATTCCTTGAACAGGCTCCACCACACCCGGCACCTTGAATTTGCCGGTGACGGCGCTGTTGATCATGGTGGCTTTGTATTCTTTCAGCTTGGTGATTTGTTGTTCAAGCAAAGCTACTGCGCCATCTGACCTTTCGATCTGTGCCTTTAAATGGCGAGCGATACGCTTCTGCTCATCAGCCGGCGGAATTGGGAGGTCAACCATCGAGAAATTATCGAAGTTGAGATCTTGCCCATCCCGAATAAAGTTGGCCGTTGTTTGCAAAGCCTGAATATAGGATTGGCTTTTAAATAAATATCCATAATAATCGGGAGAAATCTCAAGAGCTGGACGGAGGACCACATAAGAAGACCTAATACAACCGCTAGCCCAAGCCCGCTCAAGCCCCCCTTGGAAACTTCTCATGCTTATTACGAAGTCATCCACCTCGACATGTTTACGCTTTTCAAGATTGAAAGTGATTCTAACCACCTTCCTTCCCACCTTTGCTTCGTATTCCTCCTGCGGAATAACCCCATAGGACTGGGTAGCAGAAAGTTGGACATCATCTTTTCTTGCCAATTCCTTACGTTGACAAAAAACAAATTTACTACGCCGCATTATCCAATGCGCCGGGATCTCACCAATCCATTCAACTCCCGAATCCCGCATGGGCGAATCCGGATTCAGGCCACGAGTGACGGCATTCTGGATCAGGATCTGTTTGCGTTCCTTAAGCAGTATGATTTGCTGTTCCTTGGCCCCCACTGCACGATCCAAGGCCTCAACTTTTTTGTCGAGATACGAAGCTATCAGTTGCTGCTCACGAAATTTTGGAAGCCACACCCACAAATCCTTTAAAACGCCCTTGGTTATGCTGTAGACCTTCACTCCTTTGACGGACTGCCGAACCTGCTCCCTGAAAGCTGATGACTCAAAAAAATATGCCAGAAAGCGAGGAACGTTATTCTCGATAAGTCTGGCAACAACCGTGTGGTAGCCAGCAAAAACTTTGGCCTCGTTGATGAGATGTGAAAAATTTCCTGAACCGGCTATATCCTCTGACGTATCAGCAAAGACAAAATCTCCAACCGACAGGAGTGAAGACGGATTTTGAACAAGGTAGTCGGTACTGACGCATTTAAGCTTGTCTCGACATGGATCAAACTCGAAACCCAATCTTGAGTGTACGTCGCCATAGGTCAAGCAAGGGACACCAGATTCCAGCATATTTTCTTTGGTTACATTCAACCCTTTCCCAAAAGAGAATAAAAACCTGAATCTCAACTCCCTCCAATGTGAGGGCATCCTAACCGAAGCACCCATATTTGAACGCTTATAAGCGAGGTAGTTCGACGACTCTGGGCGCATACTCAATCCTCCAACTCCCCGGAAACTTCCTCAACGCCAATCCCCAAAATCTCAGCAATCAGCCCCTCAGCCTCTCGCTCCAACGCCACAATATCGCTCGCCACTTCCTCCATACTCCGCAGCGGCTGGTGCTTATAGAAATATTTGTTGAAGCTGATTTCGTAGCCGATTTTCACGGAATCCAGATTGATCCAGGCCTCCGCCACATGAGGCTTCACTTCCGCCAGGAAAAATCGATGAATGTCGTCCGCCAGCGGAATGCTCTCGCTGTCCCGCAAGTCGGTACAGGGCTCGTAGGTGAGGTATTCGCCGGGCTTTCCGGTGGGGTAATAACCGAAATCGGGCAACTCATCCGGCTGGCAGCCCAAACGGCTCAGCAGACTGTCCAGTTTATCGCCGGTGAGCTTCTCGGTTTTCCGAATGACCTTCTCCGCGTTTTCGTCATACCAGCTGACGGCATTGAGGATCTGGTTCTTGTCGCTGGCTCCGGGTTTTATGCCGGATTCCTTGGCCAGGGTTTTCAGCTCCTGATCCACCATCGCCTTGAACCGGTTGTAGTCCTGGTAGGTGTCGGTGCCGATGGTTTCCATCAGATAGTTGGCAACCTTCACCAGGGTGGCGTGCTTTTTCCAGGTGTCCGGGCTTAGCAGCTTCTTGCGTTGCTTGGTGTTCAGATTAATTTCCTGTTCCTCACACCATTTGAGAATGTCCTTTTCCTGGGCCTTCAGCGTACCGGGCTGGTAGATGGCATCGCCCCACTGCTGGTACATCCATTCCATTGGGTCGCGCAGGGATTTGTCGAAGCGCAGGGTTTCAATACGTTCCCGGCTGAATTGCGCCATGCGACGGTCCGGACGTTCGATACTGACCTTGTGGTAGCCAAAGTCCCGGTTGTGGAACACTTTGGCGGCGATGCCGTCACCACCGGCCGGGCGGTCGGTACTGCCAAGGCTCAGGTAGGTGTCGGTGATTTCAGCGATGTGTTCCGGTAAAAACTCACAGTTCTTGTTACCCAGGTTCTTCCGCAGCTTCCGGTACAGCAAGCTGGCATCGATGAGCTGGACCTTGCCCCGGCGGTGTTCCGGTTTGTTGTTGGACAACAGCCAGATGTAGGTGGTGATGCCGGTGTTGTAGAACAGGTTGTTGGGTAACTGGATGATGGCATCAAGCAGGTCGTTTTCGATGATGTGGCGGCGGATATTGCTCTCGCCACTGCCGGCATCGCCGGTGAAGAGGCTGGAGCCATTATGAACCGAGGCGATGCGGGACCCGACCGCGCCATCACCCGGTGCCTTCATCTTGCTGATCATTTCCATCAGGAACAGTAACTGGCCATCGCTGGAGCGTGGTGTCGCGTCCACCGTGTCCCCGTTGCCCCAGTAGTCCTTCAGGGTGACCCTGAAGCGCGGGTCCAGTACATCACCGCCATCCTTGATGAACTTCTGCTCACTGCTCCAGCTTTTCCCGTAGGGCGGGTTGGATAGCATGAAGTCAAAGCGGGTGCCGGCAAACTCGTCATTGGACAGTGTGGAACCCGGGCGGATGTTGGCCGGGTTGTTGCCCTTGATCATCATGTCCGACTTGCAGATGGCGTAGGTTTCGTCGTTGATTTCCTTGCCGTACAGGTGGATATCCCGCCGGGTATCGGCACTCGGGTACTTCTCATCAATGAAGTTCTGGGATTCGGTGAGCATACCGCCGCTGCCGCAGGCCGGGTCGTAGATGGTCATCACTGGCGGCAGGTTGTCCCTGACCGGATCAAACACCAGGTGGGTCATCAGTTCGATCACTTCCCTGGGGGTGAAGTGCTCCCCGGCCTCTTCGTTATTTTCCTCGTTGAACTTGCGAATCAGTTCTTCAAAGACATAGCCCATGCCCAGGTTGGTCAAGGCGGGCAGGCGGTTGCCGTCCGGATCTTCCTTTTCATGGGGCGTGAGGTTGATGTGAGGCGAGGTGAATTTTTCCAGCACATCCAGCAACACGTCCTTGCTGGCCATGTGGCGTACCTGGGATTTCAGGTTGAACTTGCTGATGATTTCCTTGACGTTGCTGCTGTAGCCGTCCAGATACTCTTCCACGTTGGCCAGCAGAATCTGCTGGTTGTTGGTGGCGGTTTTGAAGAGCTTGGTAAGGGTCCACTTGCTGGTGTTGTAGAACACGTAGCCGGATGCCGCTTTCAGGGCGCTTTCATCCAGTTCCGTCAGCTTCATTTCGTTTTGCTGGAAGCGGACTTCCTCCATGACGGCATCCTTGGTGGATTCCAGCAAGGCATCCAGGCGGCGCAGTACCACCATGGACAGGATCACGTCACGGTATTTACCCCGCACGTAGACATCGCGCAGGCAGTCATCGGCGATGGACCAGATAAAGGACACCAGTTTGTTGTGGACTGCTTGATTCACAGATACAGCTCCGTGTTGATTCTGTCTTGGCATGAGGCAGGCATAAAAAACCCGCTCGATTTGTGCGTAGCTGACTGGGCAGCCATAGGCATGGCGGGTGTGTTGGGATTTACAATAGAGAGGACGGTTCTGTCATGCAAGAGATGATGACCGGAATCTAACCCACCTTCTTACAAGCAAAGAGACTATGACACAGTCCCAGATCATCAGTGATTGAGTTCAGCTCCAACCCTGCCTTTTCAATACACTCCATCAACTCCCCTGAGTGATACATCTTGGAGTTACCACTGGCCATGGCGGTGAAGTAAAGGGAGGTGTTGATCAGCGAGTAGCTTGACGTTTTATGCTGCTGACGATCCCAGCAGGTTTCCAGGATATAGAGTGTAGAGTTGTCCTCCATCGCGCCCGCGATGCGGCTCAGGATACTGATAATTTCATCCTTGCCAAAGCAGGACAGGAATTGACTGAGCCAATAGACATCCGCGCCGGCGGGCACGGTAGAAGCCTCGTCCAGCAAATCCATCCCCAGCGGCGTAACGCGATCTGACAGGCCGGCTTCTTCAACATTACGAATGGCATTTTGAAGTTGATCGGGCAGGTCGATCATCGTGATATGAAGGTCAGGGTCATGATGCCCGGCCAGCAGGGTGAATTTCCCGACGTTAGTACCAATATCCACCAATGTTTTTGGGCCGTCGGCGAGAATGATTTTGAGGGCCGCAGGGTAGGCGGTATCGGAATAAAAGTGGTCAAAAGCGTACCAGCTCTGCTTCACCTTCCCGGGCAGATGGGGCAACGCTTGATACAGCGTTTCCCACTGCTCGCCAAATACCTTGAGACCGCTCGGGCTCCCCGTCTTGACCGCCTCTTCCAGATAGAACATCCCCTGGTAACAGACGTCGTGGTTGAAATCCATGTTAATGCGGGTCATTGGATCATTGAGAAGGTAGTGGCCAACCTTGCTCAGGGTAAAACGCCCATCCATGTCCCTATGAACGACGCCACAACTCATGCCGCTTTCCAACAGTGTCTCAACCCCATAGAGTGACAGTTCCAGCTCGGAAGCGAGCTTCCGGGCAGTAACGCCCGTCTCTTGGTGCGATTCCAGCTGCTTTAAAATCCCAAGCTCACGCAGGGTGCGCACAGCCTGAAAGATTAAGGGGGCAAAGGCGATCTTCTGCGCCTCGTCGATCGCCTCATACGCGGAGATTTCTTTTTCCTGGAAGACTAGTTTACTTTCGGCGTTCATACATCTCTCCGAGCGCGCAGCTTTTCGTAGCACCTTGCCTTGCTCGTTAGTGCTGATGAGAAGCTGCTTGTGCCTCGTCCTCCATACTACCCATACCCCCCATAGACATCCCCTGATTAAGATGCTCCATGGTCACGTCCTGAAACGCGAGGACATCTCCACCATACTCTCCAGTGAAAGCGGTAGCCTCGTCCTGGCTGGCAAACGAAGCCAGGGTTGGT